>Ga0129336_10003096_pt1 | contig 10275 bp, 7 predicted proteins | sample CPB6_02_DNA_FD_96878 | JGI IMG/M metagenome (GOLD analysis project Ga0129336, IMG submission 96878) | Freshwater to marine salinity gradient microbial communities from Chesapeake Bay, USA - CPBay_Sum_0.6_0.2_DNA | ecosystem: Environmental > Aquatic > Marine > Coastal | place: USA: Chesapeake Bay...
TCATCTTCAAACAAATGCGGGAATGGCAGATTTGGTGTGCAATCAGACGCTCTTTTGGGATGATCCAATGCGAGCATTTTCAATCTTGGATAGATATAGATCAATCAACAAGGAAGATTTGACTGAATTGTATTCAAGCGTGATAGAAAGTAGTGACCCGGTAGTGATTAGCGTGATTCCTAAGTAGTTCAGGAAGCAACTAGGTGAACGAGAAAAGCAAAGGCATATGCCAATGCAAACATATAAGCAAAAGCAAAAGCCGGCCATTTCCATGAGCCGGTTTCTCTTTTTAGAATGCTCATAGTGGATATGCATTGAAGGGCATAGACATAAAATGCAAGAACAGATAAAGCCGAAGCAAAAGGAATGGTTTGCTGCAATGTTGAACGCAATGTTGCATCGGAATCGGTTGTGTCCGTTCCATATAATTGCCCCATGACGGTAACAAACACTTCTCGAGCGGCGAAACTTCCCAAAACACCCACAGTCAATTTCCAGTCAAAACCCAGCGGTTCGAAAACCGGGGCGATAGTTTTTCCTATCATTCCTGCATAGGAATGTTCAAGTTGCATTTGCTGTTGCTCAATAGGAGTTGCAAGCGGATTGTCCTCAATTCTGGGGAATGCTGAAAGACACCACAAGATGAGAGATAAAGTGACAATCACCGTACCGGCAGATTTTAGAAAATCCAATGCGCGCTCTGAAACCGACACACTCAAACTTTTCAATGATGGCATGCGATACGGAGGAAATTCAATAAGAAAAGGAATAACATCACCTTTGAACAATGACTTTTTCATGATGAATGCCACCAATAAACCGGTAAATGCGCCTAGGGCATAAAGACCGGCCAATATCACAGCTTGCAAAGAAAAGAATCCACCCACAATCATCGGAGGAATGAATGCACTGATAATGAGTGTGTATACAGGGAGTCTAGCTGAACATGTCATAAGCGGCGCGATGAGCATTGTGGTCATGCGATCACGATGAGATGGAATGATACGTGCAGACATAATTCCGGGGATTGCACATGCATACGATCCAAGCAATGGTATGAATGAACGACCTTGCAATCCAAACACACCCATAAGGCGATCAATCAAAAATGCTGCGCGTGCAAGATATCCGCAATCTTCAAGGATTACCACAAACACATTCAATATGATGATTTGTGGCAAAAAGACGATGACTGATCCCACTCCTGCAATCAGTCCACGGGCAATGAGATCACTCAGAATTCCTGGCCCCATGGATGACAACACAATTTGCTCCAATGAGGAGAATCCTGATTCAATGAGATCCATGAATGGAATGGCCCATGAAAAAATCGATTGAAAAAACACAGCCATGATGCAAAGAAATGAAATGATACCTCCAATTGGATGCAACAGAATCGCGTCCAATCGTTGCGTCAATCTGTCTCCTTCTTTCATTCGTATGATTGTATCGGAAATAGTTTTCACCCAATGTACACGATCACGAATCTCTTCGAATGCGGGGGGCATATTTGGCTTGTGCCATGCATGTTCATTTGTGATTGCTTCTTTCAGGGATTCAACGCCTATTCCTTTATGTCCGACGATAGGAATTACGGTCAATCCGGTCAATCTCTCGAGCGCAATGTCATCAATCACGCCAGAACGTGCCTTCACGCCATCCACCATCGTGAGGGCGATGATCATATTCAATCCCAACTCAGCAACTTGAGAATAAAGGTATAAGCTCTTATCGAAATTTGTTGCATCCATCACGAATACTATATCACTCGGTTTTGGAATCGATGAGAGTTCATTATGCAATACTGAAACAGTCAATTCCTCATCAAGTGATGTGGGAAGTAGGCTATATGTCCCGGGCAAATCGATGATTGCGATGCGTTGTTCAGTATTATCGACAAATCCAAGTGCAGGTTCAATTGTTATACCGGGGAAATTCCCAACTTTTTTTCTCATGCCTGTCAAGACATTGAACAGTGTTGTTTTGCCGGAATTTGGTGTGCCAACAAATGCGATATATGAGGAATCTTGATGAGACATTTATGTGAATTGATGGATATGAATGCGTACTGATGAGTCCGGCCTAAATGCTATACGGGTTTGACCAAACCCTATTTCGATTGGACCGCCGAATGGTGCTCTTCTAAGTAAGGTGAAAGTTGTTCCGGGGAGAAAGCCTAGTTCATTGAGCCGGCGAATGAAATCTGAATCTCCTTCAAGTGAAGTGAGAATAGCTTTTGATCCAATGGGCATTGTCCGCAGTGTATCATCCATCATGATGCTTGTTGTCCATGATGCAAAACGATTTTCCCAAATTGCTGTCCTTTTTCCATATGCTCGAAAGCAAGTTTCGCATCATCAAGTGAAAACATGTTATCAATCACGGGAACTATGCGATGATGTTCGCAAAAATGAAGCATCATTTCAAATTCTGCATCGCTTCCCATGGTACTTCCGCAAATTGTAATTTGTTTCCAAAACAAACGCTGTAGCGATAGGTCAGGGACATTCCCTAAAGTTGCTCCATAAAACACCAATCTACCACCCGTAGATATTAGACTTGTAAGAGTACTCCATTGTGGTCCACCCGCTGAGTCTATGATGCAATCAATACCATTAGGAATTTCACCTAGCACATTCTTCACCCAATTGGGATCTGTGTAGAGTGCTCCGCCAGAAGCTCCAAGTTCAATTGCTTTATCGATTTTTTCTTGAGTTCCGGATGTGACATATACTTTCGCTCCGGCCGCCAATGCAAATTGCATGGCCATCAAAGCCACCCCACCACCAATACCGGTTATGAGTACTGTATTACCGGATTGAATCAGTCCTTTGGTGAAGATAGCGCGATAAGCGGTAAGACCGGCAAGAGGCAAAGCCGCAGCTTGTTCGAATGTGAGATGTTCAGGTATTGGATGTACTCTATGAGCCGGAACGGAAATCATCTCCGCCATGGTGCCTTGTGATGGCATGCCCAAAATCTCATACTGTGATGATTGTATTGCAGCATTTTCTCCCCAATTAATATTCGGATTAATGAGTACCCTGCTTCCAACCGGCAAATGTTTCGAGGCAGAAGAAATCACTATGCCTGCTCCATCGGAACCTGGAATGACAGGATATTGGATTTTCGCATACATGCCTTTGCTGATCCAAACATCACGATGATTCAAGGCGCTTGCTTGTACTGCGATCAATACTTCATCATGACCATGACTCGGTGGGCGAATTTCATCCACAATAATTGGAGAATCTTTTGAAGCCAGCAAAACAGCTTTCATTCTTGTTCCATCTCCACATTGGAAGTGCCTCGAAGATATTCCGTCACATGTTTTGAAAACATGATCAATATCCCAACATGAAAGAGGGCGATATTGAATGCCAATAGCATCAGATGTTCGAGATCCAGAGTGTTATATGGAAAAAATACAAGTGCCAGGCCGGCAGGTGCGGACAAGAGGAATCCATAACTGAATCGAACATTATGATATTTCTTGATATCCAATAGAAAAAAATGAATACCGGATAATATCACCAATGTCATGCTTTGCAATGAAGGCAATTCACCAGCCATTGTAGAAATCAATGCTTTGGTCCCGGCAAATATGATTGTCATTGCGAAGCCGGAGATGAGTATGAGCCTACCTTTTAATCCCATTGAATGATGCCTCGGATTGTTCAAGCTTCCACTTGTTCATATGCTTCCATGGGAGGACATGAACAAATTAATGTTCGATCACCGTGGGTATTATTTACTCGACCGATGCTCGGCCAGAATTTTCTATCACGAACAAATGGAAGTGGATATGCTGCCTGTAATCGTGAATATGGTTTGTCCCAAGAATCCTGCATGATCACATGCGCTGTGTGAGGTGCATTTTTCAAGAGATTATTGTCTTTTGGCATACTACCTTGTTCGATTTCTGCAATTTCTTTTCGAATCGCTATCATGGCATCACAGAATCTATCCAATTCCGCAAGCGGCTCACTCTCCGTTGGTTCAATCATCATTGTACCCGGAACAGGGAATGAAACGGTTGGGGCATGAAACCCATAATCCATCAAGCGCTTGGCGATATCTTCCACTTCAATGTTTGCACTTTGTTTGAATTGACGCATGTCGATGATCATTTCATGAGCAACATTACCTTTTGATCCAACATACAGCGTTGGATAATTGTCGGCCAATCGTGCTTTGATATAATTTGCATTCAGGATTGCAATTTTGGTTGCCTGCGTTAAGCCTTTACCACCCATCATGGCAATATAGGCCCAAGAGATAAGCAGAATGGAAGCGCTGCCCCATGGTGCTGCTGAGACTGCAGTGATTGCATATTCTCCACCTGTTTTAATCAATGAATGTCCTGGTAGGAATGGAGCAAGATGAGCCCTCACTCCGATTGGGCCCATACCGGGTCCGCCACCACCATGTGGGATGCAGAATGTTTTATGTAGGTTCAAATGGCAAACATCTGCACCAATATTCTTTGGAGAAGTCAAACCAACTTGAGCATTCATATTTGCACCATCCATATAGACTTGTCCACCATATTCATGGACAATGTCACAAATTTCTTTGATGGCCTCTTCAAATACTCCATGTGTTGATGGATATGTCACCATCAATGCAGCTAGATGATCTTTATGCGCGGTGGCTTTTTCTTTCAAATCGGCAAGATCGATATTACCATTCTCATCGCATTTAACAACAATTACTTTCATGCCGGCCATCACTGCACTCGCCGGATTTGTTCCATGAGCAGATGATGGAATGAGAGCAATATTGCGATGATGATCCCCGCGACTTTTATGATAAGCGCGTATTACCATCAGGCCTGCATATTCACCTTGTGCTCCGGCATTAGGTTGCAATGACATTGCATCGAATCCGGTGATTTCACAAAGCCATTGCTCAAGTGTAGAAAATATTTCTGCATATCCTTTTGCTTGATCTATAGGTGCAAATGGGTGCATGTCGCCAAATTCTGCCCATGTCACAGGAATCATCTCGGTTGTGGCATTGAGTTTCATCGTGCATGACCCCAGAGGTATCATTGAATGCACCATGGAAAGATCTTTGTTTTCCAGAGATTTCATGTATCTGAGCAAATCATGCTCAGAGTGATATTTATTGAACACAGGATGTGTGAGATATGATGATGTTCTCTTGAGTGATTGAGGAATTGCATCCAAATCGCCTGATGACCATGCATCTATCGAAGGTGAAGTGCATTGCTTTGCTTTCGCTGCGATGTCAACTAATTGTTGAATGTCTTGTATGGTTGTTGTTTCATCGCAAGAAATACCTATTCCGGATTGTTTGATATTGACATTTACATCTGAACATGCACTCATGAATCGCTTGAGTTCATCTTCATTCATGGATACTGTCAGCGTATCGAAAAATCTTTCAGATTGCAATGCATAGCCCATAGACTGTAGTGCATGTGCCAACAGAGCAGTCATAGCATGAACGCGATGCGCAATAGCCTTCAGACCTTCCGGCCCATGGTACACAGCGTACATTGCGGAGATATTTGCAAGCAATGCTTGAGCTGTGCAAATATTGCTAGTTGCTTTGTCTCGCTTGATATGCTGTTCGCGAGTTTGCAAAGCCATGCGTAATGCAACACTACCTTGAGCATCAATCGAGACACCGATGATGCGGCCCGGGATTTGTCGTTTATATTCTTCCTTGGTTGCAAAGAAAGCTGCATGTGGTCCTCCATATCCCATTGGGACTCCAAATCGCTGCGCAGAACCAAACACAATATCTGCCCCGCATTCACCGGGAGGAACCAGCAATGTGAGTGATAGCAAATCGGTTGCGCATGCTACAAGAGCTCCATGTTCATGAGCTTTGGCGCATATCTGGGTTATGTCATTGATTGATCCATCTGCTGCAGGATATTGGAGGACAACCCCGAATACTGATCCATCTGTTGGAATCTCATTGATGTCTCCAATCACGATATTTATACCAAGTGGCTCTGATCGTGTTTGAAGAAGCTCTATGGTTTGGGGGAAGCAATTATGTGATATGAATAATGTATTCGCATTGGCCTCAATTGCTTTTTTTGTTTTTGCCGCATGCATCAAATGCATTGATTCAGCAGCTGCCGTGGCTTCATCAAGAAGAGAAGCATTGGCGATTTCCATTCCTGTGTGGTCTATGACCATTGTCTGGAAATTGAGAAGTGATTCCAATCTACCTTGAGCTATCTCAGCTTGATATGGGGTGTACTGCGTATACCAACCTGGATTTTCCAAGATATTGCGAAGTATCACAGTAGGTGTGACTGTCCCATAATATCCCACACCGATATATGAACGTTTACGTGTATTGGAAGATGCAATTTCTTTCAATCTGGATAATACCTGCTGCTCCGTCATTGGTGCAGGCAGATTGAGCTCGCTAGCCAAACGTATGGAACCGGGAATGGTATTATCAATCAGTTCATCAATGCTCGTTGCACCAATGGCATCGAGCATGTGTTGAATGTCATTCGGGCGAGGTGCAATATGGCGATCCTCAAATTTGTCGATATGCAGCAAAGCTTGATTCATGTGTGTATGATGTTTGTTGAGTATTCTTGTGATGATTGTAGAACACAAAAATACATATCATAAGTTCAACAAAAAAGCCGACCCTTGGGAGTCGGCTCTATCCTTCATCATGTAATTGGGATCAATGCTGAACGATCAATGTCTGCTTCAGTTCAAAGTTGCCAGATCGCAAGGAATACACAAACAATCCTGAAGGGAGATGCCGCGTGTCAACTTCAATTGATTCAGTCCCCGGAAGGATGCGATATTCAGTAATCAAGCGACCTTCAGGGGTATATATTCCCAATATGCCCTCTGTTCCAGAAAGTATGCCTCCAAATGGTATGATGGTGGATTCATTTGCCGGGCTCGGATAATGCATCCCAAGAGAGATCCTTTGTGAAGTATCGTCCCCAACCGATGTGGATAACTTTTTGAATATTGGCAATTGTTGAAATGGCCTGGGCAGAGCAGCCGGCACATACAGTTGCTCACTTGCTCCATACCATTGTCCCAAAAGAGAGGCATATACTTGTCGGAAATCATGTTCCATCGGAATATTACCCGGACCCTGGAGAGCTGTCAAATTTGGATCAGATCCAATGAATCCTCCGTTTACGCCGGATCCAATAACAAATAAAGGTGCTGCAGAACCATGATCGGTTCCTGAACCATTGGAAATAGCCCTTCTACCGAATTCACTGATTGTCATCATGCAAACTCGTTTATCTAGTCCGAATGCTTCCAGGTCTCGCTGAAAAGCCAATACGGCATCCGCAAATTGTTTGTGAAGATTCGCATGTTGTGTCAATTGATTCGAATGAGTGTCATAACCACCAAGATTAACAATGTACATCTGAGTTTTCAAACCGCCTGCGATGATGCGAGCTATACCGGCCAAACCGGAAGCGAGCACATTGTTGGTTGGATACGTCACCATGTTCTTAGTTTGTTTCGATCCTGCTTCAATGATGCGAGTCGTAAAAATATTCGTTTGTTTTATGACTTCACGAACATATGCTTCTTCAATTCCAACATGTGTTGTTGGAATAGGCTCTTCATCAGGTTGATCAGGAACATAATTCAGATTTGAAATTGCTATCCCCATATTATTTTTTTTGCCGATGAGTGTTGAACTCAAAAATGTACCCAATTCTATCGCGAAAGGATCGGTTGGCAATACATCAGGATAATCCGGGTACAATTCTTCAAGAAATTTGGCATACCAACCGCTTGTATCAAAAACATCTGCATCAGTTCCCGATAGCCAAATGTCTGTAGAACGGAAATGTGAAAAATTCTGATTTGGATATCCGACATTCTGAATGATCGACACTTTCTGTTCTTCATAGAGTGTTTTTAATCCTACAAGAGATGGATGCAAGCCCATGGTTGCATTACCGGATAGTTTCAATACATCAGTGTCTTTAATAAACAATGAGCCATCAGTTCGAAGTTTATAATATTCTGAATTTGTATACGGGACAATGGTATTTAATCCATCATTGCCACCTGCCAGACGTATAATCACTGTGATAGTATCATTATTGATAGCAGCAAGCTTCATGAATTCAGAGCCCGGAGGTGCTTGTGCAAATGCGCGTAAGCGAGGAAATCCAAGAGACATGGGAAGGAGCATTCCCGTGGCGGCAAGTTGTTGGACAAATGTTCTACGTTTCATGATTTACCCCGCGATATCAATGCAATTGATGCATGGGTTGCACAACCAACATGCGTAAAAGATTTTTTATTCGGTCCACCGGCTTGAAAGCCGGATCATCTATATTCCATTCATAGATTTTCGCTCCCATCAACAAAGCTTCTAAATAGGCGGAATATTCTTTTTCGGTTGGTTTGCGATTCAACATGAAAAGGACTAAATCCATGCATAATGCTTCTGGATCATTAGGTTCAGGAAAAGTCCGAGCAAATGCAAGAGAATCAAACACATAAAATTGTGTCAATGCACCATTGTCACGAATCATGATTTTACCATCAATCACATCCAGCATGAATTTATGACGAAGTGAAACGGTTGAAGTGCTGACCCATGAGCGTCCACCCGGCCAACCTTTTACATTCGGAGGATTAAACAGAATTTCTCCCATGCTTGTCATTCTGTTCGATAAATCTCTGTTTGTGACAGAAGAAACATCCATGCGAAAATCCGGTACTTTGGAAATATTCATCGACCGAATTGATCCAATGAGGAATGACGCAGGGCTTTTATACATTGCACCGATATTTTCTGAATCAAAGAAGTGTGCACTGCGAAGCAATGTTTCAAGCACGGGTTTGATTTCCCAGTCTTTGCGGAATATTGCTGCCATTTCATCGATTATGGTACGATCAGGAATATCATAGACGAAGGCCTTGTAGAGTCTTTCGCAAATGAATCGAGAGATTTGTAAACTTCTTTTTTCAAAAAGTATATTGATGATGTCTGAAGCTTTCCAATTGCCAGTTACATCCATGAAAGTCTTTGTTCCGGAATCCCATCTGGAAGGAATGAAATTGCTTTTCAGTCCCGCATAATATGGTCTGGCAGTAGCATTGGGATTGGTGCTGCCGGCGATTGTCCATCCACTCAAAGCTCTGGCTGCTTCACGGACATCATCTTCAGTATAATTGGGTGCATTATTCCAATCTGTAGGACCACAAGTAAATAGCTCCATGAGCTCTCTTGCATAATTTTCATTGATTTGATTTGTGTTTGATGTTTTTTGATTCAATCTACCATCAAGATAAATCAACATTGCCGGATCAATCGTGATATCATTAATGAGTGTTTTGAAATTGCCAAGACAATGCTTGCGCAATAATACTTGTTGATTGAACATCCATTCTGAAAAATTCACGACATCGATTTCAGTCGTAAGAATGCCCGACCAAAACATCGTCATTTTTTCTTGTACGCTGATTGGAGAAATCGCAAGTGTTTTGATATACCAACGTGTGATGAGTTCTCTTCTGATGATTGTTTGGGTTTGAAAATCCTGATCTTTCAAACCGGGGATATCGCTATTTGCCGGAATTGCTCTTATTTGTGGTTCAGACTTGCACCAAGGTTCTATTTCTTTGGAATCGATCGGATGTGGGGTACATAACATTGCAATTGTTTGGTCTATACCTAATGTTAATGCCTGACGAATTTCCTTGTCTGTTGGGCCAATCATTGTTCTGCGTAAAAGATGAGCCGCCCTCTCATAATCCCAGGGTTGAGAGTCTGATGGAATGAATGGCTCCAGACCTGCAGAGACTCTTTTCATATGTGAAATATGTGCATCTTGGCTGAGTCCTGAAAAATCTTCTTCATGTTTGGTTTTCAGACTGAAAAACTCTCTTCTTTTCATGATGCTTCCCGAAATGCGAATCAATGAAGAAATAATAATTAAAATCAATGAAAGTTACAGATTCATCACCATATGATTGATGCAATTATTGTGAGAATTAAACCAATGATTAAAGGTATAGCGGTTCTCTTGACGATTTCAAGTGGTGAAACTCCGATTAATGCAGCTGCAAAAATCATCACAGCTGCCGCCGGTGACATTGTTCTTCCGAAGGCTGAACCCAATGCACCCAATGCTCCAAGGTCTATGGCGTTTTTCATGTCGATGGCGCTCATAGTTGGTAATACGCCATTTGAAAATGCAACACTAGGCGCGGTGCCTGAACCTGAAACAACAGCCATAGCCCAAACGGATAGAGATCCGGCTATATGGGCAAA
>Ga0129336_10003097_pt1 | contig 10274 bp, 20 predicted proteins | sample CPB6_02_DNA_FD_96878 | JGI IMG/M metagenome (GOLD analysis project Ga0129336, IMG submission 96878) | Freshwater to marine salinity gradient microbial communities from Chesapeake Bay, USA - CPBay_Sum_0.6_0.2_DNA | ecosystem: Environmental > Aquatic > Marine > Coastal | place: USA: Chesapeake...
AGCCAGAATCTTAAAGTCAGAAGTCATTGATGTAGAGAAGTATCTACACGCTAACGATGTAACCATTAAAGTCAAACGGGCTACGGAATGGTCAGAGGCTATCAAGGAAAACTATCTAAATAGTAAAACTGATAAGCAAATTGTATTGCCTTGGCCTAAGACGCATTCTACTTTTGCATTCAGGGATGGTGAGGTAACTGTATACGCTGGTGGTAACGGTGGTGGTAAATCGCTGATAACTGGTCAGATTGCGCTGAACCTGATTCGTCAAGGTCAGAAGGTCTGCATAGCCAGCTTTGAGATGAAGCCTGAAAAAACCTTAGAGCGTATGGTCAGGCAGTTCTCTGGGGAATACATAGATAACCCGTTAAGTAATGACCGTGAGAAATATATCCACAGGTTATTCACAAGGTTTGATGCGTATTTAGCTGACAAGATGTATCTGTATGACCAGCAGGGTACGACTTCAACCGATAAGGTTATAGCTATGGCTAGGTATTGCGCTATGGAATTAGGCATCAAGCATATCTTTATCGACAGCCTAATGAAGTGCGTTAAGGGTGAGGATGACTTTAACGGTCAGAAGAACTTTATCGATGAGCTCACGGCATTGGCTAGGGATCACAATGTCCATATCCACCTAGTCCACCATATCCGCAAGCTGGTCAATGAGGAGCAGCAGCCGAACAAGAACGACTTGAAGGGTTCTGGATCTATCTCGGATCAGGTGGATAACGTCTTCTTAATGTGGAGAAACAAGAAGAAAGAGAACATGAGGCAGCGAGGTGAGCAGGTAGACGAGACACAGCCAGATGCTTACCTAATGTGTGAGAAGCAGAGGAACGGTGAGGCTCAGGAGTGGTATGGTCTTTATTACCATAGTAGCAGCCAGCAATTTATAGAGAAAGTCGGCGCTATGCCTATGGACTTTGATAACAAAGGGCGATTTAGTGCATGAATTTTCAATGAAATTTCATTCAACTGAGGAATACCGGCATCAATGCGAGGTAAGACAGGTATTACTTTGGAGAGCCGAGGATAGGAATAAGGCTTTAGATTACTTAGCTAAGGTTAGGAAAGCCAGAGGTGATGTAGTAGCAGATAAACTAGCCAATGACTGCAAAGAACAGTGGGCTAAGGGAAACAGAGGGATAAAGGGAGATTGGCGTTGAGAGCTTACCGAGTAGATGGAAACCAGAAGGCTATTGTTGCTGCACTGCGGGAAGAAGGGTTTATCGTCCAGCATCTGCATAAGGTAGGGGAGGGCTGTCCAGACTTACTGGTAGGTCATAGCCATAACGGAAGACGTTATAACGTACTACTAGAGCTTAAAGAAGGGGATGGGAAGCTAACGGCACAGCAGGTTATCTGGCATCACGGTTGGAGAGGTCAGGTTGCGGTGGTAAATAATGCAAAAGATGCAATAAAAGCGGTATATGACCATTGCAAAGGCTAAAACTATCGGAAAGTAGTAACTGATAGAAATATTTATGTTGCACTTGGAGAATACTATGCTATAGTTCTTTCACAGCAGCACAATATCAATCACTAGGAGCTGAATATGAAGAACGATCTCAACACAATAGATACTCTCGGCGCACTTTTGGCACAAATTGCAGATTTAGAAAAACAAGCAGAAGCAATCAAGTCTGAACTCAAAGATGCAAGCACAGCGCCAAATGGCTCAAATACTTACGAGGGTTCTTTGTTTAAAGCTACAGTAATTGAATCTAACCGCAACACGGTAGATTGGAAAAAATTAGCTGCTGATGTAGGAATTGATGCTGCTGTAATTGCAAAATACACAAAAGTTTCTGCTGTTTTTTCTGTAAAAGTTACTAGCCGTTAATATGAAAACAATAAATCCCCACGAAGCCATTGACTACATGATTCGGCATTCTGCTGAATACGCTCAGGCTAAGGCTCAGGTTACATACCTAGAGGAATTCCGTAAGAGCAAGAAAGCCATGCTATTTGCTGGTGCGATAGGAAATACTATTGCAGATAAAGACAATTTTGCGTACAGTCATCCAGAGTATTTAGCGGTACTGGATGGGCTTAAAGAAGCCGTAGAGAAGGCAGAAACACTGAGGTGGATGTTGGTAGCAGCACAGGCCAGAATCGATGTTTGGCGGTCACAGGAAGCTAGTAATCGGAATATAGATAGGAATACACAATGAAATCTGAATATCAAGTTTTGGCTAGAAATAAATATTCTCAGCAACTAGGCGAAAAAATTAAGTATTTAAGAAAATCTAAGAAAATTACTCAAGAGGAATTAGCAATAAAGGTTGGGGTAACAAGACCTGCTGTTGCTCAGTGGGAAAGCAAACATATTCACGTAAGAACAATCCCTAATTTGGGCACATTAAATTTGATTGCTGAGGTTTTGGCAGTTGATATTGATTATTTTATTAAGGATGTTGGCGAAAGTGTTGAATATTTAAAATTAGCATCAGAGCAAAAGAAAGATTCTATTTCTGTGCTTGATTTTCTTGATTCGGTTCCAGCAGATGCTTTTCATGTTTATGAGCATAATAAACTTTGCAAGCAAGAAATTAAATATGGCGCAATTTGTTGCCAAGCAGCAAGAGAAATTAGGCGGTTGCAAAAAGAGGTTGAGATGTTAATACAAGCATCAAATCGGAATATAAACAGGAATGCACAATGAACTACGATGAGATTGACCCAGAGGATCTTTTGGTTCTTTGTCCTCCACCTGAAGGAGATGAGGAAATAGTCGCTTATTTTTCAATTTGTTCAAAGCATCCAAGCGTAAAGTTGTTAGATTTTGGCAATAGTTTTATAGCTGTATATGCAAAACGTGTAGCAGTAGGTAAGACACATGCAGAGGCAATAAAAAATTGCTTGTTATTAACTGATTTACTTGGATAGGAGATTTAAATGAATGGAGTTCAAAAAGCAATTAAGGAAGCTGGCGGTCAGACAAAACTTGCTAACCAGTTGGGGATAAGCCAGCAAGCAATAAGTATCTGGAAACGTCAAGGTTTCGTCCCAATTTCGAGAATTGTTGAAATTGAAACACAATATGGTGTGCCAAGGAGTGAATTGGTTAGCCAAGAGATTGTGGATATTGTTGATCCATTGCGAGAATGGAAATAACACGGAATATAGATAGATCAACCCAATAGGAGGATAATATGAACGACACAAACATAGTGGATGATAGCAATCTGGCTCAATGTTGCTTTTGTGGATTTATAGACGATTGGGATGAGATACCTAAAGGCAAATGTTCGTTTACAGAGGATACTCTTACTGAGTGTCCAGAGTGCGGTGACGTAGATAACTTTGCCGACTATGATCCAACGAACATTGCTCGACAGCAGCGAATTGCCGCTAACCTTGCGAAAGTTAACGGATCAGGAAATTGAGGCGTTAGGTCTCAAGCATTTCGGGAATATCTACTATTACTATCCAGACCAGATTAAAGCTCTGGTTCTGGATGTCCAAAAGAAACTCCAAGGGAAGAATAAATGACCATCACACTAACCCGCGAGGAAGCGCAGCAGGTGCTGGATGCGTTGCAGGAACTGAACAAACTTAGCGTGGGTGAGAATGCAATTTGTTTACCCGCTGAGATTGATGGTGCGATGGAAGTGCTTGAAGCCAGACTCGCGCAGTCTGAACCGGACTATCGGGATGTGGTCATCTCTGGCGATTTGTGGCGTATTGAATTTCTGCCAGACCATGCAGCAAGCGTAGTGCTTGTTAGAGCGAATTACGAATCTCAGCCAAAACAAAAGAATGCGTAAAAAAGAGGCTCAATACTTGTCAAAAGTAGCTGATATAGGCTGTATAATTTGTTATAGGCTTGGCTATATTGGGACTCCAGCAGAGATTCACCATATCCGAGGTATCGGTTTGGGGATGGGTGTCAGGAATTCTAATTACGCAACTATCCCACTTTGTCCCGAGCATCACAGGGGGAATACTGGCTATCATGGCATAGGCAGGAAAGCCTTTGAGCGTCGGTACGAGGTTACCGAATTGCAGTTAGCGCAGCAGGTACAGGAGATTCTTAATGAAGAAAACCAAGGCCGAGAAGAAGATTTCCAAGGTCATGACTGAGTTTGGTAAGGGCAAGCTGCATTCTGGCAAAGGTGGCCCAGTAGTTAAGTCTCAGAAACAGGCAGTGGCTATTGCCTTGAGTGAGGCTGGCGTAGCAAAGAAGAAGGCCAAGAAATGAAGCCCGGTCTCTATGCCAATATCGCAGCCAAGCGTAAAAGGATTGCCGAGGGTTCTGGCGAAAAGATGCGTAAGCCGGGAACGAAGGGAGCGCCCACAAAGGCTGACTTCAAACAAGCAGCTAAGACCGCCAAGGGGAAGAAAAAATGATGAAGAACGGTAAAAAGATGTCTGACAAGGAATTGCTAAAACAATATCTTGAAGACGAGAAAGAGAAGAAAAAGAATGGCGTTAATGAAATAGAAATCGAAATTAAGATTCCTATGGGCAAGAAGAAACGGGGCAAGAATGGCAGCAGCATGGACTAAGAAGGCTGGCAAGAATCCCAAGGGCGGTCTTAACGAAAAAGGCCGTAAGTCCTATGAGGCTGAGAATCCCGGCTCTGACCTAAAGGCTCCGGTTAAGTCAGGGGATAACCCAAGGAGAGCCTCGTTCCTAGCCCGTATGGGTAATATGCCGGGGCCGGAGACTAAACCTAATGGTGAGCCTACTCGTTTGTTACTGTCTCTACGAGCATGGGGAGCATCCAGCAAGGCTGATGCCAAGAAGAAAGCCGCAGCCATTTCCGCTAGAAACAAGAAAAAGTGAGCCATCAAAGCCAGCTAGATTTCGTTCGTGGGTTAACGCTCAAGTTCCCTATATTCTTCGCAGGTCAAAAAGTCCTAGAGATAGGCAGTCTGGACATTAACGGATCGATTAGGCAGTTCTTTAACGCAGCGCAATACGTTGGTGTTGATCTTGGTGAGGGTAAGGGAGTTGACCTAGTAGCCAAGGGAGAGGAACTAGACTTCCCTGACGATTCCTTTGATGTTGTTGCGTCTTGTGAATGCTTTGAGCATAACCCTGAGTGGGCTAAGACCTTTGACAATATGGTTAGGATGGCTCGTAAGTTTGTATTCTTTACGTGCGCTACAGAAGGAAGACCAGAACACGGGACGAGGCGTACAAGTCCATCAGATGCCCCATTTTGCGGGGACTATTACCGTAACTTAACAGAGCAGGACATTAGGGATAACTGCGATTTGTCTAAGTTTGAGCAGTACGGATTTTCCACTAATGCAAACCCTGCTGATCTATATTTCTGGGGTATATGCAAGCCATAGTTATCTGCACTATCGGTAATCCCGGTATAACGATATTACTGGAAAGCATCAAGGTCTATGCTCCAGAACTACCAATTTATCTATGCTCAAATAACCTTAGCCTCTGGGGAACAATACGTTCGAGAATGTCGGAACTTAATGTTATCTACAGGCCAAATCATAGTACCAATTTTGGAGACGCATATAATGCGGGTATCAATTATGCCTTCAGCAGGGGACACGATTCACTGATCGTAGCTAACGATGACGTTGTTATAACACCGAGTACTATAGATCTGCTCAAGGAAGATGCGGAAATTCTGGAATCCAAGGGTATAAATCTCGGATTCTTAGGTGCTAGGTCTGACTATGTATTACCTGACCAGAATATTAGGTTCCCGGTAGAGGAAGACCAGCAGCTAGGGTTACGATGGGCTAGTGAGACAATGATTAAGCCCGCAGGAGTCATAGCACCAATATTTGCTACCATTAGTAGGAAGGCATGGGAGACAGCCAAGTTTCCTAGCACGAATTGGTATTCCGATAATATAATATGCCATGACCTGCAAAAAGCGGGATTTAGGCATTTTGTCTCAAGGGCTTATGTGCATCACGCAGGAAGCCAGACAGTAGGAACAGACTTTGAGAAATGCCACGAGGAGCCACGAGAGTGGATAAAGGCTAACAGGCCGGATATGTACGAGGCGATATATGGCTGAGATGCCCAGACAGCTAACGCAAGCTGAGATTGATCGGATTCTTTTTCTTCAAAGTAAGGGGCTTGATCCTAGAGGTCGAGTTCCGATGCCTTCCATTCAAAATGTGCAGCGTAAGACATCTGGAACAATTACGCCCGTCAAAGAGAATCCTGCACAGTTAGCTGCTGCTGGTGCTGCAAGAGTAGGCCAATTTCTAAATCAAATTCTTCCTAACGCACAGCAAGTAGTGACTGCTAACCCGTTGAATCTTGAGGCTTTATTTCCAACAAATAATTCCTCTGCTCAAGTAAATATACCAACAGGATTTAATTTTGCTCCTAAACAGCAGCCTACTGGTGAGGTTGTGCCCGGTGGATTGCAGACTAATCAGGTTAATTTAGACCAATTGCTTAGAGCAATTAAGCCAGCAGACGTGCTTGGAGTTACTGGGGCGCAACAGGTTTATACAGATATTGGTGCTGGCAGGGCTCCGAACACAATGGATGTATTGGATATGGCTGGTTTAGGAGCTATTGGGTATGGTGTTGGCAGGACAGCATTAAAAGGCACTGCTTCGGCAGGAAAATATATTGCTCCAACCATTGGCGATTTGCTTGATGATTATGCTGCAAAAACAGGTTTGCAGATGTATGTATATAGGCCGACAAGCCCATCTAATCCAGATCCGTTAGTAGGAACTCAATTTAAACGCGAAGATATTGGTGGATTAGTTAATAAAACAATTAACGACTTATCAAACAAACAAGGTGCAAGTCTTTTATTTATGCCTTGGGATAATTCAAGTAGAAATATGAAAATTACTCAGGTGTCTGGAGTAGATATTCCGCACGTTATTACTCATGGAGGCCAAAATTATATTTTAGATACTGAACATATTAAAAAGGGTATTGGTGGAGCTTCTGGGAAAACTGTTGCAGAAAAAATTGTTACAAGAGATGCTATTGCTAGAAAAGAAAATTTAGAGGCTGGTGGAACTGGTGAGGTAATTTCAACTCCAATAACAATGGCACAATATTCAGAAAATTATTCTGTACAGCCAACGCAAGTTTTATTAGGTTTAATTGATAGGAATCCGAATAGCCCCCAAATTATTCCTAAACTTAATGAAAGAATACAAAATACTCCTAAATTTGTTGGTACAGGAGAAAAACGGCGAGTAACGTATCCATTTAAAGATTTTGCTGGAGTAGAAACAGAATTAGGAAGATTGCAATTATTTCAGAATAGTGCGGCTGGGGGAGATTTGAGAAAAGCATTTGTTGCTAATGCTTATGGTAAAAGTAGGAAAAAAGGTGATATAAATTTTCAAAAAGAATTTGGATTTAATGCAGAAGATATAGAAAATGCAATTGGTGATCCTGCTTTGGCTGGACTTCCAAGGGGTTATGGTGGTAATGCATTCGTATCTTCAGGTAAAAAAGGAATAATTTTAAAACCTTCTAAAAATGCAACATATAATACAGATCTTACCAATATGGAATATTTGGGTGGATTAGGATATAGCGCACCTGTTGAAATATTTATGGGGCCACAATATACAAAATTAGCAGCAGAGCAAATGGGTAAAGTTGGCGATTTGAGATCGCATACGATTGGCGCTATTGAAAAACGAAAAGCAGGGGTATCAACAATGATTGATGATGCAATGCTAAGAAGACTTGAAGATTATAAGAAAGGCTTACTCGATTAAGTTATTAGCATCATCAATATGAATTTGTAATAACATTTTGACATGTTCTAAAAAGTTAATAAAGTCATCTTGATTAGATTTTAAAAGCTCATCATCTAAAGTAAATGTAATACCTTGTGTTGGCGTTGATTCGATAGTGATTTTCATAGTTCCTCCAAGTGAAATATTATTATACATGAGTATTGATTGTACGCAACAAGCTTAGTAAGCATGACATCCAAAGGATAATGCAATTATGGAAACAAAAGAAGATATTAAAACGCCAGAAATCGGAAAAGGTTTAGCAGGGCCGGGTAGACCTAAAGGAATGCCTAATAAGGCCACTGGTAAGGTCAGAGAGGCGATAGCAGAGCTACTAGAGCGTAATGCAGGGAACATGGACAGATGGCTTAATGAGGTCGCTGATAAGGATCCTTACAAGGCGCTAGACCTAATGCAGAAGCTGAGTGAGTACCATATCCCTAAGCTAGCTAGGACAGAGGTAACAGGTAGAGATGGCGAGGCTCAAGAGATGGTAATCCGTTGGGGAGGCAAGAAATGAAGTATAGACAGATGGCTAACTGCCCTATGTGCAGTGCGTTTCTAGTAAACAACAAGTGCTTGAACTGCGGATACGTTAAGTGACAGAGATTGTCATTAATTACGAGCCTAGAGAGCAGCAGCTAAAGATCCATGATGCCATTGAGCAGCATCGTTTTACTGTGGTGGTTGCCCATCGTCGTATGGGAAAGACTGTTAGCGCAATCAACCACCTTATCAAAGCAGCGATAGAGTGCGACAAGCCTAACCCAAGGTTTGCGTATATCGCTCCGACATACAGCCAAGCCAAGCGGGTAGCATGGGATTACCTGCTAGAGTACACAAGACCGCTAGGAGCTACGGCTAACATTGCCGAGCTTAGGGTTGACTTCTGGGGTAGGCGCATAAGCCTATACGGTTCAGACAATGCAGACTCATTACGAGGCCAATACTTTGACGGTGTTGTCTTGGATGAGATCGGTGACCAAAACCCAAAGATATGGAATGAGATTGTCCGTCCTGCTCTAGCTGACCGGCTAGGGTGGGCTTCATTCATTGGTACGCCTAAAGGGAACAATCACTTCCGGGATCTAGCGGATAGGGCTAAGGAGACTGATGGCTGGGCTTACCTAGAGTTCAAGGCCAGCGATACAGGGATTCTGCCGCAGTCTGAGCTTAAAGCTGCCCAACTTGAGATGGGTGAGGACAAGTACAACCAAGAGTTTGAGTGCTCGTTTAACGCAGCGGTGGAGGGTAGTTACTATGGCAAACTTATTAACGATCTTGAGAAACTTGGTCATATTAGCGATTTTCCTCGTGATGACTTGTGCCGCAGTTTTGCTGCTTGGGATCTTGGAATGGGTGATAGCACTACTATCTGGGTTGCTCAGTTGGCTGGAAAAGAAGTTAGATTACTGGACTGCATCGAAAATCACGGGCAAGGATTAGACTGGTACGTTAACTGGCTGAGGGATAACAAGTATGAACAGTTTAACCAAATCCTTCCGCATGACGTACAAGTACGGGAACTTGGCACAGGTAAATCGCGTAAGGAAGTGCTTGAGGAGGCTGGACTATCGATTACGGTTTGTCCGCGTCTATCTGTGGCTGATGGCATACAAGCGGTCAGAAGACTTATTCCCCGGTGCTGGTTTCATCCCAAGACGAAGAATGGGCTTAATGCGCTGAGGAACTACCGTCGTGAGCATGACGAGAAGCGCAATGTTTTCTACGAGAAACCTTTACACGACTGGTCTAGCCACTACGCTGATGCCTTCAGATACCTTGCAATAGGGCTTGACGAGAGCGACAGTTCGTGGTCAACAACATTGCCAATTAAGACAAATTGGATTGTATAATAGGCAAAATTTCCGTTAAGGATTTGCTATGAAGATGGATGAAGGTCAGATCAAGGGCATTCTTGAGAACGAAATCGACAATGCCATCGGTTACATTGAGACAGAGACTACCGAACTACGACGCAAGGCTCTGGACTATTACTTACGTAATCCTTACGGCAACGAGGTAGAAGGCCGTAGCCAGATCGTCACTGGAGAGGTAGCTGAGGCTATCGATGGTGCGCTGCCACAACTTATCCGTGTCTTTACGACAACTGAGGATATTGTCTACTTTGAGCCTACTCGTCCTGAAGATGAGGAATCAGCTAAACAAGCCACTGATTACTGTAACTGGGTTTTCTACCGTGAGAACGATGGTCTGTTGATCTTGCACAACTGGTTCAAAGATGCCTTGATGCAGAAGGTTGGCGTTGTTAAAGCGTATTGGGAAGCCAAAGAAGACGTTAACAAAGAGAAATACAAGAACCTGACTGAAGATGAGCTAGCCATGCTCTTGTCTGATCCCGGCATTGAGGTGGTCGAGCAGGAAGTCGAGTTCATGGATGGCGGCATGGATATGATTGGTATGCCTATTCAGATCCCGCTGTATAACGTCAAGGTCAAGAAGTCCAAGAAGTACGGCTGCGTAAAGATTGAGAACGTACCACCAGAAGAATTCCTAATTAGCAAATCGGCAAGAACTATTCAGGATAGCCCG
>Ga0129336_10003098_pt1 | contig 10274 bp, 5 predicted proteins | sample CPB6_02_DNA_FD_96878 | JGI IMG/M metagenome (GOLD analysis project Ga0129336, IMG submission 96878) | Freshwater to marine salinity gradient microbial communities from Chesapeake Bay, USA - CPBay_Sum_0.6_0.2_DNA | ecosystem: Environmental > Aquatic > Marine > Coastal | place: USA: Chesapeake Bay...
CATTGCCAATCTCTTCCTATTGCATCTCTCAACACAAACTCAATTTTTGGTCCATAAAAAGCACCTTCACCTTTATTTATTTTATATTCTATATTGGAAGCTTTAATAGCTTCTAGCAAAGCTTTCTCTGCGTGATCCCAAACTGAATCGTCTCCTACTCTTTTTGCCGGACGATCTGCATATTTAAGAGTGATATTTTCAAATCCGAATGACTTATAGATGTCTAAAATTAACTTGGTAACTTTGACGGACTCTTCTGTGATTTGTTCCTCAGTACAAAAAATATGAGCATCATCTTGTGTAAATGAACGAACTCTCATTAATCCATGCAAAGAACCTGATGGTTCGTAACGATGCACTTTTCCAAATTCAGATAGTTTTAGAGGAAGATCTTTATAACTTTTCAATCCTTGATTATAAATTTGACAATGTCCCGGACAATTCATTGGTTTAATCGCAAAAGTTCTCTCGTCAGGTGTTACTGTGGTATACATGTATTCTTGGAATTTTTCCCAATGACCAGATTTTTCCCATAAAGCCTTATCGATAATTTCTGGGGTATTCACCTCTTTATAACCAGCTTCCAGCTGTTTTTGTCTCATAAACTCTACTAATGTTTGAAACAAAACCCATCCTTTTTGATGCCAAAAAACAGCTCCAGGACTCTCTTCTTGAAAATGAAAAAGATCCATAACTTTTCCAAGTTTTCTATGATCTCTTTTTTCTGCCTCTTCTAAATTATGAAGATACTCATCTAAATCTTTTTTGGTTCTCCAGCATGTTCCATAAATTCTTTGAAGCATAACATTATTAGAATCTCCTCTCCAATAAGCTCCTGCAACCTTCATTAATTTAAAAGCCTTACCAATTCTTCCCACGCTTGGTAAATGTGGACCTCTACATAGATCGTGCCATGTTCCATGAAAATATATGGATATCTCTTCTTTTCCAGGAATAGAGTCTATAATTTCTGCTTTATAATGCTCTCCAATATTTTTAAAATGCTGAATAGCTTTTTTTCTGTCCCAAACTTCTCTAGTGGTTTTTTCATCCCTATCTACAATTTCCATCATCTTTTTTTCAATTTTTACTAGATCATCCTCAGTAAAAGGTTCATCTCTGGCAAAATCATAATAAAAACCATTTTCAATAACAGGACCTATCGTAACTTGTGTACCCGGAAACAATTCTTGCACAGCCATAGCGCAAACGTGAGCTGCATCATGTCTTAATAATTCTAGAGCATAGTCATCTTCTAACGTAATAATTTTGATTGAAGAGTCTTTTGTAATTTCTGTATTAAGATCTTTGTATTCACCGTTGAGTTCCAAGGCTAAGGCCTTTTTAGATAAAGAAATACTTATGTCTTTTGCTACATCAAATCCTGTTACAATATTTTTAGAATTTATTTTTTTGCCGTCTGGCAGCTGAACTATTGGCATATATATTTGGATAAATTCATTAAGGTTTTTATTAAACTAATGAATGATAAATTTCTAGTGTTTTCAAACACATTTGATCTTTGGTAAAATTCTGTTTAACATTTTCTCTACCTTGAATGCCAATTTGCTCTATTTCATGTTTTGGTATTTTTGATATTCTATAAATATTATTTGCCAGTTCCTCAACATTATTAGTCTTAAAAAACCATCCTGTTTTATTATTAATTACTGTTTCTATTGACCCACCATGCTCACTCGCCAAAATTAACTTTTGCATAGCTTGGGCTTCAACACTAACTCTACCAAAAGCCTCTGGTTCAATAGATGCTGAAACAATTAAATTGGTAAATGCATATGCCAAGGGCATCTGTAATTTTGGTTTTACAATTCTTACTTTATCCATCAATTTATATGAAAATATTAAACTCTTTAACTCACTTTCATATTCGTTTCTTCCTTGAGCATCTCCTAAAATAATAAAAAAAATATTAGAAATTCTATCTTGTTTTTTTAAAAAATTTGCGGCCTCAATAAAAAGCTTCTGACCTTTCCAAGCAGTCAGCCTTCCTGGTAGCAAAACTAAGAAATTATCATTTGAAAAACCCATTTCTTTTCTAATTTTTTCTTTTTCTGAATTGCTAATGTTAGACGGTTTAAAATAATTTTGATCAATCCCTCGCTTAACAATGGTTATGGGATTATTAGTTTTATAATGCAAATGAATATGATCATAAATAAATTTAGATCCGGTAATTATATGATCAGCTTTTAGCATAATAGAATTATAGTATTTTTTTATTGTTGATTTAAAATTATAAGTTCCATGAAAAGTAGTGACAAATTTTACGTTTGCTAACTTACAGGCAAAAAAACAAGACCACGCTGGTCCTCGACTTCTTGCATGAACAATATTAATATTATTTTTCTTAATTAAAAAAAATATATAAAATATATTTACTAAAATCATAATAATGTTTTTAGAAATTGGCCATTTAAATATTTTTACCTTATCGCTTATTAAATTAATTTGAGATCCACCTGTAGTAAGTATAGATGAAAACTCGCAGTGATTAGATATATACTCTGCGATATGTCTGCATCCAGTTTCTGCGCCACCCATTCCCATATTTGGGATAACTTGTAGTAATCTTATTTTTTTAATCATAAAGTTTATGGTAAAAAATTAACATTTATTATGAACAAATCTAAAGTTAAATTTTTCCTCACTAAAAATAAAGAACATATTAGATATAAATTAATTAAAGGAAATAGACTAATTACAATCATTTTTTTACACGGCTTTATGTCTGACCTAACCGGTAAAAAAATTAAATCCTTAAGTAGAATTTCTACTAAACTAAATATTTCATTTTTAGCCTTTGAATATACGGGACATGGAAAATCATCTGGAATAATATCTAACTACGGAATTAACGATTGGATAAATCAATCAAAAGAAATTATTGAAAACATTGTCAAAACACCAAATATTATTTTAATAGGATCCTCAATGGGAGCTTGGATTGCTTCATGTCTTATTCCGAAAATAAAAAAAAAAATTAAAGGATTTATGGGAATAGCTGCTGCTCCAGATTTTACAAAAGATATTATGTGGAACAATTTTTCAAAAAAAACTAAATCTATGATCAATAAAGGCAATATTTATTATCTACCAAACTCTTATAATACTTCTTATCCAATATCTAAAAACCTAATAGAAGGTGGAAAATCAAATCTTATTTTAAAGAAAAAAATTACATGTAATTTCCCTGTTAGGTTATTTCATGGCTTAGAAGATAAAACGGTTCCAATAAGTTTTTCAATTAAATTATCAAAAACATTAAAGTCAAAAGATACTATTCTATACTTTCAAAAAAATGGGGATCATAGTTTATCTAAAAAAGAAGATTTAAAAAAAATCCAAGAAGAATTAATTAGATTGGTCCAAAATGCTTTTTAATCCTTCTTTATAAGTAGGATACTTTAGTTTAATACCCAATAATTTTATTTTATGATTACTTACCTGTTTACTATCTTGATAAAAATCTTTTAATTTTCCTTCTGGGATATCTTCAAGAGATACTTGTTCTGGCATTTTAGAACTTAAAAGATTACATGCATATTTTACCACTTCTCTGTAAGCGCATGGATAATCATCACTTACATTAAAGATATCTTTTGGTTTTGATTTTTGAAAGGAATATAGAAGTGTTTGAGCAATATCCTCAACATGAATTCTTGAAAAAATTTGATTATTGGAATTTATCATTTTATAATTTGAATCCTTAAGCCTTTGAAATATATTTCTTTCTGGAGAATATATTCCAGATAATCTAAAGATTCTTACCGGCAAATTAGTATCTAATAGTTTTTTTTCTGCAGATAATCTTTTTATACCAGTTTCTGTCATTGGCTTAGTTTCAGAAACTTCAGTAACCCATTGACCTTGGTGATCTCCATAAACACTGGTGGACGATAAATAACCTAGCCATACTAAATTTTTATTTTCAAAGATAATTGAAGAAAAATTTTTAATAATTGAATCTTCGGTATTTGGTGGTGTTGATATTAAAATATGAGTTGAGTTTTTCAGGTATTCTAGAATTTCTTTATCAAAATTATTATCATTAAAATAAAAAATATTCTTATCTCTTCTTTCCGATCTTGATGTTCCTGCCATAGAGAAGTTAATTTTTTTATTTAATAGCAAATTAACTAAATATTTAGCTGTCAAGCCAAAGCCAAAACAAAATAATTTTATTCGATTAGACAGCTTGTTTTTTGGACTCCTGTAAAGAAATTGGGTTCTCTAATTTGTCTAACATCTCCTTTGGACAAATTTGATAAAAATCTTTCTGACTCAAATCCCAATCATAAAGTATTTTTTTAGCATATTCAGAATCTGTTTCTTCTATATGTTTACTAATCAAAGAATGAAGAAAATCTAACCAATACTTTGTTTCTAACCTCTGCCAAATTACTGAATTAGGATTAATAATATTCTCTAAATTATTTTCTGGATCGTATAGAAATGCCATTCCACCAGTCATTCCTGCTGCAAAATTATCTCCTACATCACCAAGCATTACAACATTTCCACCGGTCATATATTCGCAAGCATTAGTTCCCGCACCTTCTACTACTGCTGTAGCTCCAGAATTTCTGACAGAGAATCTTTCACCGGCTTGCCCTGCAGCAAAAAGGAACCCGGAAGTTGCTCCGTATAAAACGGTATTACCAATAATGGTATTTTTATTAGTTTCTAATGCACTTGCTCTAGGAGGCCTCACAGTTATAGTGGCGCCTGATAAACCTTTACCAACATAATCATTGCAATCTCCAATTACTTCAAACTTTAATCCCTTAATGCCAAATGCCCCCAAAGATTGTCCTGCAGACCCTCTTAATTTTATTTTAATATGATTTTCTGGAAAATTTTTATTTTTATAATCAGTAACAAGGTGTGAAGAAAGTCTTGCACCAACAGTTCTGTCTGTGTTTTTAATTGTATAGCTTAATTCTACTTTTTGACCACTTTTAATTAAAGGTAAGGTATCTGCTAAAATTTGTTTGTCTAAAGTATCAGGAACTTCATTTCTAATTTTATCTTTACAATACCTAGGATGATCTCCCGGATCTGCTTGAACAAGCAAAGGATTAAAATCTAAATCATCAAGATTTGAAGCTCCTCTAGAAACCTGTCTTAACAAATCTGTTCGTCCAATAATTTCATCTAAAGATTTAAAACCGAGTTGTGCTAAAATTTCCCTCACCTCTTCAGCAATAAAAGTAAAAAGATTTACAACTTTTTCTGGTGTTCCAGTAAATTTTTTTCTTAAACTTTCATTTTGTGTACATATTCCAACCGGACACGTATCTGAATGACACTGACGAACCATGATGCAACCCATAGCAACTAAACTTGTTGTTGCTATTCCAAATTCATCTGCACCCATCATGGCAGCCATCACCACATCTCTTCCTGTTTTGATTCCTCCATCTGTACGAAGAACAACTTTGTGTCTTAAATTATTTAATGTTAAAATTTGATTTGTTTCTGTAAGACCCATTTCCCAAGGAAGCCCAACATACTTAACGCTTGTTTGAGGAGTCGCTCCTGTTCCGCCGTTATGTCCTGAAATTAAAATAATATCTGCTTTTGCTTTGGCTACCCCTGCTGCAATAGTCCCAATTCCAGATGAGGCAACCAACTTAACCCCCACTCTTGCTTTTGGGTTAATTTGTTTTAAATCATAAATTAACTGCGCCAAATCTTCGATCGAGTAAATATCATGATGAGGTGGTGGAGAAACTAGCGTTACACCTGGTGTAGAATGTCTTAATCTTGCAATTTCTTTAGTGACTTTAAATCCTGGTAACTGCCCTCCTTCACCTGGTTTAGCGCCTTGTGCCATTTTTATCTCTATTTCATTGCAATTATTTAAGTAAGTGGCGGTAACTCCAAATCTTGCAGATGCAATTTGCTTCACTCTTGAATTAGCATTATCCCCATTCTCTCTTGGGATTGCCCTACTTTCATCCTCACCTCCTTCACCACTGCATGAAGCTCCTCCTATTCTATTCATTGCAATAGCTAAAGTTTCATGAGCTTCTTTAGATAAAGCTCCTAAAGACATGCTTCCCGATCCAAATCGTTTTCTAATATGAGTTACAGACTCAACTTCCTCCAAAGGTATTGGTTTATATTTAAATCTAAAGTCTAATAAATCTCTTAAATGAATCGGTGGCATATCGCTCATTAGTTTTGAATATTTTTTAAACAAGTCATAAGAGTCATTTCCAACTGCAGTTTGCAAAAGGTGAATAGTTTTTGCTTGATAAGCATGCGTTTCACCTCCATGACGGTATTTATAAATTCCGCCAATAGGTAAGGTAATTATATTATCAGAATAAGTTGCATCATGTTGTTTTCTAATCATATCTTCAATTCCGGAAAGTCCAATTCCCGAAATTTTAGATTCCAAACCAGGAAAATAATCAGCTACTAATCCTCTACTAAGTCCAAGAGACTGAAAATTTAATCCACCCCTGTAAGAACTAATAACTGAAATGCCCATCTTAGACATAATTTTTAACAAACCATCATTAACTGCTTTAATGTAACGTCTGACACACTCTTCAAAAGAAAATTTTCCAAACAAACCCTTTTCAAATCTTTGATAAATAGAATCAATTGCTAAATAAGCATTAACGGTAGTAGCTCCTGCACCAATTAAAACAGCATAATAATGTGTGTCTAAACATTCAGAAGATTTAACATTAATAGAAATAAATTTTCTTAAACCTTTTTTTACTAAATAAGATTGTATGGCACCTACTGCAAGAATAATTGGTATACAAATTCTATCTTTGGAAATATTTTCATCTGAAATTATTAAATGTTTTTTTCCAGACCTAATACAAAACTCCGCTTCTTTTTGAATTCTTTCAATTTCAGATTTAAGATTTAAATTTTTATTATCTTTGTCAAAACTAATATCAATTTTCTGAACCGTTTCGCTTCCGAAAATCTCAAATAATTTTTTGAATTGGGAATTAGAGAGAACGGGGCTTTCTAAAACATAACTTTTTTGTTCTGTCAGACGATCATCCAAAATATTTTCTAAATTTCCAAACCTTGTATTTAAAGACATCACTCTATTTTCCCTTAAAGAATCAATCGGAGGATTAGTTACTTGACTAAAATTTTGTCTAAAAAAGTTTGAAAGAGGCCTGAATTTACTGGATAAAACGGCAATTGGAGTATCATCTCCCATGGATCCCACTGCTTCTTTTTCATCTTCAATCATTGGATGCAAAATACTTTCTAAATCTTCAATAGTAAAACCTGCCATAAATTGCCTTTGTCTTAGTTCGGTTCCTTCAAAGTTATTTTTTTCTTTAATATTATTTATAGACTTGCTGAGCTCGATATGATTAGAAGCAAATTTTTTATAAATAGGATTTGAAGATAAATGATCTTTAGTTTTTTCATCATTATAATATTTACCTTTATCTAAATCTAAAGATATCATCTGCCCGGGGCCCACTCTTCCTTTAAAAGAAATATTGTCTTCTGATACTGGGATCATTCCTGTTTCTGATCCTGCAAAAAATAATTTATCTTTAGTAATAGTAAATCTCAGTGGTCTCAAACCGTTTCTATCAGAAGCAGCTACCACCCATTTTCCATCACAGGCTGCTATTGCAGCAGGACCATCCCATGGCTCAATTAATGAATTTAAATAATTATACATTTCACGATGTTGTTTTGGAATAATTTTACTTTTTTTAGACCATGCCTCTGGTATCAACATCATTTTTGCAACAGGTAGGGATCTTCCTGTTCTAACTAATAATTCAAAAGCAGCATCTAGAGAGGCTGTATCTGAATTTCCAGATTTAATAATAGGTTTTAAATCATCGATGTTAGCAATTAATTTACTTTCCATTCCCGCTTCATGAGTCTTCATCCAATTAATATTTCCTTTGAGAGTATTAATTTCACCATTGTGAGCTATAATTCTAAAAGGCTGAGCTAACTCCCAAGATGGAAAAGTATTGGTAGAAAATCGTTGATGAAAAATTGCAAAACGAGATTCAAATCTTTCATCAGCAAAATCTGGATAGAAATCACTCAAATTCTGAGCTAAAAACATTCCTTTGTAAATAATTGTTTTTGCACTAAACGAACAAATATAAAATTCTCGTAATTGCTCTTCAGTGGATCTCTTTTCAATTTTTTTTCTTACAGCAAATAATAATCTTTCCAACCCTTCATCAGAAAAGTTTTTATTAGTTGTAAATAAAAGTTGTTCAATCTCGGGTCTTGTATCATTTGCTTTTTGACCTAAAACTTTTGGATTTACTGGAACTTGTCTCCAACCAAAAATATAAAAATCATTTTTGAGTAGCTCTTGCTCAACTAAGGTACGGCACCGTTCTTGCTCACTAAAGTTGTTTTTTGGTAAAAAAATCATTCCTACGCAAAGCTTTTGATTATCTCTTAAAGAATGCCCGGTAGAATTTATTTTATCTTCAAAAAACTCTTTGCTAAATTCAAAATGTATTCCGGCGCCATCTCCTGTTTTGCCATCAGCATCTACAGCTCCTCTATGCCAAACAGCTTTTAAAGCGTTAATTCCATTAATAATCACGTCTCTTCTGGCTTTTCCGCTCATAGAAGCAACAAAGCCTACTCCACAAGCATCATGCTCTTCAACTACAACATTGTTATTTTTTAATAATTCTAAATTTTTTAAATATAAATCTTTCATTACGCTGCCTGAATAGATGATTGTTCTCTTTTTATTTTCAAATATTTATGAATTTCTTTTGCAGCATCTCTTCCATCTCTAATGGCCCATACAACTAACGATGCTCCTCTCACAATATCTCCAGCTGCGAAAACTCCTCTAATATTAGTGCGCATGGTTTTCAAATCTGTTTTAATGGTGCCCCATTTTGAAACTTCAAGTTTAGGCTCTGAAAACAAATTAGGAATATCCTCTGGATCAAAACCCAAAGCCTTAATCACTAAATCTGCAGGCAAATCTTTTTGTGCACCTTGAATAATTTTAGGAGATTGTCGTCCTGAAGAATCTGGCTCACCTAATCTCATTTTATCGTAAATAACTTTTTCAACTTTATCCTTTCCTAAAAATTCTTTAGGACTGGATAGCCAAATAAATTTCACACCTTCTTCTTCTGCATTTTGAACTTCTCTTTCAGAACCTGGCATATTTTTTTTATCCCTACGATATAAACAAGAAACTGATTTTGCTTTTTGTCTAATCGCTGTTCGAACACAATCCATTGCTGTATCTCCTCCACCAATAACCACAACGTCTTTTCCTTCTGCATTTAAAGTTCCATTATCAAAACTGGAAACTTTATCTCCTAATCCTTTTCTATTTGACGCTGTTAAAAACTGCATGGCTGGAAAAACATTTTTTAAATCTTTTCCTGGAACATCAATTTCTCGAGCTTTATAAACTCCTGTTGCAATTAAAATCGCATCATGCTTTTCTTTTAATTCTTCCAACGTAGAGTCTTTTCCAACTTCAAAGTTTTGTATAAATTTAATACCGCTATCCTGATAGAGTTTAGTTCTTCTTTGCACGGAAGATTTGTCTAATTTAAAATTAGGAATTCCATAAATTAACAAGCCACCTGCTCTATCATAACGATCATAAATAGTAATTTGATAACCTTTTTGTCTTAATTGTTCTGCAGCTGCCAATCCGGCTGGACCTGCGCCTATTATTGCAACAGATTCTCTTAGTTCTTTTTCTGGCTTTATAGTTTCTACCCAACCATTTTTCCACGCAGTATTAGTTATATATTTTTCTACAGCACCAATTGTAACTGTTCCGTGACCTGATTGCTCAATTACACAATTGCCTTCACATAACCTATCTTGCGGGCAGATTGAACCACATACCTCTGGCATCGAATTTGTTGAGGAAGATAATCTATAAGCTTCTTCTAGTCTTCCTTCTGCAGTTAATTTCAACCAATCGGGAATATTGTTATGCAACGGACAATGAACTTGGCAGAAAGGAGTTCCACACTGAGAGCATCTGCTAGCTTGTTCGGAGGCTTTATTTTCTATAAATTCTTTATATATTTCATGAAAATTAGAAATTCTTGATTCTGATTCAATTTTTACAGGAGTTTCCTTCTTAATTCCTACAAATTTGAGCATTTTTTCAGTCATTAGATTTATTTTTGTTTTAAATCGATTTTATCTCAATTATTTTTAAAAAGACAATGATAAAGTGAATATTTAGTTAACATAAAGATAACTATTTCATGAAAATATATATGTAA
>Ga0129336_10003101_pt1 | contig 10271 bp, 13 predicted proteins | sample CPB6_02_DNA_FD_96878 | JGI IMG/M metagenome (GOLD analysis project Ga0129336, IMG submission 96878) | Freshwater to marine salinity gradient microbial communities from Chesapeake Bay, USA - CPBay_Sum_0.6_0.2_DNA | ecosystem: Environmental > Aquatic > Marine > Coastal | place: USA: Chesapeake...
AACGACAGTGGCGTTACATATATCTACGCAGCCTTTGCCGAGGCACCCTTTAAGTACAGTTTAGCCCGATAGGAGTAACAAATGTTTCAACTCAATGGCAACCCAATCTCAATAGATTCTGAAGTCACCATCAATGGAGTACGTTATCCACACCTCCGTGATCCAGCCCTGCGTGAGCAACTAGGCATCGTAGAGGTATCAGACCCTGAGCAGTATGACCAAAGGTTCTACTGGGCTGCAGGCTTGCCAAAGCTGCTAGATGATAGAGAAGAATCTGACGAGGAAGGTAATCCTCTCTACGTCAAGGTCTTGGGCGTGGTCAACGGTGAGCCTGCAATGGTGGACTCAGCAGAGAGACTTGTTACCAAGGGACTCAAGAGCCAATGGACTGCACAGGTCAAAGACACGGCTGGCAAGATGCTTGCCCAGACTGACTGGATGGTTGTTCGCAAGGCAGAGCGTAACATTGATGTGCCTGCTGCCGTAGCTGCCAAGAGAGCAGCAATCGTGGCTGAGTGCGACAGGCTCGAGGCAGCCATCACAGGTTGTGCAGATGTAGAAGCATTGATTACTGTTGTAGGCTCACAGAACTGGCCCCAATGAACGCAATGTGGCAGATGTGGCAGCAACGGTACTCTAAAGAACTTTGTAGCACCATAATAGAACAAGCAAAAGAGATAGAACCGCAGGATGCAGTAATAGGTTTCCAAGGCTCTAATGTAGACACCAAGATTCGTAGAAGTAAGGTTAGGTGGATCAATAGAGACAATAAAGACCTTGGTTGGCTGTACCATGAGATAACAAACTTATTTCATATTGCTAATCACAATGCCTTTGGATCTGAGTTGTGGCACTTAAATGAGATTCAGTTTACAGAGTACAACGCAGAAGACCAAGGTTATTATAATTGGCACAATGATGTAAACTGGGATGATGGTAGACAAGTACACAGGAAGTTATCTCTGGTGTGCCAACTGTCTAGCCCAGAAGAGTATGAAGGTGGGGAGTTTGAGATGCAGCCGTTACATCTCAGCGCCCCTAAACAAGAACACCTTAAGACACAAGGAACTGTTTTAGTGTTTCCATCCTTTGTAGTTCATAAGGTAAACCCCGTAACCAAGGGCACTAGACACTCGCTAGTAGCCTGGATGGAAGGACCTAAGTGGAGATAGTTATGTCACCAATAGACCAAGTTAAAGGCCAACTTGACACCCATGAAGCAGTCTGCGCTGAACGCTATGCAGGCATCAACGCTAGACTAAAGAGACTAGAACAGATCCTTCTTGGGACTACTGGTTTCATCGTAGTTCTACTACTCAGTTTAGTTCTTAAAGTAGGTTAAGATGAGCAGAAAAGTATCAGCAGTTACAACTAAGACCACTACTACCAAGGAAACTATTCTTACGGTGCCTACGAAGAATACTGGTCTTTGGCAGTTAATGTACATCATTAGTCTTACCGGCAACGACACTCCAAAGGTCTACTGGTATGATGTTTCTACCAATACTGAGTATTTCTTGGTTGGTGGTAAAAACTTAGGTGCTGGTGAGTATATTATGTTAGATGGCAATACAGAGGTAGTAATGCAGGCTGGCGACCAGATTCGAGTACAAAACTCTAGCACCAACACAGTAACCTATGTAGCCACTGTAGAGTTTGTTCCTGAAACCGCAGTTCAATTCCAATTCTAAGGAGAATAGTATGCCAATGGTCGGAAAGAAGAAGTTCCCATATACTGCTAAAGGTAAAAAAGCAGCTGAGTCCTATGCCAAGAAAGAAGGCTACAAATCTGCTAAAGGCATGAAGATGCACGAAGGTTCAGAGTCTAAGGCTATGGAAGCAAAAGAGAAAAAAGCAAAGAGGATGAAATAATGCCACTTAAAAAAGGATACTCACAAAAGACTGTCTCTGAGAATATTCGTAAAGAGATGAAGGCTGGTAAACCGCAGAAGCAGGCAATTGCGATTGCTCTGTCTACTGCTCGTAAGGCAAAGTCAAAGGCCAAGAAATGAAGCCCGGCCTCTATGCCAACATCAATGCCAAACGTAAACGGATAGCGGCGGGATCTGGTGAGAAGATGCGTAAGGTCGGCTCCAAAGGCGCCCCCACTGCTAAGGCCTTTAAACAAGCTAAGAAGACTGCGAAGAAATAATGGTAAAGAAAGTATATCAGAACCCAGAAGGTGGCTTAAACGCCAAAGGCAGGGCATACTTTAAGAACAAGGAAGGCGCTAACCTGAAGCCTCCCGTGTCTTCTAAAGAGGCTGCAAAGTCTCCTAAGAAGGCTGCTCGTAGGAAGTCTTTCTGTGCCCGTATGAGTGGTGTTCCAGGGCCAATGAAGGATTCTAAGGGCAGGCCAACAAGGAAGGCTCTAGCACTAAAGAAATGGGATTGCTAAATGGCAAACAAAACTTACTTAGAACTTGTCAACGAAACCTTGGTTCGCTTGCGTGAGCCAGAGGTTACTGCGGTTACTGACAACGCCTATTCTAAACTTATTGGTAGGTTCATCAACGATGCTAAACGGCAGGTTGAAGATTCCTATACTTGGAATGCTCTGTCAGAAACACTGACTGTTACCACCTCTGCTAACCTGTTTAACTATGTGCTAACTGGTATTGGTCAGCGGTTTAAGGTCATCGATGTTATTAACTCACAGTCTGACTGGTTCTTAAACTACGAGACAACCAGGAAGATGGACGAGTTGTTTTTAAACAGCGGCACAGTTTTAGTTGGTGCTCCTGATCGTTATAACTTTAACGGCGTAGACTCTAACGGAGATACACAGGTAGACCTCTACCCAATCCCTGATGGTGTCTATGACATCTACTTTAACGTCATTAAGCCACAGGCAGAATTTACCGCTGCTTCGACACAGATCAAGGTTCCATCAGAGCCTGTAATCTTCTTAGCCTATGCCAAGGCTTTGAATGAGCGTGGTGAGGACAGTGGACTAAACAGTGCTGAGGCTTATGAGTTGTATCGCCAGTCTCTATCAGACCACATTGCTGCTGAGGCTAACCGCTATCCTGAAGAACTCATCTGGGGTTCCATTTAATGAAAAGAATACAGACCGCTACTATTGCTGCTCCGGGCTTTCTAGGCCTAAACACGCAAGAAAGCAGTATTCAGTTGTCTTCAGGCTATGCTCTGAGGGCACAGAATTGTGTCATTGATAGATATGGTCGTATTGGGGCTAGGCGTGGCTGGACACCTGTAAACACAGCAGTCAACACAGACTTAGGCTCTTCTAATCCTGTAGAGTTTATCTTTGAGATGATTGATGTCGGTGGCAATCAGACCATCAGTGCCGGTAATAACAAGTTGTTTACTGGCACCACAACGATGACCACCAAGACTGTTAGGACACAGGCCAACACTGCTGATGTGTCTTACACGATAACAGGCAACAACTGGCAAGCCGCAGCTTTGCCCTATGGTGACGGCGCTGACGCAATTTCCCATGCCTACATGGTACAGACAGGACACCCTGTACTGGTCTATCATAACCTACCTACTCCTGGCACTGGTGCTACCTTTTCTGTAACTACAGTAAGCGGCGGGGCTATTACCGCAGTCTCTGTTACCGCTGCTGGCTCTGGTTACGGTGTTGGCGATGTTCTGACTATGTCAGGCGGCAGTGGTAGCAATGCAAAGTTTACAGTAGCCACATTAAGTGGTACAGGTGTTGCAACAGTCACTATTACCGTTGCTGGTACAGGCTACACTGCTGGTAACTCTTTGACCAGCACAGTGACCACTATTGCTAACGCACACTCACATTCTGGCTCCTTTGGCTTTCAGCAGTTAGGTGATGTTGGTACGCTGCCTACAGGATATTCCATAGCAGATTTTAAGCCTAATTGTGCCTTAGCTGCCTATGGTCGTATCTGGATGGCAGACATTGTTGGTGACAGGCAGACTGTGTACTTTAGCAGGCTCTTGGATGGTTCTGACTTCCAAGGCGGTGACTCAGGCTCTTTGTCGATCAATTCTGTGTTCCCCAACAATGACCAGATTATCGCTCTAGCGGCTCACAACGGCTTCCTAATCATCTTTGGTAGGAACAACATTGCTATCTACAGCAACCCCATAGATGTTACTGCCTTGGCTTTGGCAGACTTTATCCCCAATGTCGGCTGTATTGCTAGGGATTCTGTCCAGAACACAGGCACAGATATTGTCTTCCTGTCCGACTCTGGTGTGCGTAGCCTTCAGCGGGTCATCCAAGAGAAGTCCTTACCTATGCGGGACCTGTCTAAGAATGTCCGTGATGACCTGATTACTGCGGTAGCCTCAGAGACAGCCAGCACCATCAAATCTGTCTATTATGACCGGGATGCCTTTTACCTGCTTACTCTGCCAGCAACTAAGGTTACCTATTGCTTTGATATGCGGGGTGCTCTACAGGACGGTGCTGCCCGTGTCACTATATGGGATAGCCTTGATCCGAAGGCCTTATTCGTTAACCAATCCAAGGAACTGCTGTTAGGCAAGCCTGGGTATATTGGTAAGTACTTTGGACACCTAGATAATGCAGCCACTTACCGACTACAGTATTACACCAATTACTTTGACTTTGGCAGCCCAACAGCCTTAAAAGTCCTTAAAAAGATAGGATTTGTGGTCATTGGCGGCTCTGGTGACGCTGTAGCCATCAAATGGGGCTTTGATTACAAAGAAAATTACAATAGTGAAACGAAATTGCTTGACATTGGCGTAGTTTACGAGTATAATATAGGAGAATACAACATTGCTGAATTCTCCAATGGTGTCGTTCTAGACCAGTTCCAGGTCAATGCAGGCGGTACCGGGGCTGTCCTACAACTAGGACTAGAAGCCGAATTAAATGGTGATCCTCTTTCTATTCAGAAAATCGATGTCTATGTCGCACAAGGAAAAACAGTATGAGCAATTTAGCAGTAGTCACAAAAACAAAACATTGTAAAAAATGTGACAAAGTACTGCCTTTATTTTCCTTTACTAAAAACGCAGCATCCAAAGACGGTCTACAATTTGCTTGTAAAACTTGTGATAATTTAAGGCAACAAAAAAGAAGAATTGAAAAGAAAAAAGAAATACAAGAGTATGGAAAACAATACAGGATTAAACATACTGATGATCTGGACTTTAGGCTTCAGGGGTTATTAAACGCCTCAAGAGCACGTTCTAAAGAAAAGAATAGAGAAAATACACTTACCAAGCAAGATTTATTTGAGTTATTTCCAAAGGACGGTTGCTGTCCTATATTTGGTTTTAAATTAGAATGGAACGGAACTGGTTTTAGAGAGACCAGCCCAAGTATAGATCGTATTGACTCAACTAAGGGCTATACAAAAGACAATGTTCAAATTATTTCTTGGAAAGCAAATCGTATTAAAGGTTATGCATCTGTAGAAGAATTAGAAGTCTTATTAGCCTACTTGAAACAAGGAGAATAGAAATTAGCAATTACACGAAAGCAACTAACTTTGCATCTAAAGACGCACTCAGCACTGGTAACCCATCAAAGGTTATCAAAGGCACTGAGATTGATGCGGAATACACCGCCATTGCCTCTGCCATATCATCCAAGGCAGATAGCAACAGCCCTACCTTTACAGGTACGCCGTTAACTCCTACGGCCTCGGCAGGAACTAGCACAACACAGATTGCTAGTACAGCCTTCGTAGCTACAGCAGTAGCAGCAGTGTTTCCTAGCGGCGGTATTATTCTTTGGTCTGGCTCTGCTGCATCTATACCTTCTGGATGGGTATTGTGTAACGGTTCTAACAGCACTCCTGACTTAAGGAATAGATTTGTTGTCGGTGCTGGTTCTACTTACACGGTAGGCGATACTGGTGGTTCTGCTAACGCTATCGTTGTGTCGCACACCCACACTGCTACTGTAACAGACCCAGGTCATACACACGGTATTGGAACAACAGCACAACAACTAACCGCAGGAACAAACGCATCACAGTTTCAAAATAATACATTTAATCTTTCATCTCAGTCTGCTACTACTGGTGTTACAGTAAGTAACAGCACAGAAGGGTCTTCAGGCACTAATGCTAACCTGCCCCCGTACTATGCTCTTTGCTACATTATGAAGACTTGATGAATAAAGAACAAATAAAAGAATATCTAACTAAGTCTAAAGATACCAGAATAAGATTAGACAACTTAGTTGAAAATGAACATGGTTTTATGTCTTGGACTGAGCATGACGATGCTTTAGTTGCTCTGCAAGTTTATGGTGATGGATATTATTGGAATATCTACCTCAATGAACTAGCAAAGCAATTAGGCTACAAGAAAATAATCATGGGCACTAAGCGTAACTATAAAGCATTTGAGAAGAAGTTTGGTTTTAAACTAACTGGATACATTTTAGAAAAAGAGGTAATATAAATGAGTGCAGTAATCGGAGCCGCTATAGGCGCTAGTGCAACAAGATCAGCAGCTAATAAACAAGCTGAAGCAGCTAGGTATGCAGCCGATGCTCAAGAACGTGCTGCACAATTAGCAGCCGAAGAGGCTAGGTTTAGACCTGTAGGAATCTCTACTAGGTTTGGACAATCACAGTTCCAGTACGGTCCTGAAGGCCGTCTTAGCGGCGCTAGTTATACTACATCGCCAGAGATACAGGCTCTTCAAAACCGACTTTCTGCTCTATACGGAGATAGTCTAGGGCTTGCAGAACAGGCTGTAGCGCCTTCTCAGACCTTGTTTGGTCTTGGTCAACAATACCTTGCACAGTCTCCAGAGCAGGCTCGTAACCAATACTTGCAAGAACAGTATGCAATGCTTGACCCTATCCGTCAGCGTGAAGAGCAACGCTTAGGTGCTTCTGTGTTTGGTCGTGGTCGTGCAGGCCTTAACATTGGTGATGTAGGTCAGCCTGAGTTGGCTGCATTGGCTAATGCAAGACGCACACAAGACTTGCAATTGGCTGCACAGGCAGAACAAGAAGCAAGGAATCGTATTGCTTATGGCACTAGTTTATTTGGTGAGTCTGGTAAATTACAGACATCGGCACTAGCACCATTCCAGACCCAGTTCGGTGTATCTCAGTTGCTTGAGCAGGCAGGTCAACAACCTCTGGATATTGGTGCTCAGTTGGGTGGCAGGTCGGCTCTTGCTGGCGCACAAGCTGGTCGTTCTTTATTAGAAGGCGGCATGGCAGCAGCACAGACTAGACTTGGTGGTCAACTATCACAGATTGGTACTAGGAGTCTTGCTAGTCAAAACCTAATGAAAGACTTTTTTGGAAGTCTAGGATTTGGTCAACAACAAGCACCAGCACCTATAAGTCAAGCAACTCCGTATTATCCAATGGGAACAGGTAGTGGTGGAGGCTTTGCTTATAACCCTGACATTGATACAGCAGGTGGTTATTACGGATCATCTTCAGGCTTTGAAAACATGAGTGGCGGTTACGACCCTAGGTAAAGGAAATAGAAATGGCAGAGCAAACATTATTTGGTTCTTATAATCCTCAGTTGATACAGCAGGCTATCGAGGCTGAACGTGAGCGTGGATTACTAGAGCAGGCTAAGTTAACCCCACAGCAGATTATTAATCTTGGTGCTGCTAGATCAGGCCAGCAGATGGGTCAGGCCTTAAGTGGTGTTGTCAATACTTTATTTGGTCTGCCTTCGGTGCAGGACCCAAGGCTACAGCAGGCACAGTTGGGACAACAAGCCTACCAAGAAGCCTTACAGGCCTCAGGTGGCGATGCTTCTTCACCAGATTTCTTTAAGAAGTTATCAGACTCTGCGGCTAGATTGGGTGTAACTACATTGGCTCAACAGGCGGCTGTGCAAGCTGCTAGGATAGAGTCTGAGCAGGCCCTAAGAATACAGAGATTAGCGTCAGCACAAGCATCATTAAGAGAAAAACCTGTTGCTGATGGAAGCAAAGAATATCAAAAGTATAAAGAACTAAAAGCACTAGGCATGAGTGATCCTGAGGCCCGTAATGCTGCTTATGGTATTAAACCTGCTGCTGGCGGTGAAGAAGGTCCTAAAGTTGGCTTCAGCAAAACAGGTGTTTACACTAATAAATTTGGTGAGGTTATCCCCGCTACTGAGATGAGTAAGCAAAGAACTGGATTCCAATCAGCAGAGGACTTACTAAATAAACTAAATAAAATTACAGAAGAAGATATTAAACAAGCTGAGTCTTTTATTGATTACACTCAAGGAGAAACTAGAAAAACAATTGGTGGCACGTTTGCTTCTAAAACATTAGATGCTCAAACAAAGATTGCCGCAGGCCAACTTCTTCAGCAGATTGAGGCATTACCGCCAGGATCTGCTTCAGATGCTGACATGAGAGCAGCATCAAGGTCGTTTCCTGGATATGGAGATGCTACCGCACTTCGTAATTGGGTTAACAGAACCAAGGCAGACTTAAATGAATCTTTGTCTCGGCAGTCAGAAAGATATGGTTTTTCACGCAAAGTAAACGCAACTGCTACAGTAGGTACTAGTAAACAAAGCTCAAAGGCTTCAGCAAAACCAGTAGGTCTTTCAGATGCAGAGTGGAATGCAATGACACCGGCAGAAAAGGAACTGTTTAAATGACCTTAGAACAACAACAGGCATTAGCCCGTGCCCGTGCTAGACTTCGGGTGCAACAGCAAGAGGCAGAACCACAGCCAAGCTATGAAGGCTTCTTTGAAACAGGTGTTCCATCAGAAGAGCCTGCACAGATAGGAACCTTTGGAAAGATTGTAAAAGGTGCCATTGTTGATCCGCTTGAGGCTATCACTCAGATTGTAGGCGGCGAGGCTGGCAGGAGAGGTGTTGCTGAACGTGAGGCATCCTATCAAGCAAGACGGCAACGGATGGGTGAAGAAGGTATTGAAGGTGCTCGTTTATTTGGTAATGTGATAAGCCCTATTGCTAACATACCTGTTTTAGGTGTAGCGCAACGTGCAGCACAGGCAACTACCCTTGGTGGTCGTGTAGCTGCTGGTGCCGGTGCAGGTGCTGCTGGTACATTGCTACAGCCTGTATCAGAGGCCCCAAGTGCCTTTGGAGACTTTGCTGCTGAGAAGGTTGAGCAGTTAGGGTTGGGTGCTGTCCTAGGCGGCTTCATACAGGGCGGTGTTGAGACTATTAAAGGTGGTGCTAAGTTCTTAGTGGACCTGTCTAAGCCAATGACTAAGAACGGTCAGAAAAAGATTATACAAGAATACTTTGATGATCTTGCTGGCCCAGATAAGGCAAAGTTTATAGCAGCACTAAACAAAGCAGATGAACTTGTTGAAGGTAGTAGACCAACAGCAGCGCAGGCTTTAGCAGAGGTTCCAGAGGCAGTTAATCTATTATCAGCACAAGCCAGGATTGCTCGTACTCCAGAAGGTGCTCCTATCTTTGCCCGTAGAGAGGCAGAGCAACAGGCAGCAAGGTTAGCAGAATTACAGACTGTTGGAGGCACAGAAGCAGACTTAGCGGCAGCACAGGCAGCAAGAACAGCCGCTACTGCTCCGTTGCGTGAAGAAGCACTGATGCAAGCAAACATTGCTGGAGAGTTAGCACCACGATTAGAGGCCGATGTTGCAGCTAGAGAAGCAAGCCGCATTCGAGCACTACAAGAACAAGGGCGGTTTCAAACAACAGCAGCAGAGCAGGGTGTGTTAGCGCAACAGCCATTTACCCCTGTTGCTGGATTACCTAGAGTTTCTAGCCGATATAGCCCTAGTGTTGACCGTATTGTTGAGGCAACTGAAGCTGCTAAGGACACTGGAAACATTGTTGCACAGAGAACAGCAGAGCGTGACTTTAAAGCAATTCAACTACAAAGTTTAGCCGATGAAGGTTTCTTTCCTCTTCGTGTAAACGATATTGTTGGAAATGTAGATAAGATTCGTGTTGCCCCAGGGCAGAGATCATCAGAGGTTGTTCAAAGAACCTTTGATTCGTTGCGTCAGAAACTTACAGACCCTGCTTATGTCAAGCCTAACGGGATTATTGATTCTCGTGATTTGTACACAATCCGTAAAGAGATTGGCAACGATATCAAGAAGTTTGCACAAGAGGCTCAGAATTGGGATGCAAAGTTAACAGCCGGTCTTGAAAAGAATATCAAAACTTACATCGATAACTCTATTGAGTCTGCCGGTGGTGTACGTTGGAAAGAGTACCTAGATAACTTTTCTAAGTATTCTACCAAGATTAACCAGATGCAGATTGGACAGGCTCTTGAGCAGAAACTTAATTCTGCTTTAGACGTAGAAAGAGCAGGTGCTTTTGCTCAGGCAGTGCGTGAAGCAGCCTCTAC
>Ga0129336_10003103_pt1 | contig 10260 bp, 8 predicted proteins | sample CPB6_02_DNA_FD_96878 | JGI IMG/M metagenome (GOLD analysis project Ga0129336, IMG submission 96878) | Freshwater to marine salinity gradient microbial communities from Chesapeake Bay, USA - CPBay_Sum_0.6_0.2_DNA | ecosystem: Environmental > Aquatic > Marine > Coastal | place: USA: Chesapeake Bay...
CTGTCTCTTACAGCTACTAAATCTAAATTCTTAACTCTATAATTCTCTTTTTTTTTATTAGGCAATTCTCTTTGAATAATAAACGGCAGACGTCCTTCAGTTAATTCTTTTAACGCAATTTGTCGCAATTCCATATTAGTAGTTACATTTCCGATATTTTTTATGAAAGGTGTAGCTCCTGAAGATAATTGCTGTGTCCTTAATCCAATTATTTTATCAAACTCATAAATTGTCATAATAGGTTTTGATATTTTGTCTTTTTTATCTAATGATTCGGTGGTTTTAGATACATCTTCAATATGCGTCGCTTTATATGACAATGACATTTATTGATGTAATCCTAATATATTACTATCATTTTTTATTTTTTATATAGTATCCATATATTTATTTTTATAAATTTTAATAGTTATATATACTACTAATATAAATTGTATTAAACTAAAAATTATTATAGTAAAATTATTGAAAGTATACTTATTTATCAAGATGCCCCATAATATCCATAAAAAGGATATTATTGACAATACTTCAAATGTATAGAAATCTAAATCATTTGTCATATTAGACAAATATATTTTGTAAGCCTGCGGTATAAATGCCAACGTAGATAATATAATTGCTAAAGAAGCTACAATATCAGCATATATTTTGTATATCATTACTATTATAATTATAAAAAATAAACCGATTAATAATTAACATTTTAGAATCTATTTATTTAACACTAATAAATGCCTTAAATCATTAATTTTCCATATGTTTTTAATTACATTGTTCGCTAATATATGATATGGTATATGTGAACTATGTAAAATACTACCTAATTCAGTTATAGATATTGCTACGGGATATGTAAGTATATATGTATTAATTAATTTATATACATAATTATCAGCTACAGACCAAGATAAATTTGATAGATCGTATTTATTATTTTCTAAAATAATATTTTTAACAATTTTTTCGGCACCTTTTCTGGACATTAGATAGTATCCCGCTGAAGGATATCCTTCAATTCTTTTAACCAATAAATTGATTTCATTACCTTTATTTGCTATATTTTGATTATATAAATTTATTATATTAGGATGACTACTGGTATATAATTGTAGATTTTCAATTGTTGTTTCATCTTCATATTCCTTCATTTTTATATATTTGAAAATAATATCAAAATTTAATCTTTCTATTTCCATATCATCTTCTACTACACAAAAATAATCATCACCACTATCATAACCTTCTTTAATTGCTTTAATATGTGAAATTAAACAACTAATTTCTAAATCTGTTTCATTAGAGTCTGGGTGTCTTATAATTGAAAAAAAATTAATTGTTTCAGGAGTTTCTGCTCTTATTCTAATATTTTCAATATTTTTTTCATTAAATTGTTTTTTCATATATTCGCGCCTTTCGGTGCTATTATCTGTATTTATCCAATAATGTTTCATTTAATTATAAATATATACCTTTTTTTATATAATTATTGAATCATAGTACTATTATAAGGTATATTAGAGTTATTATTGATATTGGATTTATTATTGATATTAGAGTTATGGCTGTCCTCCCATTTTCTTCGCAACTTTAAATTTAAGTACATTTCATCGGTATTGCGATACCTCTTGATATTATATAATTTGTCAGCAATTTTCATATTAAATAAATAGGTATTGCTAATAATAAAATAAATAAATAATAATAAAATATTAATAACAATATTACGAGTCATAAGTTTATAAAATATAATTAATATTTTTATCAATTTTTATGCTGCTTCCAAGTTTCACCACATGTTTCGCATACATATAGATATTTCATATTTTTAGAATCATATTTAATATATATTACTTGATTGTTATCTGGTTCAGCAGTACAATCTTTATTAGGACAATTGATATGAGGATCCTTAATTCTTCGCAATGTAGGGTCAAAACGCAAATATTCATTTATATTTTGATTATACAATAAATCATCCTCACTATAAATTGTCTGTGAAATTCTAATAGCCGAATTAATAGTCTCTTTTTTTTCAAATAAGCAATGCTTACAATATTTGACGAGTTCTTTATTATCATTAGTTTTAACATATAGCATATTATCGCATACTTCACAGAATTCCATTTTATAATACTTATAAGAAAATTATAATTGTTATATAATCATTTTTTAATAATAGATACTTAAAAAATATTCTTATATTGTTTATATGGAAATGTTAAATATTGAAATTATTAGTAGTTTTTTAAATGTTGGTATATGCTGTGATAATACTGATAAAAAAAAACAAAGTATAATAGTAAAAAATAATAATGTTGAAAAAGAATTAGAAAATATGATGAATATTAAAAGGAATAATAAGAATAATAGAAAAGCCTTGTAAGCATTTATTCATCATCATCGTCATTATCATCATCTTGTTTATAACCAATGCCTCTCCACCCCTTTGTGTCATATGGCTTATCTAATAGTTTTTCAAAATATGCTTTAAGCTGGTTTCTATCAGGTGTTTTCTTACCCTTGACATTAGACATAGTCCATATTTTAAAGTCATTGTATAATTTAGAAAGTGACATTCGCGGCTCTTTAATAGAAGGGTCAATAATAATTTTCTCATTTACAAATTGACCGATTATATCATTATTTTGCTTATAACTTTCGGTGGCTATTCTTACTTCAGATGGTTCTACAATAGATGAAGGGTTAATATGTTTATGTCTATCAATTAACATACTAATAAATACCTCTTTCCATCTATCAAATTTATCACTTAATTCTAAATCCATCTTGAATTCATTTTTACTTGCGTCAGGATTTTCACAAAATCTACTTGAGAAATTACAAACCTTAATACGTCTCCATGTACCACCATCATCACTTGGTACTTCTGGTAATTCATTACATGTTAATATCATTTTAAATTGAGGTTTAAATTCATAAGGTTCTTTGTATAATGTCCTTACTAAAATCCTATCTTGTCCAGACAATTCTTTCATAAGACCTATATTTAATTTTTCATTTTCACTGGGTTCTTGCATAACAGCGAAACGTTTTCCTTTTGTGCGTTCTAATTCACTTTGCGCAGCATTACTTGCTGCTCGCTTTTGCGTCAATAGCGCGATAGGTACAATACAATAGTAATCACCTATAGATTTTTGTATTAAATCTAATAATCTTGATTTGCCATTACTACCCTGACCTGTAAATATATAAAATCTTTCTTGTGCTATACTGCCGTCAATAATACATGACAATACATCCATAACATAATTTTTTAAGTTATTATTTGTAAATATTTTAGAAATAAACTCTTCTATTTCAGTTACTTCTGGACTATCGGGATTATAATTAATATAATTTATTTTTGTTGATATAAATATATAATCATCGGGCATGCCATCTCTAAACATATGCATTTTGAAATCATAAACTCCATTATCAAAACCTAATAAATGCGAACGGCTATCCAATAATTCTTCAAACTTTTCGTCAATAAATAATGTTCTACATTCTTTCATAATAGAATCTTTAAAATTAGAATTTTTGAGCTGTTTAGCAATTTTAAGACATTTTAAACTTTTTTCTTCATTAATTGATTTTTGAATAGGATCATCACAATATTCGCAATAATATCTGCTTCTTTCCATAAACTTTTTACAAATATCTGTGCTTAATATTTTTCGCAATTCTAAACCTTCTCTTACACGAGTCCATCTATGTTTTTCCTTATCGTATTTATACCATATATCTTTTGATATTGCTTTAAATTCGTCCTTAAATATAGCATGTACGACACATGCTATATCAAAGTGGGACCCATCGCTATTTAAGGCAAAATCAATAAGTTTAATAATAGCCGTATTAATAACATTAACATATTGGATTGGATTATCTTGCTTCGCCCACCATCTAAGAGTACCCAAACCCATATTATCTTTTCTCATTTTATCCCATAATTGCTGACATTCGCCTTCAATATAAGCACTACTAATTTTAGAAAACTCAACCCATGTCTCTAATAATCTATAATCAATGTTTCGCAAAACCCATCCTAAATTAATCCAATCAGTATAATTATCCGCACGCGTAGAAGATAAACATTCATTTACAAGCCTCTTAATAAATGTTAATTCATCGTCAGATACATAAGATCTATTAACATTTAAAGATTTACCAAATATATTATTTTGAACCTTACACTTTAATTTTTGATCTATAGCTGGTAATATGTGTTTATTATATTGATTAATTTCTTCTATATATTCTTCTTTAATAATATTTGAATAATTTTCAAATTTTTTTCTCATAGAAAACAGCTTAATATATTCTATCTCTTTTTTAGCATCTAAAACATAATCCATTTTTTCAGTTTTTCCATTAACATATCTATAAACACAAGTTACGCGATATACATCACACTCAGGCTTTCTACTTCCATACATTTGCCAACAATTAGAATCAATAATCGCTTTATCCACTATAGATTCATAATCATTACATATTGGCAAATTTTTGAAAATTTCTGCTCCTAAATCTATTATTTTTCTTCTTATAAAATGTTGCGTACTATTATTAACAATTATATTAGGAAATATAATATGTATTCCGTCTTTTAATTTATTTCTAAATTCAACGGGGTTAGGTTTTTCCATAACATAAGCGTAAGCATCCTCTTCATTTACTTTTAAAAAACAACTTATTATATTAAAATAAGATTCAACAATTTTAAAGATATTTTCAGAAGTATATACTCTATCATATACTTTCTTATCATTTAATGATGAATTTGAATTGTGGGAACTATAAATACCAGATTTATCATCGGGTATAGTAAAACGAAAATCTATATCAACCCTTAAGGGACTCGGTTCAGTAGGTTTTTCAGTAAAATATAATGCTATTCCGCTCGTAATTGCTAAGCTATAAATATTTAAGAAATCATTATATGATTCTTCTGGAATATAAAGACTTACTTTGGGATGCCCAATGTTTGTGTTAGTAAATGGTTTACCTTTTTCTACTCTATGTTTATTAATAAATGAACGTAAATCTTCATTTATACCCATTGTTATTAATTTAAATTTGCTTTATATATATATCAATTTTTATTTTTATACATATTTTATTTTAACGAAAAATATTTATATTTATCTCTGTATATGGTAGGTATTATTTTATAAAATATAATTAATGGCGACGAAAACAGAAAATTATAATAGTCCGATGAATTATAAAACCCCAGCTTTATTTAAGAAAAGCTCATTAATAAAACTAATTGATACGTGGAATAGTTGTAAGAAAAATAAAATAATTTATAAAAAAAGTTATAATTCTAAAAAATTATCCGAATTGTTAAACGAGCATATGAAAAACATTTGCGATGATAAACAATATTGGTGTTGGCCAGGTGTTATAAAAAAAATAGCAAATGACCCTAAAATGAAGGAAAATATTAAATTAATTGAAAAAAATGAGCTACGTCCAGAAATGCCATCTGAATGGTATAAAAATCCTATTGAATGGTTATCTAATTATGATATAGAAGATGTAATGATACAATATAACAATGATAAAAAATATAAATATGCTTTTCTCGGTGTTTTTCCAATAGATTTTGCCGTTCAAGATAAATTTGGCAGATGTTTATATAGTCATATATGTTCTATAAATGTTAAAAAATATATTAAAAAAGGTATTAAATATATTGGTTTTATAACTAATTTAGATAAACATGATCAAAGTGGATCTCATTGGACATCAACATTTATCATAATAGACCCTATAAATAAATCTTATGGAGCGCATTATTACGATAGTAACGCAAATGAAACACCTAAATATGTCAAAATGTTTTTAAATACTATTAAAAAACAATTGGATATAATATATCCTTTGAAAAAATTTACTATTAGCCATAATATTATAAGACATCAAATGAAAAATACAGAATGTGGAATGTTTTCTATGGCATATCAAATTAGATGGTTGAACGCTATATTAAAATATAAAAAACTAAAATTATCATCACCATATGAAAATGCCAATTTTAGGATCCATATTATAAATGATAAAAATATAACAGATAATAAAATGGAAGAAAGTCGCAAATACCTATATAGACCTAATTTAGAGCATCATTTGTCATCAAGAAATATTAATTTAAATAATATTATTAATATATAATATTTAAATGTATTTATATGTATTTATATGTATTTATATGTATTTAAATGTGTTTATATGTATTTAAATGTGTTTTTTTTATCACCTATTTTCTATAATCTTAAAGTAATAATGGGTGTAATAGATGAATTAAAATCAGAAAAAAACATTGGACTAATAATTATTGCTACAGAAAAAATGTTAAAGGATAAATATAATAATTTAAATGTAGATAGAAATGAATTAATATATGTTGTCAATAATATGATAAATAATATATGCGCTGATACTATATTGACGAAAAATGTATTCGTACTTATGGAATTGAATAAGATAACATTATCAAAAATAAAAGATTATTATGACAATATAATAAATAAAATGGAAGTTGAAGCTTCGTTAAATAATAATAATCAAGTAGTTCCAGAAAATTATAAAGAATCTACGACAGATGTTGGTGATTATGGCGATTCTATGAAATATGACAGCGAACAATTGCTATTAAAGGTACTTGAATTAGAAGAAAAAAGAAATAATTTAGCTTTATTACAGAAAAATAATACCACGAATGCCAGTAATACCAGTAATGCCAGTAATGCCAGTAATGCCGCGAATGCCAGTAATGCCAGTAATGCCAGTAATGCCAATAATACCAGTAATGCCAATAATATAATGCTACATCAAGATAATATAAATTTAAAAGTTTTAGAACTATTAAATATTAATAATAATAAAAATAAGCAAAAAAATATAATAATTAATAGTTATAATCGCGATTGGATAAACAATCCTTACAGGAATAAATTATCTTTTAATATAAATATAGATTTATCAATACATAATATTAAAATAAGTAAAATTTTACTACCCGTAAATGTAAAAAATAATACTCCATATATTAACCTAATTATAAATGATGGTAAATTAAATCAAAAAATTATATATGTACTTGCTAACAATAATGATAACAATACATGGGATACATGGGAACCCGTTAATGATGACTATGTTTTATTAACCAATAAAAATTGGCATATAAACTTCACCGATTTTTTAAACAAAGATTTAGAAATGGGAAGAGATAATATTGATATTATAGAAGTTGTAGAAAAAGACACCGAATATAATAAGGAAAAATATGATATAGTAATAAATAATACTAATGATATTGAATATAATAATTTTGGAATGAAGTTATTAAAACCTTATGATAATATATTAATTAAAACTAATACTGGTGAGAATATAATATCAAAAATTACTAACATACATGATAATACGATATCTATATGTTCAAAAAATATTGAAAAAAAAACATTAATAAATTCTACTTTGCTAAATTATAAATCTCAATTTAGTATTATAATGTCATATTATCATAAATTATAATATTAATACTATTAAACTATTAAATATAAATATTATCATTGATATTATATCAATCTGATATAATAATTTAAGTTTTTCATTTTTTGTTAAATTAATATCAGAATCATTATTTAACGATTCTGATAGTTCGTATATATTATTATAAACATTTGTGAAATCAAAAATGGTACCAAAATATTTTAAAAAGTCCTTGCTTTTTACCATAATATATATTAACATTAAAAAGATTATAAACAAAACATTTTGAATGAAAATATTAGAATAATTTATATGTAAATTTAAATAATTAAATAATATTCTTAATTTATACGAATCGTAATTGACAAATAATATTAAAAATATGATGAATAAAATATAAAATGTACCATAAAACAATATAGAAAAATGTAAAGTTTTTATTAAATTATATTCAATGAGTATGTCCAATATAATAATTATAGCTGTTCTCAGCAAAAATGTCATGAATATATAGCCCGCCTTATCTTGTAAATTAATTTCTAAAACATCTTCGGGGTTAAGCCTATTCATTAGTACATCATTATATAGTTTTTCTCCTTTATCCAAAAATATAAAATCCTGTTTTTTTACATCTTCTTTACTTTCAGGTATTAATGATTTTGTATAATTCTTCCATATAGTTGAATATATATTATTATCTTTCTTATTATAGGAATAATCATTTAATTTAGTATTATTGCCAACATCATCAGAATTTCCTATATTATCATGTAAATTCTCAACTAATTTATATAAATTATTTTGAGATTCTTTACTAATTAATTCATAAAGTTTTTTATAATCAGGAATTTTGTAATTCTCCCCATATTCTGACGAATCTTTTCCACCGCCTATGTTTCGTGTTAAAAGAATGTTACTATTGCCTGTAGAAGCATTTAATTCTTTATTTTTTATTTCAATTTTTTCTTCTATGGCTTTAATGGTTTGATCATATTTTTCTAATTCTTTATTAACATTTTTCATATCATATTCAAACTCGTTTATAATTGGATTACTATTAATTATGTCAACATCGTCAGTTTCAAATTGTTGAATGTTATTTATCTTTAGTATATATTTTACTTCGTCTTCGTACTCGGTAATATGTGGCAAACTTTTCAATGATATTAAATTTTTATACAAATCTTTCAGCGTTTTAATAATAGCCCCTTTTTTTTCAATTAATAATTTTTTTCTTTTTTCAAGATTATTTTTAATATTCGTACTATCTTTTTTTTGATCTATTAGTTTTTCAGTATTATTTATTGTAGAATTATCAGCAGTAGCAGCAGTAGCAGCAGTAGCAGCAGTAGCAGCAGTAGCAGCAGTAGCAGCATTAGCAGCATTAGCAGCATTAGCAGCATTAGCAGCATTAGCAGCATTAGCAGCATTAGCAGCAGCAGTAGCAGGAGTAGCATCTTCACTTTTAATTATATCATCATCATCATCATCTAAAAATTTTGTTAGTTCAATGTGTTTATCTATAGATTCCTCTTTAACGCTATAATATATTAAACTGATAGATTTAAAATTTTTAACTATATTTTTATATATATCTAATAATAACATATTCTTGTCAATGTTATCGTCAATTGTGTTTTTTTGAGAAATATTATCTAATTTAGCAGGTGGAACAGCACCACCTTTCATATTAATTTGATTATTTAATTTAATCAAAATAAAATATAATAATAAAATATCCGTACCTTCTTTTAATTTTTGAATAATTTTATCATCATTTAAATCACTATTTTTAATATTTTTAACATGTTTATTTATTAAAGGATTTATTATAATCTTTTTTATAGATTTTAAATTATTTTTTAAATTTTCTGATAATTTTTTATCATCAATATTTTTACGAATATTTTGTAAAAATTTTATTATATTATTAATATCATCTTCAGTATAACCCATAGTACCACCATATATAGATGTTTTTTTTGTAATAAAATTCTTAAAATCATCATTAAATTTTTGTTTATTTTTATCTTTTCTAGGTTCTTTTAAATCATATAGAGATTTAAGTTTTTTTTCAATATTTTGAATTAATTCATTAGTAATATCTGGGTCATTTTTTTTAAAAATTTTGTTTATTTTTTCAATATTTGTAATTAATTCTTTGTAAAAATCTATTTTAACCATATCATCTAATGATGAATAATTATCAACCTTAAAAATTTTTTCTAATTCCTTTAAATCATTTATAATTTTCGCCAATTCCTTAGGATTTTCATTTAAAACTAATTCTGGTTTATAATATATTATTTCAAAAGAAGGATTTGTTTCAGGATTATCTACTTTATTATGTGTATATTTATAAATAGTATTGAAATCACATTCAATATCATCTAATTTATATTTTTTTTTATCTAATTCTATATCATCATCATCAATACCTTGTATTTTACTGCTATCTTTTTCAAAATATTCACTAATAGCTCTTTTTAATTCACTATAATCATTATTATCTTTCAAATCTATTATTTCATATACGTCGCTTTTACTTTCTGGAGCCGCAGATACCGCTTCGGCAGATGCCAATGCTTTTGTGCCGGTAGTGTCAACATTAAATATATCATTTTCATTTTGTTTTTCTAATTTATAATTGTTTAATTTGTACTTTTTTTTCAATTCTAATTGAACTAGTTTTTTTAAATCATTATATAACTCTTTACCAATATATGTCCCGTCAGATAATTTTTTATA
>Ga0129336_10003104_pt1 | contig 10256 bp, 6 predicted proteins | sample CPB6_02_DNA_FD_96878 | JGI IMG/M metagenome (GOLD analysis project Ga0129336, IMG submission 96878) | Freshwater to marine salinity gradient microbial communities from Chesapeake Bay, USA - CPBay_Sum_0.6_0.2_DNA | ecosystem: Environmental > Aquatic > Marine > Coastal | place: USA: Chesapeake Bay...
GTTCCTCAATGATGATGGTAAGATTTATTCGTTCACAACATCAAAGAGAATTACTGGTTCATTTGACGTAACACTACCAACAAACAGAACAGATATTCACACGGCACTGATTAACTGTGCTAATAGTGGTATCGAAGTTGGTATGAGACTTATTTCTAAAGGTGGGTACACTTGGGATGTTCCGAGTGGTATTCTGAGCGGTTACAATGTAACAAACGCCGCAGGGGGAGCCGTTACGATGTCGTTTAACTTCACGGACAACGGTGGATTCACGGTCTATAACACAACAACTACTAACTCGAATACCGAGAACTAGTTTGGTGATATTTAGCCCCCCATTATTAATGGGGGGTTATTATCTATTATAAGGAGAACATATGATTGATTTTGCCATTGGGTCAGGAGACTACTACGAGGATATTAATGAATTTCTCAAGGATGACCCTACTATTGAAACCGACATTACCATTGTTGGTATGAATAAGCGACTACGGATTCGTGCTCTTTCTTTTGTGCAGATGGAACGAATTAATAAGCTCGCCACTAATTCCGAGGGTGTTATTGATAACACTGAGTTTGTACTACACACTATTGTAGAGGGGGTCGTGCGACCTAAGTTGAACTATGCTCAAGCACAAGCACTTACAAATGCGCACGGAGAGACGGTGAAAACTCTTGCAGAAAATATTTGGCAAATTGGAAAAATTTCAAAGTCCACATTCCAAGAATATATCAAATCAGTACAGGACCTTAAAGCCGTACCGGATGTTGAAAAAGACTAACGGTCTCCACTTAACTATCGAGTACGCTTCCTATGTTTTTGATGAGGTCTGTAGATGGATTGCCTTTTTTACGGAAGATGAAAAGGTAAATACCTTACACGCCCAGCGTCTAGGAAAACTATCCGCCCTAGATGTAGATGTACTTCTTGCTATCACAACACGTATTAATCAATATAAAACAAATCGTAAAAAACAAGCACTTGAACAGCAAGAGCAAAAGGAACTACAGGAAGAGGAGATGCTGGTTAAGTCGTTGCTAACGGAGAATTAAAAACATGACTGGCATAGATGTCCCAATTAGTTTTACAGTTGTTGGAAAAAGCGAAGTCCAGAGTGCCCTAAAGTCTATTGTGTCAGAGCTAGACAAACTAGCTCAAACAAAAAATAAAACAGCAGTTAGAGAATCTGTAACTAAATCACTTTTTCCCTCAGGTTCTGGTGTAGACTCGCTTGGTGACAATAAAGAATTACGTAACCTAGTGTCACAGGCACAAAAGCGTGTTCTTAACGCAGAATCTTTGGCTAAACTTCAACAATTTTCTCAATCAAAAGATTTTGAAAGTAATGCAGCTTTATCTGCGTTAGTAGCAAAACAACAATCTCCTCTTGCTTCTTTTATTAGACAAGCTGATGCTGCTGGTCTTGGAGTACAAAATTCAAAAGGCGAGTTAAACACTAAAAATCTTGCAAAAGCAGTAAAAGATAACATAACTTCTTTACTAGAAAGAGGAAGACTTACTAGTAAACAATTAGCAGAAATAGAAAAACTAATTGAAAAAGGTGATTTTGAGAAACTTGCTCAAAAACTGCAATATCACGAATCTAAACAGACTAATGCTACCAAAATAAAAGAAGATGTTAAAAAAGCTGCAAGTAATGCAATAAATAATGTAACAGCATTAACAAATGTTGCAAATGCAGCCGGTACTGCCGCTCAACAGGTACAAACACAGTTAAACAACGCAACGTCTCCTCAAAATTTTGGCACTAACCCAGCTGCATGGGCAGCTCAAGCTGCTGCTGCTTTAGCAAATACACAGGCTGTTCCTACAGCTGCTACTGGCGGTATGGGTACTGGCGGTGGTGGCACTGCTGGTGGTTTAGGTGGAGGTGGTATTGGGGGTATGACAGGAGTTCCTGGTGCCCCAGACCCTATTGATGAATACTTAAGCGCACTTAGTAGAAGATTTTCCACAATATCAACAAGTTTTCTTAAAGTAAACGAAGTTGCTAGAGGAAGTTTACGCTCGCTTACTCCACAAAGCGTAGAAAATTTTTTAAATCAATTTGGAACTACTCTTGAAGAGTTTAGAACTGAAACTGCTAAAATATTAGAGCAAGAGGGCGCACAAATTGGAATGACCCCCGCAGAAAATGCTGCGTTGGGTCAAATGATTTTTGGTACTTCTAGGACTCTTTCTGGACCAGAATTCGCTAATCTTAATGAAGCCGAAATTGCTCAACAAGCTAGACTTCTTGGTGCAGGGGATATTGCTACTGCCTTTCCAAATATGACTGACGAGCAACGTGAAAAGGCGTTGCGTATTTTTACTACTCAGGTAGCACAAACAACAAAAGCATATAAGCTTCTTGCTGAGACTGTAGAAAACATTAATGTTAAGTTAGGTCAGTTAAATCGTGAAGAAGCTAACGTAATTATTTCTCGTATTAGAACTGAAAGAAATCCTGAATTAGCCCAGCAAGCTATGGAGCAACTTAACCGAAGAAGAGTAATTTTTGCTGGTCAGGATTTACAATACAGAGAAAGTGAATATGGTAATCTAAGTCCTGCTGAACTGGCTTCTTTATCTCCAAGTGTAGCAAACGATATAGAAGAAAATCGTAATTCTGTAAAAAGAAACGCAAATCAAGCACTTGGGGCACCTAGAACAGCATTTGAACAATTAGCTACTTTAGGTGGTAGAATAGCTGCTATTTTCTCTTTAATACAATTTACAGTTGGGACTACAATCCAAACTTTACAACAATTTTTAGAGCAAGCAAATAGACTTGAAAAAGTATCTGCTACAGTTAATGCACTATCAGGAAACTTTGATACCTACTCAAAATCACTTACACTAGCTGCAACCCAACAACGAAAGTTTGGAGGAACTCTTGAAGAAAACTTACAAGGTCTTTCTTCACTTATTCCTGTATCTAAACGATATAATGCAGACTTACAGCAACTAGATAATATTGCCCGTCGTCTTGCTATTGTTGACCCTTTGCAAGGATTCAGCGGTGCGGCTATTGCACTTAAAGAATTCTTTTCAGGTGATATTACTTCACTTTCGAGAAGATTTGAAATTGACCGTGCTACACTTAATAGTATTAAAGAAGCTGGAGATAAAACTGCTCAACTTCAAAAACTTGACCAAGTTCTCAATGATTTAGGTATTTCAAATGAAGTTTTAAATGCCCGCACTAAAACTTCGGCAGCAACATTTGATAAATTCGGGGCAACAATTTCAAATATTACCACAGCTTTTGGTGCTTTTATTCAAGACGCTCTTAGACCAACTGTGGAGCAACTCGATAATTTTTTAAGTGTATTTAATTCAACTATAACTTTTGTAGAAAATAATCGTGCTATAAACTTAGATATTTCATCTAACTTCGCAAAATTAGCACCCACAGTTAACTCAATTATTAATCTACAAAATCAAGTTGCAAACAATACTGAACTTTTAAGCAATAAAGACTCGCAGTTATCACAAAAATTTGTTGATAATGCAGATAATAGAGCACAGAAACTAAAAGAAATTGCGCAGTTGCAAAATCAGTTAACTAGAGAAGTTTCAAGCACTACTTTGGAAGTTAATAATTTAATTCGGCAGTTTAACGAAGCAAACAATGTTCAGGCTCAATTTATTACTGATAAAGAGACCGCAGTACAATTTGCCAAAGCCGCTTCCACTGGAGATGTTAACGCACTTGTTCGTGGTTTACGAGAGCCCAATATATTAGGAATACCTAGATATGAATCTGCTAATCGTGCCGACCAATCTCTTAATAATCTACTTGGTAACATAACTGGATTCAAATCACCACTTACTCCGTTTGTACTACAAGGAGATAGAGGCGGAACACAAGCGCAATTATCTATTTTAGCAGACTTATTAGACCAGATAATAGAAAAAAGAAGCCAACTTGATAGAGTTGGTCAAGAAGCTTTAGTTAGAGATGTAGCAGATGCAAATAACGCTTTTGTATATGCTAATTTAAGTGCAAAAGAATTTATTGACTTACTTATACAAATAAATGATAAATCTTATACTTTTGGTCAGTCAACTATTGTTATTTCAGACGCTCTAAATGCACTATCAGAAGCACAAAAAAGACAAGCTGCTAATTTAGCCGCACTTAATAAACCTATTCTAAGTACCGAAGTAAGCCTTGAAATAGTAAAAGGTACTATTGAACAAATAAATGAGTTTACTAAAAAACAAACTCAGACCCAATTAGAACAGTATGCACTGGCACAACGTCTCGGAGACCAATACTCTGAACAGGCTAAAGCAAAAAATGATGAATTTAAGGCTAATAGACAACTATTAGCATCCGACGAATTTGACCGTAATGACTACCTGGCTAAGTTTGGTCAGTCAATTACACTACAGGCTAGATTAGCATTAGAACAAGAAAAATCAATTGGAATCATTGGGTTGATGCGAGATGGTCTTCTTGGTTATAATGTTACCTTAACCGAAGCCGTAGGTTTAGCTAAAGAACTTCAAAATTCTTTTAGAGGATTAGCAACTGGTAGCTTACTATCTGCACTCCCTGTCGGACAGCAACTTCAGTTTCAACAAGGTGTGCTTAGTGGCAGTGGTCCATTTGCGGCACGTAATCAAAATGAAGCCTTTGGTGCTGTCACTAATATAATCGGTCTTGAAATGAAACGCTCTGATATGCAGCGTCAGGTAGGACAAAGACTAACAGATATTGCAAAAGATGATGCTGATAAACGACAAAAACTTCAGGAAGATTATAATAAAGACTTGCTTAAAATGCAAGAAGACTACGAAAAAAGAAAACTGGAACTTTTGAAAAAGAGTGAGGTTGATAAACGTCAAGGTAAAGTTGACTTCTATAGCTCGTTAATGAACGCTGATAATCTTACTCCAGAACAACAAAAGATGTTGTCTGGTAAGTATGAAACTCTTTTTGGTCAAGTAAGTGAACTGCGTAATCAAGGTCAGTTTGATAAGGCTACTGCTGTATTAGAAGCTGGTACTACTCAGATTACAAATGAGATGAATTATCTTCAGGAAGTAGCTAATCAAAAAGAAAATATCAAAGAAGCCGACAAAGATATTGCTAAACTTCAAGAAGACTATAATAAAGCAGATTCAGCAGATTCACGTAAATCAATACTTGACAAAATTGAACAACGTCGCCAAGATAAAGATACCGCAGAAAATCGTATTAAGCAACTCGATGAAATTAGAACATTACAAACTGATGCCGATAATGAACGAGTAAAAACTGCTACCGAGGCAGAAGACAAAATTACGGATGACTACAATAAACAAGTAGATGAACGTAAGAAAGCATATCTTGATGCCCTTAAAGAACAAGATGCAGCATATAAAAAGTCCGTTGATGATGCAAAAAAGCAATCACAGGAACTTTATGACCAGAATATTACTAGTCTTAACTTTCTGACTGCTCTAGGTGTATTTTCCGAAACTATTCCAAATTTATTTAAGCAGATGTTAAGTGCTGGGAGAGACCCAGAGGGTTTAGACCGTATTGACGCAAAAATCAGTGAGGCTGAGAGAACATTACTTGAGGCTACTCCAGCAACACTGCGTCCTACAATTAGTGCTTTAATTACTACTCTTGAAAAACTTAACGCAGGTCCCAGTCAGACACAAATAAACCCAGAAGACCCACTGCCAACTGCTCTGGATAAAGTTGCTACAAGCACAGATGAATTAAAGACATCAATTGATGTACTTAATAGCACTCTTAAAACATACATGGCGGGCGGATATTATAGATAGGAGTATAAATGGCAACGATTAGAATTAGCGGGTATCTTGCGGATGATACAACTGCTTTTAGTTATGAAATCCGCCCAAATGATATTCAGAGTAATATTAAAAACTACACTGAAGATATTCATGGACTTGATGGAACTTTCCACAGATTTCATAGAGCGTACAAGCATAACTTTAAGTTGACATTTAACAACGTACAATCTGGTATTGCTAATACTCTCTATACAATATTTACTACACCGAATCAAATGGTTTTTCAAAATATAGACGGGATTAATTACACTGTGATGACAGATGCAGATTCTTTCTCATCAACCATAGCTGGGAATTCTGTAGCCTTACGTAAAGACTCAAACGGAGAAAGAATTAAACTCTACACAGTGTCACTTAATTTGGTAGAAAAATGAACACAATACAGAATAAAGTATACATAACTAATAAAAGTAACGTAGAGATTACAATTCCGCAATCGTATGTTACAGTTCTTGACGGAAGTTATAGTCTAGATTTTGAATCAACTCAGCAATTTGCACTGGGGCTTGCACAACCACAAACGTGTAAAATAACATTAGTCAAACCAAAGTCAGGGCAGTTTTCTGCCCTGACAACCATACTAAACAGAGACTATGACTGGCGTATGATGAATGTTACCCTGACTACATCTGTTAATGGTGGTGCAGAGTCTGTGACATTCAAAGGCTTGACTTTCCAACGAAGCGAGAGCATGAATACGGTCTCCTTTATTTGTCGTGGTTTTTTAGACTTGTTAAACATCACAAAAATACAGACTCCGCTGTTTCGTAATAGAAAAGTGGCTACTTCTATCGCAGATATACCTAATGGCTCAACAAATGCGCAGATTTATACACTACTATCTAACCAGAATCCCACAACAATAAGTGGTTCTTCCGTAGGTATCATTAATAGCATACTTTGGCTACTTGGTGGTAGACCATCAAAATATTCCACGCTGTACACACAGCAGTACACTCCAGTATCTGGAGAATATCCTAAATTTTACTTTGACTGTGATAATTCAGTTATTAACCCAGAATGGGCATGGTTTAACTACGAAAACTTAACTAGTGATTTATCACAACTTTGTAAAGCCGCCGGTGGTATTTTGAAACAAGACGCAGATGGCATTGTACGTTTTTCTAATGTATATTCCATAAGAAAAGCGTGGAATGGTTTTACAATTACTGATTCAAACTGCACAGAAATGCAACTTGGTGAATCAGAAACCGAGCCTTATTCAAAAATAGTTATGACATTCACGCCACGTTACCTAACTGGTAGTAAAGAAATCTATAAACAAAATCTAGAAGAATTTATTCAACCTGGGCAGAGTGTTGAACGTGAGATACAATTTAGTCAGCCAGTATACTCGTTGCTTAACAAAACAACATCCGGACAACTATCGGACAGTATTGTTAATAGTCAGTTTAACTCGGTAAAAGACTTTATTTCCGCCCTTGATGTTAAGGGTACAAAGAGAATTATTCAAGCAAGAATAAAACCATATAGTGGTCTTTATATCCCAAAATATGTAGCATCTGGAGAACTAGGTAACTTTACTATTGTTCAAAATACAAATGCTGTTCCTAGTCAGTCAATTAACCTTATTGTGTCTAACTCTGGGCTAGCAGATTCACCCACATTATTTATTGCGGATGTAACTCTGTTCGGAAGAACACTTGAAGCTGCAAAAACCGAGAATTATATATCAGATATTAATCAATATCCATCTGTATCTGGATTTAAACAATTGAGTCTTCCTGATAATCCATATGTTCAAAATAAGGATGACGCCAAGCGTGTTGTTGACTTAACAAAATACCTTATGCAAACACCCCGACTGAAAATCACTGTTAACGAAGTCCCATACACTAGTCAAATAAAACTAGGTGATACGGTGTATGTTAACAGTACCGCAAATAATGTTACTGGTTACTTTAAAGTAACCAATTTATCATACACAAGAAACGGTGCGGCAATAAACTTAGGTCTTGTTTCTGTTTCTGGGCTATACGAGCCTACGGATGTCTTTACTGTTGGCACAACGTATAATCCAACAGATACTAAGAGGTTATCATTCTAAGAGGTCAAAATGCAGTTTACATTCGATTATCCAACAAGGTTTGAAGATGGTCAGGCTATATCTGCCTATGACATCAATAAATACCGCACGAATAATGCCCTTATTCGTAAACTTCTCTACAGTCCGCAACAACTACCAATGGACTCAAGCATATACAGTCCTAAGGCTACACCTATTGGATATTTATCTATTGATAAAAAGGTTGAGGATGTAGTCTGGAAAGGTTCATTTTTGTACCGTTCTGGAATGAAAAAAGCCTATCTTGGTATGAGCATATCCCTTGAAAATGCAGTTTCTAAATTTGACCCAATATCAATTAGTTATTTTCAAAATACTACTTTAGGTAGCAACACAGCACTTGCTGTTATTATCAAGCATACAGAACTTGCGTATAAAGACATAAAAGTAAAGACTGGCTATGAGGGATACTGGGATGCTGTAGACATTCTTTCATCTATAAATGCAGGAACATCTATTAGCAACGGCAAGGGTATTTCATTCCGCATAAAAAATGGTAAAGCAGATGCAAGTTATACATACCCAGGTACATCATGGGCTACTATTGACGGTTCAAAAAGAATTACAACTATTGAAATAGACCTCGAGGGTTATAATAGACAGTTTCAAGATGGAGAGATTGTTCCTATTAGTATTCTTATTCTTCCAAATAAAGATGATACTACTAAAACGTTCTCGTCAATTCAAGTTGATAGAGGTAATTTATCAGACCTAGATTTTTACCCATACATAAAACATACGATGCTTTATGCCGAGACTGACGGCGACTTATCCTACAGTACAAACTGGGCAAATATACCCACAGTGACAACAACTGGTAATAATGTTTTATCAAAAACAAATTTAAATGCAATAAGTGATAAACAAACTTATTTAATTGAACGACTGTCTAATCGCCCAAGTATTCTTACTGGTTCTGTTATGTACTACTCTGTTTGGGGTGGCACTATGGCACAGCGATATATTAACTATGATTACGAAAACTTTAAGGATTACTTTGATGCGGCAAATCTATCTGTTCAAGTGTCTCGCACAGCAATAACAAACGCAGAAACATCGTTGGCTACTTTTGCATGGAACCCATATCTTGATACATATCCACAATTACTTCTCAACTATAAATTTTATGGTAATACAGACACAAAGCAGTTTATGGTTGTTGAAGTTCCAAATGGTCCTACTACTTTACCGACTATTCGCCAGACTGACCGCACATTCACTAATACTTTATTTGGTGGTGGTAAGTACATAAAAAATGGCGAAAAATTTAGCCAAGAAGATAAACTATGGTCGTATGCGTCTTCTTTTATAAAAAATTTATACGCCGCTTTTTATACAGAGGCTACTACAACTAATGCAAAATATAAACTGTTTCCATTTCAAATTAGAATACCCTCATACTCTACTCCAGTCTTTAGTGTGGAAGATAATGAGTATAAGTCGGATATATTCTTTAGAAAAGGATTCTACCAAGATACAACTGCGATAACCTTTACTTCTGGGCAAATATCTGGTAACTACAAAAGATGGAAACTTCCTAAAGTTTATGATGAAACTTCTGGTAATACGTATACATCTCAAATAGGATTAGTTGCAGAAATACCATCAGGTGAATTACCTAGTGCGCTTAGAGTTGACTACGAATATAATCAAGTTGGTAACTACAATAAAGATGATTGGGCGTGGGTTGCTAAATCTGGCGAGCCTGCTGGTCATCGTCAAGTTTTTGTTAATCTTTATGACCATACAAAATCTACGATGATAAATAAAGCAAACTATATCTCATTTGTACACCTTATTAGTGCTTCAGTATTTAATTCCGCTAATGTAACATATACAGTTGATACTGACTTAGAGGGAAATACTACAACAACCTATTCAGGATTACGAACTACTATATCCGGAATCAACTCAGACCTAGATTCATTCTACACAAATCTTTTTGATAAGAACCCACAATTTAATCGTTATCAAATGTTTTGGGGTATGCCTCAAAGTTTTGTAAATGACCAGAAAGTAATCCAAGAATACAATAAAAAGTTTTTTATGTTTACTCAATGTAGAAAAGGTGACATTCTAATCGTTCGTGGTAGAAATGTAACTCTGAACTATGGAGAACTCACCGAAATAACTCGTAGTGGTAATCCAGCAGGGTCATTTATTCAAGTAGGTGATGTTGGAGTATCATTTGAAAATACACAGGGATTAATCAATGGTGATACAGAGCAAACAATTATATTTAACTTAAGTAATGCTGATGGTCTTGCATATGGTCAACAGTATTATCTGACAGGAGACGTTATTTACGCCGCCGAGTTTTTTGAGGAGCCATCATGACCGACATAAAAA
>Ga0129336_10003106_pt1 | contig 10256 bp, 12 predicted proteins | sample CPB6_02_DNA_FD_96878 | JGI IMG/M metagenome (GOLD analysis project Ga0129336, IMG submission 96878) | Freshwater to marine salinity gradient microbial communities from Chesapeake Bay, USA - CPBay_Sum_0.6_0.2_DNA | ecosystem: Environmental > Aquatic > Marine > Coastal | place: USA: Chesapeake...
CTGATCCAGTACACGCTGGCCATCGACCGCGCCGACGAATCGGTGGCGCACCTGTACGACCCGCTGCATCCGGCGGTGCTGCAGCTCATCGCGCAGACGATTGCGCAGGGCCGCGCGCAGGGCAAGCCGATCAGCGTGTGCGGCGAGATGGCCGGCGACACCACGCTTACGCGGCTGCTGCTGGGCCTGGGGCTGCGCAGCTTCTCGATGCATCCGGCGCAGATCCTGCCGGTCAAGCAGGAGATCCTGCGCGCCGATGCGGGGCAGCTCGAGCCGTGGGCGCAGCAGGTGCTCACCGCCGACGACCCGGCCGCAGCGATGGCGCACGACCCGGCGCTGGCCGCCAAGCCCGCGCCCGCGGCCTACGCGTCGGCTCAGGCCTGAGCGTCGGTGGTGCGGGTGGGCCGCACGATCACGGCGGCTGCCACGATCAGGCCGGCGGCCAGCGCGATCGCAGGGCTTGGCGCATCGCCGCGCCACCACAGCAGCAGCAGGGTGGACAGCACCGGCGTGGCAAAGCTCAGCACGCCGATGCGCCGCGCATCGCCGCGCTTGAGGGCGGCGTCCCACAGATAGAACGCCGCGCCCAGCGGCCCGAGGCCCAGCAGGCCGATCAAAAGCAGGTCACGCGCCGACAGGGCCACCGCCGGCTCCAGCCAGGCATGGCACAGCAGCGATGCCGCGCCGGACACCAGCGCGAAGCTGCCAATGGCAGCGGTGGGGAAGGGTGCCACCCGCTGCGTCATCAGCGAATACGACGACCACATGAAGGCCGCGCCAAGTGCCGGCAGATAGCCCCAGGCCAGGCCGCCTTGCAAGGCCGCCGCCGGGTTGCCGCCGGTGATGGCCAGCGCCGCGCCGGCAAAGCCCAGCAGCGCGGCGATCCAGTGGCGCGACTGCAGCTGTGTGCCGGGCAGGAACAGCGGTGACATCAGCACGATGCCCAGCGGCCAGAGATAGTTGACCAGGTTCGCCTGCACCGGCGGCGCGTGGCGCAGCGCGATGAACAGCAGGAAGTGGTAGCCGAACAGCCCGTACACGCCCAGCGCCAGCGTGCGCGGCGGCACCTTCCAGGCGCGCCAGTCAAAGCGCGACAGCGGCAGCGCGATCAGGCCGCCGACGATCAGCGCCAGGCCGGTCAGCAGGAACGGCGGCACATGGCTGAGCGACACCGACAGCGTGGCCAGCGTCGCCCACAGCGCAATCGCGCCCAGCGCCAGCAGGTTGGCCTGGCCCATTGCTGAAACGTGACGCGGCGTTCAGCCGCGGGCGGCCGCGTGGCTCATCGCCGCCTGTGCAGCATGCGCCTGCTGGTCAGCGTGGTACGAGCTGCGCACCATCGCGCCCACCGCGGCATGGGTGAAGCCCATCTCGTAGGCCTTCTGCTCGAACATCCTGAAGGTGTCCGGGTGGACGTAGCGGCGCACCGGCAGGTGGCTGGTGGAGGGCGCCAGGTACTGGCCGATGGTCAGCATGTCGATGTCATGCGCGCGCATGTCGCGCATCACCTGCAGGATTTCGTCATCCGTCTCGCCCAGGCCGACCATGATGCCGCTCTTGGTCGGCACCTTCGGGTGCAGCGCCTTGAACTTCTTCAGCAGGTTCAGGCTGAACTGGTAGTCCGAGCCGGGGCGCGCCTCCTTGTACAGGCGCGGCACCGTCTCGAGGTTGTGGTTCATCACGTCGGGCGGCGCGGCCTTCAGGATCTCCAGCGCGCGGTCGTCGCGGCCGCGGAAGTCGGGCACCAGCACCTCGATCTGCGTCTGCGGCGACAGTGCGCGCGTCTGGCGGATGCATTCGACGAAGTGGCCGGCACCGCCGTCGCGCAGGTCGTCGCGGTCCACGCTGGTGATCACCACATAGTTCAGCTTGAGCGCGGCGATCGTCTTGGCCAGGTTGGCCGGCTCGTTGACATCCAGCGGGTCGGGCCGGCCATGGCCGACATCGCAGAACGGGCAGCGCCGGGTGCACTTGTCGCCCATGATCATGAAGGTGGCGGTGCCCTTGCCGAAGCATTCGCCGATGTTGGGGCACGACGCTTCTTCGCACACGGTGTGCAGCTTGTGCTCGCGCAGGATCTGCTTGATCTCGTAGAAGCGGGTGGTGGGGCTGCCGGCCTTCACGCGAATCCACCCGGGCTTCTTCAGCACCTCGGCCTGCTCGACCTTGACCGGAATGCGCGAGAGCTTGGCCGCGGCCTTCTGCTTGGCCTTGGCGTCGTAGGTCTCGGTGCTCTGCGCTTCGCGCACGACGGGGGAGGAGCTCATGGCGGGGGGGTCCGTGGGTGGGGGGCGAGCAGGGCTTGCAGCTGCTGCTCCAGCGAGCGTGCCGCGTCGTCCCAGGCAACTTCGGCACCGATTGTAGAAAGGTCCACCGTGCGCAGGCCCGCGTAGCCGCAGGGGTCGATGCGGCTGAAGGGCTCCAGATCCATTGCCACGTTCAGCGCCACGCCGTGGTAGCTGCAGTGCCGGCTGACCTTGATGCCCAGCGCGGCGATCTTGCCCAGGCCGCGAAACGGATCGCGCGGGTCGGCCGGGCCGGTGAGCGCGGCATGCGAGAACGGGTCGTCCAGCCGCACATAGATGCCTGGCGCACCGGCCACGCGGTGGCCGGTGACGCCCCAGCCGGCCAGCGTGCGGATCACCGCCTCTTCAAGCCGGTAGACGTATTCCTTGACGTAGTAGCCCGCGCGCTGCAGGTTCACCAGCGGATAGGCCACCACCTGGCCGGGGCCGTGAAAGGTGACCTGCCCGCCGCGGTTGGTGGGCACCACCGGGATGTTGCCCGCGCCCAGCACATGCTGGGGCCGCCCGGCCAGGCCCTGGGTGAACACCGCAGGGTGCTCGCACAGCCACAGCTCGTCGGCGGTGGCCTCGGTGCGCGCGGCGGTGAAGGCCTGCATCGCCTCATAGGTCGGTCGGTAGTCGGCCCGGCCGAGCCAGCGCGTCAGCATCGCAGCGCGGCCTTCAGAGCACCACCTTGACCATCGGGTGGGTCGACAGGGTGCGGTACAGCTCGTCAAGCTGCTCGCGGCTGGTGGCCGTGACGGTGATGGTGATGCCCATGTAGTTGCCGCCGCGGCTGTCGCGCAGCTCCACGCTGGCTTCGTCAAAGCCGGGGTCGAACTGCTGCGCCACGCGCACGATGGCCTGCACGAAGCCCTCGACCTTGGCGCCCATCACCTTGATCGGGAAGCGGCAGGGGTACTTGATGAGCGACTCGTCGCTCATGCCGCCACCGCCTGCTTGGCGCGCTGGTAGGCCGCATACAGCGCCTGGTACACCGGGCCCGGGCGGCCGCTGCCCACCGGCTTGCCGTCCAGCGTGGTGATGGCCAGCACCTCCTTGGTGGCCGAGCTCAGCAGCAGCTCGTCGGCGGCCAGCACCTCCTGGCGCGGGATGCGGCGCAGCTCGAAGGGGATGCCCGCATCGCGGCACAGCTCGTCGAGCAGGCCGTAGCGGATGCCCTCGAGCACCAGGTGGTCCCTGGGCGGGCCGACCAGCCGGCCGCCGCGCACCACCCACACATTGCTGGCCGCGCCCTCGCTCAGGAAGCCGTCGCGGAACATCACGGTCTCGGTGGCGCCGGCATCGGCGCTGATCTGGCGCGAGAACACCGCGCCCAGCAGGCTCACGCTCTTGATGTGCGCCTTCTGCCAGCGGAAGTCATCTGCGGTGACGCAGGCCACGCCCTGCTCGCGCTCGCGCGCCGACGGCGGCTTCATGGTGTTGGTCATCGCGAACACCGTGGGCACGATGTCTTTGGGCATGACATGGTCGCGCATCGCCACGCCACGGGTGACCTGCAGGTACACCAGCTGGTCGGGCTGGCCGTGGCGGCGCACCAGCTCCAGCGCGAGCTCGCGCCACTGCGCGCGGGTGTGCGGCGGCTCGATGCGCAGCTCGCGCAGGCTGCGCTCCAGGCGCGCCATGTGCTCGTCAAAGCGGAACAGCCTGCCGCCGTACACCGGGATCACCTCGTAGATGCCGTCGCCGAAGATGAATCCGCGGTCCATCACGCTGATCTTGGCGTGCGGCAGGGTGGTGAATTCGCCGTTGAGGCAGCAGGGCAGGTCGGGCAGGGAAGGGGCAGCGGTGCTCATGCGCGGATTGTCGGTCAGCGCGGCGCCCGGGGGTGGCCGGGTGCGGTCTGGCGCAGGCTGCGCGGCGCTGTGAATCCATTCAGTTCAGGGGTTTGCGGGTTTGTACTTATAATCGTGGGGTTTGCGGACTTTTCCGAAGCGTCAAGCTTGTGTAATCAAACATGAAGACACTGGCAGGCGCTTCTGAAAACGAAGCAGTGGACACGGACGACTACAAGCCGCTGAGCGCCGAGCAGGCGCGACGGCTGCGCGAAATCCAGCCCCCGGTATCCCCCTGGGGGGTGGTGGGCGTCCAGGCGCTGGTGGGGCTGGTGCTGGCCGTGGGGCTGGCGCTCTTCACCGGACGCATCGAGCTGGGTTGGTCTGCGGGCTATGGCGCGCTGGCGGTCGTGATTCCGGCTGCCGTGTTCGCGCGGGGCCTGCGCAGCCGGCTGTCCTCGGTGAACGCTGGCGCTGCGGCGCTCGGGTTCCTGCTGTGGGAAATGGTCAAGCTGGCCCTGACGATGGCGATGCTGTTCGCCGCGCCACGGCTGGTGCCCGGGCTGAACTGGCTGGCACTGCTGGCGGGTCTGGTCCTGGCGTTGAAGGTGTATTGGGTGGCGCTGGCGGTTCGGCCGCGCATCCGTCGAGTTGACGAGCAAGACGAGTAGCACACATGGCATCAGGATCGACGCTCACGGCCGGTGAGTACATCGTTCATCACCTTGGGCATTTGCAGAATGCCAAGCCCAACGGTCCGTTCGACCTTTCCGTCTTCAATTACGACTCGCTGTTCTTCGCGATCGCGCTGGGCATTGCCGGCTGCTGGGCCCTGTGGGCCGCGGCGCGCAAGGCCACCTCGGGCGTGCCGGGCCGCTTCCAGGCGGCCGTCGAGCTGCTCGTCGAGATGGTGGACAACCAGGCCAAGGGCATCGTGCACAGCGCCGAAAGCCGCAAGTTCGTGGCACCGCTGGCGCTCACCGTGTTCGTGTGGATCTTTCTGATGAACGCGATGGACCTGCTGCCGGTGGACCTGATCCCCGCCATCTGGCACGGCGTGGCGCCGGCCATCGGTGCGAAGGACTACATGCGCGTGGTGCCCACCGCCGACCTGTCGGTGACCATGGGCCTGTCGGTCGCGGTGCTGCTGATTTGCCTGTACTACAACGTCAAGATCAAGGGTCTGGGCGGATGGGTGCACGAGCTCTTCACCGCTCCGTTCGGCTCGCACCCGGTGCTGTGGCCGTTCAACTTCCTGATGCAGATGATCGAGTTCGTCGCCAAGACCGTGTCGCACGGCATGCGACTGTTCGGCAACATGTATGCCGGCGAACTGATCTTCATGCTGATCGCCCTGATGGGCGGCGCGCTGGCCACGGTGGGCCTGGGCACGGGTATTGCCCTGGCCATCGGTCACATCATCGCCGGCTCGGCCTGGGCGATCTTCCACATCCTGATCATCACCCTGCAGGCCTTCGTGTTCATGATGCTCACGCTGGTCTACATCGGTCAGGCCCACGACGCGCACTGAGCGCACCGAACGTTTCCGTTTCGTTTTTTCCTTTCTCTCAACCTGTCCTTCAAGGAGTTCACCATGGAAGTCATCAGCTTTGTTGCCCTGGCCGCCGGCCTCATCATCGGTCTCGGCGCCATCGGTGCCTGTATCGGCATCGGCATCATGGGCAGCAAGTACCTGGAGTCCGCCGCACGTCAGCCCGAGCTGATGGGCGAACTGCAGACCAAGATGTTCCTGCTGGCCGGCCTGATCGACGCCGCGTTCATTATCGGTACCGGTATTGCGCTGTGGTTCGCCACCGCCAACCCGTTCCTGGGCCAGATCGCCAACCTGCCGAAGTAATCCGGCTGGCCATCGCCACCCAGATCCCGCGGCAGGCGTGAAGCGCCAGCTACGGGGAAAGGAACGCACGTGAGCATTACCGCCACCCTGATCGTCCAGATCATCGTCTTCCTGATCCTGGTCGGGTTCACGATGAAGTACGTCTGGCCGCCCATCACCGCGGCACTGGACGAGCGCGCCAAGAAGATCGCCGACGGCCTGGCCGCCGCCGACAAGGCCCGCTCGGAGCTGTCCGCCGCCAACAAGCGCGTCGAGGAAGAGCTGTCCAAGTCGCGCAACGAGTCGGCCGCCCGCCTGGCAGATGCCGAGCGCCGCGCACAGGCCCTGATCGAAGAGGCCAAGGCGCGTGCCGCCGAAGAGGGCGCGAAGATCATCGCCGCCGCCAAGGCCGAAGCCGACCAGCAAGCCATCGCCGCACGCGAGGCCCTGCGCGAGCAGGTCGCCGTGCTGGCGGTCAAGGGCGCCGAGCAGATCCTCAAGCGTGAAGTCAACGCCGGCGTTCACGCGGAACTGCTGAACCGCCTGAAGACCGAGCTGTAAGGACGCGCCATGGCCGAGTTAGCCACCATTGCGCGCCCGTACGCCGAAGCGCTGTTCAAGGCCTCCGCTGCCGACCTGTCGGGCACGGCTGCGTGGCTCGACGAGCTGGCGGCCATCGCCGGCGACGAGCAGCTGCAGCAGTTTGCCGCCAATCCTAAGGTGGTCGACACCCAGGTGTTCGACCTGATCCGCGGCATCGCCAAGGCGCAGCTGCCGGCCAGCGGCCAGAACTTCCTGCGCGCGGTCATCGACAACGGACGCCTGGCGGCGCTGCCCGAGATCGCGGCGCAGTTCCGCGCGCTCGTCAACGCCCAGCGCGGCTCGTCCGATGCGGTGGTGTACAGCGCCTTTGCGATCGATGGCGCAGCGCTGGCCGACCTCGGCGCGCTGCTCGAGAAACGGTTTGGCCGCAAGCTCAACACCTCGGTGCAGGTCGATCCCGACCTGATCGGCGGCGTGCGCGTGGTGGTCGGCGACGAGGTGCTCGACACCTCGGTCAAGGCCCGCCTCGACCAGATGAAGGCCGCGCTCACTGCCTGACGGCAGGGCATCGCGACAAGCAACCCAAGGACAAGGAAGGAAAGAGTCATGCAACTCAATCCCGCAGAAATTTCTGAACTGATCAAGAGCCGGATCGAGGGACTGGCGGCCAATGCCGACATCCGCAACCAGGGCACCGTGGTGTCGGTGACCGACGGCATCGTGCGCATCCATGGCCTGTCCGAGGTGATGGCCGGCGAGATGCTCGAGTTCCCCGCCACCAAGGACGGCCAGGCCACCTACGGTCTGGCGCTGAACCTCGAGCGCGACTCGGTCGGCGCGGTGATTCTGGGCGAGTACGAGCACATCTCCGAAGGCGACACGGTCAAGTGCACCGGCCGCATTCTGGAAGTGCCGGTCGGCCCCGAGCTGATTGGCCGCGTGGTCAACGCGCTGGGCCAGCCGATCGACGGCAAGGGCCCGATCAACGCCAAGATGACCGACGTGATCGAGAAGGTCGCCCCGGGCGTGATCGCACGGAAATCGGTGGACCAGCCGGTGCAGACCGGCCTGAAGTCGATCGACTCCATGGTGCCGATCGGCCGCGGCCAGCGCGAGCTGATCATCGGTGACCGCCAGACCGGCAAGACCGCGGTGGCCATCGACGCCATCATCAACCAAAAAGGTCAGAACATGACCTGCATCTACGTCGCCATCGGCCAGAAGGCGTCGTCGATCAAGAACGTGGTGCGCGCACTCGAGCAAAACGGCGCGATGGACTACACCATCGTCGTCGCCGCTTCGGCTTCCGAGTCGGCCGCCATGCAGTACGTGTCGGCCTACTCGGGCTGCACCATGGGCGAGTACTTCCGCGATCGCGGCCAGGACGCGCTGATCATTTATGACGACCTGTCCAAGCAGGCCGTGGCCTACCGTCAGGTGTCGCTGCTGCTGCGCCGCCCGCCGGGCCGCGAAGCCTTCCCCGGCGACGTGTTCTATCTCCACAGCCGCCTGCTCGAGCGCGCCGCGCGCGTGAACGCCGACTATGTGGAAGCCTTCACCAAGGGCGAAGTCAAGGGCAAGACCGGTTCGCTGACCGCGCTGCCCGTCATCGAGACGCAGGCCGGCGACGTGTCCGCCTTCGTTCCGACCAACGTGATCTCCATCACCGACGGCCAGATCTTCCTGGAGACCAGCCTGTTCAACGCCGGCATCCGCCCCGCCATCAACGCCGGTATCTCGGTGTCGCGCGTGGGTGGTGCAGCACAGACCAAGCTGATCAAGTCGCTCTCCGGCGGTATCCGTACCGACCTGGCGCAGTACCGCGAACTCGCGGCCTTAGCCCAGTTCGCGTCCGACCTCGACGAAGCCACCCGCAAGCAGCTCGACCGCGGTGCCCGCGTGACCGAACTGCTCAAGCAGCCGCAGTACAGCCCGCTGCCCATCAGCCTGATGGCCGCTTCGCTGTTCGCGGTCAACAAGGGCTTCATGGACGACGTCGATGTCAAGAAGGTGCTGGCCTTCGAAAGCGGCCTGCATGGCTGGCTGAAGGACAAGCACGCTGCGCTGCTGGCCAAGCTCGAGAACGACAAGGCCATGGACAAGGACGCCGAGGCCGAGCTCAACGGCGCCATCGCGGCCTTCAAGAAGACCTTCGCCTGACCCTGCAACGCTGCGGCCCGGTACCGACGCCACGCTGACGCACCGGCCGCACACGACGAGGAACACATATGGCAGCAGGCAAGGAAATCCGCGGCAAGATCAAGTCGGTGGAAAACACCAAGAAGATCACCAAGGCCATGGAGATGGTCGCCGCCTCCAAGATGCGCAAGGCGCAGGACCGCATGCGTGCGGCCCGCCCCTACGCGTCGAAGGTGCGCGACATCGCCGCCAACCTTGGCAAGGCCAACCCGGAGTACACCCACCCGTTCATGAAGGCCAACGACGCCAAGTCGGCGGGCTTCATCGTGGTGTCCACCGACAAGGGCCTGTGCGGCGGCCTCAACACCAACGTGCTGCGCGCAGTGACCAATAAGCTGCGCGAACTGCAGTCGCAGGGCATCTCGGCGCAGACGGTGGCCATCGGCAACAAGGGCCTGGGCTTCCTCAACCGCGTGGGCGCCCAGGTCGTGTCGCATGCCACCCAGCTGGGTGACACGCCGCATCTCGAAAAGCTGATCGGCCCGGTGAAGGTGCTGCTCGACGCTTATGCCGAGGGCAAGCTCAGCGCGGTGTACCTGTGCTACACCCGCTTCATCAACACGATGAAGCAGGAGCCGGTGGTGCAGCAGCTGCTGCCGCTGTCGGCCGCGGGCATGCAGGCCGAGGCGCAGGCTTCGGGCGAGCAGCACAGCTGGGACTACCTCTACGAGCCGGACGCGCAGTCGGTCATTGACGACCTGCTGGTGCGCTACGTCGAGGCGCTGGTGTACCAGGCGGTGGCCGAGAACATGGCCTCCGAGCAGTCGGCGCGCATGGTGGCCATGAAGGCCGCCACCGACAACGCCGGTACGCTGATCAGCGAACTCAAGCTGGTCTACAACAAGACCCGCCAGGCCGCGATCACCAAGGAACTGTCGGAAATCGTGGGCGGCGCCGCCGCCATCAGCGGTTGACCGCACGCGTGACGAATTTTTGAATTGAACTGAAGGAACGAAACATGTCGACCACCCAAGCCCAGGGCAAGATCGTTCAGTGCATCGGCGCCGTTGTGGACGTCGAATTCCCCCGTGACCATATGCCCAAGGTCTACGACGCACTCAAGATGGAAGGCACCGCGCTGACGCTGGAAGTGCAGCAGCAGCTGGGCGACGGCGTGGTGCGCACCATTGCGCTCGGCTCGTCCGACGGCCTGCGCCGCGGCGCCATGGTCACCAACACCGGCGCGCCGATCACGGTGCCGGTGGGCAAGGCCACGCTCGGCCGCATCATGGACGTGCTCGGCAACCCGATCGACGAGCGCGGCCCGGTCTCGCACGAGCTCACCGCCTCCATCCACCGCAAGGCTCCGGCCTACGACGAGCTGTCGCCTTCGCAGGAACTGCTGGAGACCGGCATCAAGGTGATCGACCTGATCTGCCCGTTCGCCAAGGGCGGCAAGGTGGGTCTGTTCGGTGGCGCCGGCGTGGGCAAGACCGTGAACATGATGGAACTCATCAACAACATCGCCCAAGCGCACGGCGGTTTGTCGGTCTTTGCCGGTGTCGGCGAGCGCACCCGCGAAGGCAACGACTTCTACCATGAGATGTCGGAGGCCAAGGTCATCGTGCAGGAAGACCTCGGCAAGTCGAAAGTGGC
>Ga0129336_10003107_pt1 | contig 10251 bp, 15 predicted proteins | sample CPB6_02_DNA_FD_96878 | JGI IMG/M metagenome (GOLD analysis project Ga0129336, IMG submission 96878) | Freshwater to marine salinity gradient microbial communities from Chesapeake Bay, USA - CPBay_Sum_0.6_0.2_DNA | ecosystem: Environmental > Aquatic > Marine > Coastal | place: USA: Chesapeake...
GGTGATCACCCCCGACATGGTGGGCCAGCGGGTGGCGGTGTTCTGCTCCGTGGAGGTGAAGTCCGCCCGCGGCCGCGTCCGCCCCGATCAGGCCGCATGGCTCGCCGCGGTGCAGTCCGCCGGTGGCATCGCTGGCATCGCCCGCTCACCCGAGGAGGCCGCGGCGATCCTGGGCTAGCCTGATCCCGTTCTGGTGGGCCTCCTCCATCGCTCCGGCGGTGGGGGGCCTTTTTTTGCGTTCTGTTACGGATCGGAGCAATAGGGGGCGGGGGGTAGCGCATGGGGGCGCTGGTGTGTATTGTTGGTGCATCGGGGGAGCGATCCCCTCCGGGGCTCAGACCCCTAGGCCCACGGAGGCCTGCCAGAAGTGGGCGAACTCCGCAGCCAGCCGGCGACAGGCTCTAAACCGCGCCGATCCGCTCCCAGCAGTCCGGGAGCACCACCACCCATCTGTAGGTTCCGACCATGTCCACCACCCTCGCCATCCTTCTCGCACTGCTGCTCCTGCCGGTCCTGATCCTCCTGTGGGCCACCGAGTCTCGCGAGCAGCGCGCACGCCGCTGGCGCCGCGACGGCATGACACAGCAGGCCATCGCTGATCGGCTCGGCTGCTCCCGCTCCACCGTCCGCAGGATGCTGCTGGCCGCGGCCTGACGCATCACCGGCCCGCCGGGCGCCGTGAGCCCGGCATACCCACTCGCCACCCACCACGATGAGCGCACACGACGCCCTCAACGCCCTTGCCGCATCGCTCGACTGCCCCGCCACACGCGCCGCAGCCATGGATGCAATCGCGGCCGAACGCCGCATCCTCCGCATGGCAGATCAGCACATCACCGATGCCTGCTGCCAGGCTGCTGCCGGCCATCACGACCTGGCCCGTAAGTCAATCCTCTCGGCACAGGCATACCTGTCCGCCTCCCGCCTGCCGGCCGTTCAGCGATGAAGCACCTCCACTTCTGGCTGGGCTTCTGCACCGCAGTGATCTTCACCCTTGCCCTCTGCTCACACCTCGGCATCCTCTACCGCGATCCCTGCCACCCATACGACGGCTGGCAATACTGCCGCTGACCCACCCCACCCGGCCCCCGCATCCCACGGGGGCTTTCTTGTGGGCATCCCGTAGCAGGATCGGCTACAGTTGGCAGTGTTCGCCCGCGCCTCGTGCCCCTCTCCCACCCCATCGCATTACGCCTCACACCAGCACAGCTCGCATGGCTCGATCGCTGGCGTGGTGAAACCGTCTCCCGTGGCTGCGCCATCCGCATCCTCATGGATGAAGCCATCCGGCTCTCTGATGCCGGCCTGGTCAAACGCCGCCCCGGCCACCGCGCATGACCGCTGCCCCAGACTTCGACCAGGTGCGCGCGTTCCTGCGCATCCTCGGCAAACCCGTCGGCACCGTTCGCCTTCGCGCCTTCCTCCCCAACGGCCACCCAGACAAGGCCACCGACTCCGGCCGCAAGCAACTCGCCCGCCGCGGCATCGTCGAGCAGTGGCAGGCCGAAGGCCGCGGCATCTACATCGTCGTCAACGATGGCGGCGACACTGATGCCGAGATCACTGCCTGCCGCGCATTCTTCTGCGAATGGGACGACCAGCCCAAGCCGTGGCAGCTCAATGCCTGGCAGTCTCTCGGCCTGCCCGAGCCAACCATCCAGGTGGACACCGGCGGCAAGTCGATCCACAGCTACTGGGTGCTCTCCGCACCGATCACCCCCCAGCACTGGCGCATCATTCAGGCCCGCCTCCTGGATCACGCCGACGCAGATCGCACCCTCAAGAACCCCTCGCGGGTGATGCGCCTGCCCGGTGCCTACTACGTCAACGCAGACGGAACCCTCGGCGAGCTCACCCGCATCGTCGGTGGTTCAGAGCAGCTCTACACCGTCGAGGACATCGAGGCCGCACTGCCGGCCCCGCCACCGCCTGAACCAGCACCGCAGCCCATCGGCGCACCATCGCCCGCCGATGCCATCCCACTGGCTGATCTGCTATCCCGTGACCTCTCGCAGCTGGCAGCCACCGGCACCGCCGAAGGTGGCCGCAATGCCGAAGCCTTCCGCCTCGCTGCTGCTGCCCTGGCCATCGCAGACTCTGCCGCCGCCTCCGGCCTGCTGGTTGACGGCACACCCGAGCGGCTGGTGCTTGACTTCGCCGCACGCTGCAGCCCTCCTCTCCCCGAACGCGAGGCACTCGCCTGTCTCCGCTCCGCATCCACCGGCCCCCGCACTCCCGATCCTGGATGGCCCGAACGCCTCCGCTATCACCTCAACCGCAAAGCCAAGCCATCCCGCAGCCGGTCACAGCCAACCACCACCCAGCCCGATGCCGTTGCCGTTGACCCTGAAGTCGCCAGCTTCAACCTCGGCTCCAAGGATGCCGACTACCTCCCCATCGTCGAAGATCACGTTTTCGCCTCCCTCTCGCCGCACTGGATCTGCCATGACGACACCCTCCACCGTTGGGTCGGCACCCACTACGAACGCACCGAAGACAGGGAGCTGACCCCGCTCATCGCCCAGTTGCTTGCTCAGCTCTCCTGCAACACCGGCCGCAACAACAGCGGCGACATCATCCACCCGTGGGGCCGCCCCCGCTACATCGCAGAATCCCTGGCCTGGAAGCGGGCCGTACTCGGTGCCGACCAAGTCAACCCACCCAATGCGATCAACTGCCGCAACGGCATCGTCAGCTGGCACTGGAAGGACGGACGCATGGTCACGGACTTCGGCCCGCACGATCCCCGCACCCCCTTCACCTACGTCACCGCCTACGACTACGACCCCCAGGCCAACCCGGAGCATCTGCTGCGGATGCTGGAGGCCGTCGAGCACACGGACCGCGACACCCTGCAGCGCATCCTCGGCTCCGGCCTGGACCTCGCCCGCTACCGCGCCACACGCGGCCGGCCCCGCGCTCTCCTGATGATCGGCGCCGGCTCCAACGGTAAGGACACCATCCGCACCGCACTCCGCGACACTCTCGGCGCTCGCAACTTCAGCTCCTGCACCCTGGCCGATTTCCGGCAATACGACCAGGGCCGGAAGTTCCCAATCGCACCGCTGCGTGATGCCGCAATTAACTGGTCATCTGAAAACAGCCAGTTCGTCCACATCGATGGCCTCCAAGCCCTCAAAGGTGCGATCTCCGGTGAGGAGCTGGCATGGGAAGTGAAGGGCGTTCAGGAATCATCATTCGTGCCCAACTGCCTGTTTGTCTTCAACCTCAACAAGGAACCATCTCTCACCGGCGAGCAAGCTGCCATCGAAACCCGTTTCCACGTCTTCCAGTTCAATCGCACCTTCATGGCCACACCCACCAGGCCCGAACATCTGCAGGCAGATCCACGCCTCAAGGATGATCCTTCCTTCATTCACAGCCACATCTGCCCCGCCTTTCTGAACTGGCTTCTCGAAGGCCACATGCTCGCCATCGAGGAAGGCATCGACTACACCACCGGCACCGAGGCCATGCGCCAGGTCAGGCGCAAGGGCAGCCATCTCTTCGACTTCTGCGACGCTGCCGGCCTTCAGCAGCAAGACGGCGCAGAAACTCCCCTCAAGGCCGTCTACGACCGACTGCACGCCTGGTACCGCGAGGAGGGCTTCCAGGACGCCTCAGGGCGCTGGGTGATCGACCAGGGCCACGATCAGCCCGTCAAGGCCCCACGGCTGCTACTGGGGCGCCTGCAGGCCGTGTTCCCGTCCGTCACGTCACGCCGCGACCAATGGACCCGCAACACCCTGCTCGTGGGCGTCTCCATGCCCGACTGATCGGAGGCAAGGCCCGATCGGAGCCTGGCTCGGAGGCAAATCGGAACCTATCGGAAGCCAGAACCCGCTCCACCACTCACCGAAGGCAAAACACCCCAAAACCCCCTCTCCCTTCTTACACACGTAGTACCCCCCCCTTACACCCTTTCTCCTGTGTATCTCTATTCCCTACCCCTATTTGCCTCCTTGCCTCCGAAAGGTAGTAGTAGGAAAGGGTTTCAGGGAATCACTTGCCTCCGGGTTGCCTCCGATTTGCCTCCGGCATCCTGTTTGCCTCCGGTGCCCGCTTGCTGGGTCAGACTGGCCCCATGACACTCCCCCTCATCTGGACCTCACCGGTCACCGGCAACCGCTACCGCTGCAGGCCACACCCCACCAACCCATCTCTCGCCGTCCTCACCCCCTACCGATCCGAAGGCACCCCCCATACGGTCAACATCAACCGCCTACGCCTCACATGAAGCTCATCGCTACCACCAAGCTCTGGAAGGCCTACCACCACCCAGCCACCCCCCATTCGATCCACTTCTACCGGGACGGGCACCTCCACACCCTCGCCCTCTGGCTCGATGGCGACTGGAGCCCCAAACGCACCATCCCCGCCTCCCCGCCAATCCCCGCAACATTCCTCCGGAACGTCGAGGCACAGCTACGCTCAAACCAGCAGCAGCCACACGGTGATGCCTGAGTACATCCTCACTGCCGATCACCCCACCGATCCGCAGGCTGCCGTCAACCTCCACATCGACGCACCAGACCTCGCCACCTGCTACGACCTCGCCTTCGATCTGGTCACCACCTACCAGCTCCTCGGCACCTTCATGCCCGGCGATACGGTTGGCGGTAACCTCTACCTGTTCACCTATCGCATCGGCACCGCAATGGCACTAGAAACCATCGCAGCCGCTACCATTGCCGAAGCCGAAGCCTGCCTCTCCGCATTGGCAGAATCAGGAACCCTCGCCGCTGTGTCGGGATAATGGCCGATCGGGCACCGCGAATCACAGAAGCGGAATACGAACACCGCACCCAAGTCGTTGCAGAACTCATTGCAGCGGGTGCGTCACGAATGGATGTGGTCGCCTTTGCCGCAAAAAAGTGGGGGGCGAAAACTCGCACCGCTGATACCTACCTCCGCTCCGCACGCGCACTTGTACGTCAGAACTGGGAATCCGTCGGCCGCGAACAGATGGCCGCTGAACTCCTGACCCAATACGCTGACCTCCAACGCAAAGCCCGTGAAGCTGGGCAGCTCTCCGTGGCCCTCGGTGCGATCAACTCAGCAGCACGCCTCGCTAAACTGATCTCCTGACCATGACCCCTGAGATCCTCGAAGCACAGTTCCGCTCATGGTGGGCTGAATCATTCCCCGCTGCACCGCCTGGTCCGCACGCGATCCGCACCCATGTCGCCTTCGCGCTGTGGGTGCTGTCCAAGCTGCAGCAGCAGTGATGCCCGCGTCCTGGCGCCAGCTGGCCGAGATCCCCGAATCGCTGACCCGCTCGCGCATCCTGCGGGCACTGGATGTGGAGGTGCCACCGCAGGGCAGATCGCAGACGTTCGACGATCGCGGCATCTGGGTGCAGGTGGCACCTGAGTCGGGCTTCTACATCCGGCCCGATGGCGAAGGCCCCCGCTGGGTCGCAGATGGCTCTGCGGTGCTCAAGCTGATCCAGTGGCCCCCTGGCACACCCACCGGCGACTGCCTGCGGGCATGGCTCCGCTCGTGGGGATGGGTGCCCCGCAGCGCCGCTCCTGAGGCCCCGCCGCCGCCGATGATCCTGTGAGCCTGTTCGCGGACTGCAGCGGCTCCGTGCTCGATGCCTGGGCGACCACCCGCGCCGGCGATACTGCCGACCTGCTGCAGCGTGTCCGCGCTGACCTCCACCCCGGCCAGCTGGCCTTCGTGGAGGCCACCGGCGCCAAGATCGTGGGCCTGACGGCTGGCTACGGCGCAGGCAAAACCGTGGCCCTGTGTGCCAAGGCGCTGCACCTTGCGGCAGCAAACCCCGGCTTCCTGGGCTGCGTGATGGAACCAACGGGCCCGCTGATCCGTGACATCTGGCAGCGCGACTTCGAGGAGTTCCTGGAGCGGTACGACGTGCCCTACAGCTTCCGGGCCTCGCCGCTGCCTGAGTACACCATCCACCTACCGGAGGGTGATACGACGATCCTGTGCCGATCGTTCGAGAACTGGCCGCGCATCATCGGCCTCAACCTGTCATGGGTGTTGGCGGATGAGATCGACACCGTGGCGCCCAGCATTGCCGATCGGGCATTCCCGAAGATCCTCGGCCGTCTGCGGGCCGGCAACCTGCGGCAGTTTGGCAGCGCATCCACGCCAGAGGGCTTCCGCTGGATGTGGAACACCTTCGCCAGTGAGGCAGCGCAGGGCCGTGACGATCGACTGCTGATCCGCATGCGCACGGTGGACAACCCCCACCTGCCGCCGGACTTCATCGACACCCTGCGGGAGAACTACGACCCGCAGTTGCTGCGGGCGTACCTGGACGGGGACTTCGTGAACCTGACCACGGGGCAGGTCTACGACCGGTTCAGCCGTGATCTGCACGTCTGGCCCGACATGCCCGAGCCGGACCCCGATGCTGACACGCTGCTGTTGATCGGGTGCGACTTCAACGTGGGCAACTGCAACGCGGTGCTCGCATTCCGCCGCGGCCGGGAGCTCCACATCTGGGACGAGGTGGCCGGCGCCCATGACACCGATGCCATGGCTGCCGAGATCGTGCGGCGCTACCCAGAGCAACGCCTGGCCGGCTACCCGGATGCGAGCGGTGCGAACCGCAGCACCAACAGCAGCCGGTCCGACATCGCAATCCTGCAGAGCTACGGCATCAGCAACAACGCACCATCTGCCAACCCACCGATAAGAGATCGCGTGGCGAGCGTGCAGGCGCTGCTGTGCAACGGCAAGGGCGAGGTTCGGCTACGGATCCATCCGCGGTGCCGGAAGCTGATCGAAAGCCTGGAGCTGCAGAGCTACAGCGAGCGCGGTGAGCCCGACAAGTCGGCCGGCCACGACCACCTGTGCGATGCGCTGGGCTATCTGGTGCACCGCACGTTCGAGGTGGGCCGGGCCACATCAGGCCGTGCGGTGGGTGGTGTGAGCCTGTACGGGAAGCGGCGGGCAAGGTAGGACAACACGCGCGGCTGGATCGTGGCCAGGAAGTACACCAGGGACAGCCGGGGGCGCTTCTCTGGCGGCGGCGGAGGCGGAAGTCGACCGAAGGCGACCGGCGGCAGCCTGAAGGCCCGCGGCAGCGCGAAGCAAAGCGCGGCGAAGCTGGCCGCGAAAGACAAGGGCGACAGCAGCCTGAGCGGAACGCTGAGCCGGCGTGCTCAAAAGGCTGCGGTGACCCGGACGGGCAAGGCCTCAAAAGCGGCGCAGGCTGCCAACCGGACCAAGATGGCGGGCGGGCGGCCTGCGGGGGTGATCGGCAAGCGCGGCGGGAAGGTGGCTGAGCCGGCGGCGCAGGTGGCAAAACCAGCTTCAAAGCTTGGATTTAATCAGTCTGACTTCCTCCGCAGATCGCAACGAACGGCATCCATTGCAAACCCACAGGTCAGGCAACGCGCGCAGCAGCTATACGGAAAAATCCTCATCCTAGATAGCAGCCCGAAACAGTTAAAAACGATGTTCAGAAAACTGGGGAAGCCCAAGAGGCAAACATCGCCTCGGCGATCCGCGTCAAGGCGTGAGCACGAAGACATGCTCAGGCTTGCGCCGCGGCTGTTTCGCTGACCCGGCAACCTAGGCGCATGAGCAGCACCCTCGGCCTGAGCTACAGCACCGCCGGCACCCCGACGCTATCGGCGGTCGGGTCGCGGCTGTCCCTGCAGGTGGAGGAACCTGGTTTTGCTTGGCGCCGCATGGAGCCACGGTGGCAGCTGCTGGAGTATCTGGCGGGCGGGACGCTGATGATGCAGCAGGCCGGCACACGGTGGCTGCCGCAGGAACCGTATGAGGCCGATGAGGCCTACCAGTCCCGGCTGTCGGCATCAGTGTGCCCCCCGTATGCGAGCCGGCTTGAGACGATGCTGGCGGGGATGATCTGCCGCAAGCCGGTCCGGCTGGATGATGTGCCCGATCTGGTCACAGAGCAGCTGTTTGATGTGGACCTGCAGGGAAACGACCTGAATGTCTGGCTTAATGCGACTGCTGCAACGGCGATCCGCTACGGGCACGTGGGCGTGCTGGTGGACTTTCCCCGGGGCGAAGACACCAACGAGGTTGGCAACCGTCCGTACTGGGTGACCTACACCCCGCGCGACATCCTCGGCTGGCGCACCGATGTACGGCAAGGCACGCAACAGCTGACGCAGCTGCGACTGATGGAACGGCTGACGGTGGCTGATCCTGATTCGGAGTTCGGGGAGGAGATGGTCGAACAGGTCCGGGTGCTGGAGCCCGGCCGGTTCCGGCTCTACCGGAAGCAGCTGAGCAAGGGTGGTGACTTCGTGCTGGTGGATGAGGGCACCACGACGCTGGACGAGATCCCGTTCGCAGTGGCGTATGCCAACAGGGTCGGGCACCTCGAAAGTCAGCCGCCGCTGGAGGAGGTCGCTTGGCTGAACCTGCAGGCGTACCGCCGCGGCAGCGACCTGCACAACCAGCTGCACATCGCAGCAGTGCCGCGCCACTACCTGTACGGGGTGCCGGCTGAGCTGGATTCGATCACGGTGGGTCCGCACCAGGCGATGGCCTTACCGGTGGACGCGCGGTCGGAGTTCAGTGAACCGATGGGCACCAGCTACCAGTGGCAGTTCCAGCACCTGAGCGAGATCGAGCGGCAGATCAATCAGCTGGGCGTGGCGGCAGTGCTGGGGCAGAAGGCTGCCGCGGAATCGGGGCTGAGTAAGAGTATCGAGCGGTCGCAGGGTGATGCGGCGCTGATGACCGTGGCGCTGCAGCTGCAGGATCTGATCGACAACTGCCTGCGACACCATGCGGCATTCCTGAACCTGCCACAGGCCGGCTCGGCCACGATCAACCGCGATTTCGTGAGCACGAAGATGGACCCCAGCCAGATGGCGCAGATCCTCGCGGGCTACAACTCTGCCCAGCCGTTGTACACGCAGGAGACGGCGCTGCGGATGCTGGCCGATGGTGAGGTGCTGCCTGAGGACTTCGACATTGCGGCCGAGCTGGATGCTACCGCTGCACTCAGTGCCGGCAGGCTGCAGGCTGCTGAGGATCGCCTGGCAGCCTCACTCCCGCAACCCCAGGAGGTGCCTGATGGCGAAGAAGCGTGACCCACGGGCTACCACGCGTCGCAATGCACGCGGCGAGCACTACTGCCCGGTGCCGAAGCCTGCAGCGGTGAAGGTGCCGGCAGCAAAGCCGAAGCGCAGGCCACGGGTGCCCAGGTTGATGCCGGATCAGTACGGCATCCCAACCTGAATAGGTAGGGGGCCGAAGCCCCCACGGCACTCGCCACCCATGACAGGCGCCATCGGCAATCTATCGCAGAGGGATAGATTCATGGCTCGCTCCTATCGGCGTGATTCTCGCGGCAGGTTCTCCGGCGGCGGTGGCGGGAAGCCCAAGACCACCGGCGGCACACTGGGAGCCCGCAGCAGCCTGCGGCGTAGCAGGGCCAAAGCTGCGGCAAACCCCAGCCCGCAGCAGCGTGGGGCCGTGACCCGTGGCACGAAGAAGCTGGCAGCCGCTCGGGCAGGGGCTCGCCAGGCAATGCCAGCCGGCACCAGACCTACCGGCACGATCAGCAAGCGGCCAAAGGGCGACAGGGTGATGGAGACCACCGCCATGCCCCGCAGCGGCAGCAGACCTCCGGGGCAGGGTCCGATGGCAACGGCCCTGCGTAGCACTCTGCGCGATCTGGCGCGGCTGGATGCTGCACGGATTCGGGAGATCGAAAGCATCACCGGCATGAAGGTGGGAGGCCGCAGTGGCGGCACACAGGCGGCTAGGGCGTTGCCTGGCACCGGCAGCCGCAGCGGCAAGGTGAGCGATGCGCTGCGGAGCAACCTGCGCCAGCTGGCCCAGTCCGATGCGCGGACAGTTCGCGAAATGCAGGACATCATGCGGCAGCCACCCAGTGGTCAGCTGCGTGGAACTAGCGGTAGGGCAAGGCAGATCACCGGCGGCAAACGCAAGCGCAGGTAAGCTCAGGATTGCAATTTGCCCTGCGGGCATGACTGAAACCAACGAGACCACCATGCCTGCGGCAGGTGGTGACGATCTGGACCGGCTGCGCGACAGCGTGGCAAAGCTCGAAGCGAAGAACAAGGAACTGAAGGCCGAAAAGGATCGGCTGCGTACTGCAACGCAGGAACTGGAGGATCTGCGGCAGTTCAAGGCAGAACAGGAGCGGCAGCAGCTCGAAAGCCGCGGCCAGTACGACCAGGCCCGCGAGGCACTGCAGCAGCAGTACAACGAGGGCATCACTCAGCGTGATCAGCGCATCGCGCAGCTTGAGGCCCGCGTGCGCGA
>Ga0129336_10003108_pt1 | contig 10249 bp, 4 predicted proteins | sample CPB6_02_DNA_FD_96878 | JGI IMG/M metagenome (GOLD analysis project Ga0129336, IMG submission 96878) | Freshwater to marine salinity gradient microbial communities from Chesapeake Bay, USA - CPBay_Sum_0.6_0.2_DNA | ecosystem: Environmental > Aquatic > Marine > Coastal | place: USA: Chesapeake Bay...
ACCTCTATTTGCGCGATATTGGGTCTCTGTTCGATGCTCCTTGGCCTTTTGATCTCAACACTACTTACTTCAGAAGAGCAAGCAATGCCCGCGCTCGTTGGAATGACCATGGTCCTTGTAGTTCTCTCTGGAGCCTTACCACTTCAAAGCGGTGGGCTGGTTGGGCAACTTTCTCAATTTGTGCCGAGCCACTGGGCAACCAACGCACTATCAGCGTCCGTAGATATTGTTCAGCTTGGATTCATTACTGATTCCTTTGAACAATCAAAGTGGCAAGCGTCAAGCGAAAACTTGACCTTATCGTTGAGTTTTGTCGGTCTTTTTGGTGTGTTTTTTATTCTCGTAAGTATGTTCAAATTAAAACGAAGTCGTTAATTTGTAATTTGAATTTCAAACTCATATTGAATAATGAAGCCTGTTTGAGTTGAACCAGCCAAGACATAACTCCGCTTCTTTTTTGAGTCATCAATCTGTCCCTCAATGAGAATTGTGTCGAACTCTTTGCCGCATCTAGCATCACCTTTAAACAATTTAATTATGGGCTGTTCTGCTGCTGGAGGATTGGTCAATTCGCGAATTTGAAGGCTTTCATCAACCACTCCTTGATCGCAGATAAAAGTTGAATATAGATTGCCTTCCCCAGTCTTTGCTTTAGGATCTCCAATGACTTTGAGACTCCATTCTGTAACTTTCTCAGGAGTTGGTGAAGCTGAAACTTGCGATTGAGGTCCCGTAGAAAAAGGCTGATACTGAAAGTTGTAGTAGCCCCCTCCTGCGAGCAGGACTGCAACGGATGAGGCGATTAACTTTCCTGAGGTGGACTTCAAACTTAAAAGTGAGGATTTCTTCGGAGTCCCATTGACAGCTCCCTGACTAAGAATTTCTAGTCGAGCCAAAATTTCACTTGCTGTTGAGCGTTCTTTGGGTGACTTCTTATGTAGAAGGGAAATCACTTCACGTTGTGACTGAGTCAAGGCAGACATCTCAGCCTCTTTATTCAAAATCATATGCATCGTATTAGCAACCGAAGTATCTTCTTTACCCCATGGGTTCTTGCCGGTCGCAGCAAAATAAAGAACCGATCCAGCCGCAAAATTGTCGACAGCGCTAGTCACTTTCTTCTCTTCAAATTGCTCTGGCGCAAACCACGCTGGTGTGCCTGCCACCATTCCCGTGCGCGTCAATGAAGTTGCATCTGAGGAGAATGAGATTCCAAAATCAATTAACTTCGGTCCAGTAGCTGACATGAGAATGTTTGACGGTTTCACATCTCTATGGATGACTCCAGCCTCATGAACCGCTTCCAAAGCTGACATCAACCCATGAGCAAACTCAAACCATTTGTTTTCAGGAAGTGGTCCCTCATTCTCTATCAAAGTCTTTAAACTTGGGCCATCAACAAAATTCGTCGCAATCCATGCTGGACTCGATTCAACATCGGCACCAACTATTTCTGCGACATACTTACTCTTTACTTTCTTTAAACTTGAAACTTCTCTACCTAAACGTCCGCGTGAAGCGGGATCCTCAAGTAAAAAATCTCTAACTATTTTTACGGCCGCAGCTCTCGTCCCGTTGTTGCCCATGTAAACAATCCCCATACCGCCGGACCCAAGGCGATTGACGATTTGCCATGGTCCTATTTGCTCAGGGTCACCCGGACGAAGCCGCTCCATAGCCCCATTCTCACAGAATTATTAACGCTTCTTCCAACCTGGAGGACACTTAGTGCCCTCGAAGGCTCTAGTCTGATTTGCCCTCCCACAGACAACAGTCCTCGGTGATCTTGACTGAGTAGAAGAGGCCGACGGAAGGCTTGGAGGCGCAAATCCGCCTGGAATAGTGATAACTCCTCGCAGTGACTTCGATTCACCTTTCTCATTACTTAGGTAAGCGAGGACGGGATACTTCTTGCCGAGCATCGAGGGAGTAATTGGAATCTCATAAATTGCTTTGCTGGTCGTTAGATCGCCAACTATTGGTCTACTTCTCTTAATTCTCAGTGATTCACTTGTAAGAAATGCCTTAGAAGGCATCTGTGCTGCACCTGTTGAAACCCGGACCGTGACTAAGGCTGAGTTACCAATTACGGCAAAATTAAAGCTTTTAGGTTTGGAGGGTTTTCTTGTAACACTATTTGGATTTTTCAAGTCAGGCAATAAAAAAGAGCCCTTCTCACGATCCGACTGTATTCCATCACTTTCACCAAACACTTCAAATTGTATTTGAGATCCAGATTGCAGACTACCTTTATCTATTTTCCACGCCGCAACGTTTCCGTCAATTACTCCTGGGAGTGGATTTGACGATTCAATACCAAGTTTTGGCGCCACAAGAAACACGCGGCTTGGCCTGTTTGCACTTGAGCCAATTTCTACATTTACAATCACCTGATTGTCTACAAAATTAATTCCAGAAAAAACGGGCGAGTTTGGCTTCTTGATTTTTCCGACATCTATCGGTGAATTTCTTAGGGTCTTGCCTACGACTTGCTTTGCTAGCAAAAGTTTACCCTCTGTAAAATCCGTAAGGTTGATCGGTTTAGGGAGTTGAAAGCGATACTCTTTAGCGGTATTTGCCTGCACTTCGATGCCCGTAGTTACTTTAATCCAACTTCCATCAAGTTCTATTGAATGTCGAGTAGCTGACGAAATACTTGAGTTGTAGGCCGAGACAAAAACGTTAGTAAAAGCCACCCTACTTCCAGCATCATCTTCTAATATCGAAGGCCCAACAAGAAAACTTCTTTTTATCTTGGGATCGCCGCCAAAATCTTGGAGGAAGGCATAATTTCCGGGCATGCCCGTGATGAAAGGAGCCGGGACATTGAAGGAAATGATAAATTCCCAAGGGAGTGCGGCTCGCTTAATCGCGGCAGACAGCAAGTAGCCATTAGTTGTTGGCTCCACAACCGCCAACATGGATATTTTTTCACCATATTTCCAGTCAAAATTATTTATTAATGAAGTGATTCCAGTTCCTTGATAACCAAATGGTCGAGTTTCAGTCCTTAAGCCTTTTGCCACGATGCTAACTTGTTTTGAAGTTTCAGTACTTCCAGGTGCGCAGTCCGTGCAGTAAGCGCGCTTATCCCATGCCGAAAATATTGCTGCATTGGGACGACCGTCTTTAAAGGTCTGAATTCCGCCGAAAAATTCAGGGTAATCACCAGCATTAGACCCGAGTACATTAAAAAAGGTATTTCCCCCACCCTCAATAGGGACGATTTCTCTGTAAACGTAGAGATAACGCTTTGAAGTGTAATAAGCAGCAAGCGTTTGGCCGGCCGGTAATGGAAAATCTGGATCGTAAAAGAGACTCACTGTATCTGCGCTAGTGGGGACGTCCGAACTTCGCGCCGGTACAACAAGCAAAGAAAAAGAGAGAAAGAAACAAAGCACCAGCCGAGAAAATTTCACGGCAAAAGAATACATCCTTGGTAATTCGTAATCTCTGAGATTAGCGCTTCTCCCAACCCGGAGGACAGGTTGTACCTTCAAATGCACGCGTTTGATTTGATCTTGCGCATATGACCGTCTTGGGAACTTTAGGTGCCGGTATGACGGTCGGAAGACTTGGAGTCTTTGGGGCTGCTGGTATCGATAGCGTGGCCTTTAGTGGTTTGGACTCACCCTTGTCATTGGTAAGGAAGATCGTTACCGGAAATCTTTTTCCAGCCATTGAGGCCTTTATTGGAACTTCTATCAACGCTTTACTGCCAACAACGTCGCCTTTAAGTGCTTTTGATTTAGTTATCCCCAGTGATTTGCTAAACAAGTGAGCTCCAGTGGCAAGCGAACCTGATTTAACCGTAGCCTCAACAGAGACGATTGCCGAGTTTCCAATAATTCTTGATTTAAAATTCTTTGGGACTTTAGGAACAGATTTCGCGCTAGTGGGATTGGTTGAAATTGGTGCTTGATAGGAAATTGCCAGCGGATCTGAAGGGATCCCGTCTCTTTCAGCAACTATTTCAAGTGGAATCATGGTGCCGCCCAGTAGCGAGTCGAAATCAATTGACCATGAGACGGTACTACCTGCAATCTTTCCGACAAGTGGATTAGACGCATTAATGCCAAGCTTTGGTGCAACAAGATAAACCTTATCGGGACGGTTCGCCGCTGAGGAACCTAAGTTCACATTCACGTTAATTTTATTTCCGACAAGATTGATAGCTGAGAAAGATGGCATGTCGGGTTTCACTTTCGAAGTTGCACTACCTGTATTGCTCGCAGCATTATTACTTGCCACTCCTTCCCAAATTTTAGTCGGATCGACCCAAACACCCTCACTCCACTCGGAGGTAGAGGAACCTGAAAGCGCCCTAATATAAAAACTCAAACTACGGTTTCGATCGGAAGTTCGAGCCCGCAAAAATTCTTGCATTTCGCCACGTGACAAGAAAAATTTCTGCACGTTCTTGTAAGTTCTTTTATTTCCATTGCTACTAGTAAAGGTCACATCTCCTTTAGTCACTAAGCTGCTCGGTAAAATGCTCTTAAAAATCTCTATTTGAGAATAGCTACAAGTATTGGCTCGCCATTCAACTTCGCTACATGCATTAATAGAGTATCGCGCACCGATCTGATACTGCGTAACATTCTGCGTCACCTCTGGAGGACTAAATTCAAACTCCCCTAATCCACTTACGAGCCAGGAGTAACCGAAGTAACCAAAATTAGGAGTTGTATTTGTTGGGCTAGACCCCGTTGGCGTAGAAGTATTTGTGCTTGTCGTTGGGCCGCCTTGAGTTGCTGAGGCGGTCGAGATTTTCATGGATCGAATTACATGATTACCCGTGTCCGCAATTAACCATTCCCCGCTTTTAGTCTTAACGAAATCAGAGACCTGATTAAAGGTCGATTTATTCTCGAGATTTTCCGAGCCCACCGAACTCATGAGAACCAAAGATATTGACGTACTTCCTGGCTGAGTTTTATAGAAGTAATTTGTTGTACCGCCCGGGCTTCCTGTTGTTGAGTAAAACAATAAAAGGGAACCGTCAGTATCAAGAGAAAGTACGGCTCCCCATCCACTGTAATAGGCAATAATTGTCGAGTTCGCAAAATCCCTGGTCTGATAGCGACGAATGTTATTTGCTGATGCAACATAGAGATATTCTTGTCCATCCAAAAGAATCGAAGCGTCAGAGCTTCCAAAACTTAAAATATCCGTTATTTGTCCAGTTGAAGTAACTTTCCTAAGTACTCTCTCGTTGTAGTTACCGTTTCGCGCGATAATTACGTATAAGTTACCCTGTGGATCAATATCGAAACTTTTTCCATTGGTGATACTCAAGTAGTCTCGACTTGTTGAAAAAGATTGCCTTTGAGTTGCAGCACCCGTATTGATGTTTATTGAAACAAGTCTATTATCGTTTGAAATCAAATAATATTCAGAGTCGATAAGTCTTCCACCACCGGATTGAATCCAGTCAGCCTTGTACAAGGTTGAGACGTTGCCAGAGCTGTCAATCTTGCGAAGGCTAGTATCGTCTTTGACAAATACATTTCCATTTCCATCTTGCGCTACGGCATTGGGCCTAACAAACTTTGCGGAATTTCTCTGGCCATTTTGGCATCCAATATTGCTCGAACCAATAAGTTGCGTTTCCCCTGTTGAGGAAAGTAATTTCCTTATTTGACCAGCGGAAGAAAGTGCGTATACAAAATTTCCTTGCAGATCGACAGTAAAAGGCACATCCCAGTCACCAAAAGTTTGCACGGTTGATTTAGTTTGAAACTGATTTCCTTGGAGAATACTTAAATTCACTTTTCGTTGACATGAATCGTTGAGTATCGATGGATTAATTTGAGCGGCGTACAGTTGATCTCCGATAAAACGAATCTGATACGCGGACCAGCCGTTTTGACCATTAGCAGGCACCACAACGGATACATTCTTAGCGCTATCTACTTGAACTAATTCCCACTGATTTGAAGCATTTTGATTGACAAAATAGACGCGTCCCGTATCTGAAACTGCGACACTGATTGGACAAATGAGCCCCAGTAGCCGTGGCGTGCTCCCACATCCTGTATTTGTGGACCCGGTTAAGAAGTCTTTCACTTCTCCATTTGCAGAAACCTCGACAATTTTGCCTTGGGAATACAGGGGCAATAGGAGATTTCCAGAGGGCAAGAATCCCATTCCTGGTTTAACCCAAGAATAATTTCCGCTCGGCGCAACTTGAATAGAACCTAGAGAGCGGCCATCCCCGGCAATACGCCAGACTTGAGTTCCATTGCAGTCCAGTAACCAAATGACATCTGATTTATCTACAGCCATAGAACAGAAAATTTGACCCGAGACGGGATGTCTCCAAATCGTTGTCGTATTCCCTGTTTGATCTATTCGCCTTAAGCCTGTGCGATCAGAGACCAGGACATTGCCTTTATTATCACGTGTTACATCTCGAGGCTCTAGGAATCGACTGTTGACAGAATTTCCATCTCTATCTCCAGTACCCCCCGAACCTGTGAAGTGTGAAACCTCTACCGTTAAGTTAGCTTGCAATTGCGATGTGTGAAAAAGAGGAAACAGAATAACTAACGATACAAAAGTTGCGACTCTTATAAGAACAAATCTCATACGATTACCACCAAACACTTCACGATTTGAAACTTACCTCTTCTCCCAACCGGGCGGACAATTATCGCCCTCAAAAGCACGAGTCTGATTTGCTCTAACACAAATTACCGTCTTTGGGGGCGTTTTGGGTACTACTGGAATAACTCTAGGAACGCTTGGGACTTTAACTGGAGAGGGTATAGCAAGGCTAGAGTTTAATGCTTTTGATTTACCTTTGGAATTAACAAAATAAATAAGTACCGAGAACTTCTTTCCAAACATGGAACGTTTTATAGGCACTTCTATAAAACCTTTATCACCGACAACCTCACCCTTTAAGGCTTTGACTTTAGAAATTCCCAGAGATTTACTCACAAGTCGAACTCCCGTTGGCACTGATTTTGACTTTAATGATGCATCGACAGTAATCAGTGCTGTATCTCCCAAAATTCTCGACTTAAAGTTCTTCGGGGCAGCCGGAACTGATTTATCTGATGTTTCCTGTGTAATTGATGGAACTTGGTAGGTTCCAAATAATGGATCCGATGCAATTCCATCTCTCTCCCCTACAATTTCGAGTGGAATTGCAGTTCCGCTCAGTAGTTTGTTTATATCCAGTGTCCAACTTGCGCTACTGCCAGATATCTTTCCGATCGCGGGACTTGAGGCAAGAATTCCTAATTTAGGTGCGATCAAATAAACTCTATCTGGACGACTTGAAGAGTTAGATCCTAAGTTTACATCTATATTTATTGTGTTTCCCGAAAAGTTGACTCCTGAAAATGTAGGAGTGGATGGCTTAGAGCTAACACTCGTGTTAATGTTCTTGCCTGGGTTATTACTACATCCCGGCACGTCAAAAGTTCCATAGCCGAGAGACTGTGACAACGTGTATGAGATTCCGTAATTAGTGCAATCTTCCGTATCGGTAAAATCAGAACTCCATATTAAACCTTCAAGGTTAGTATCCCAATTTCCTTTATGGCTAGGAGCTTTGACTTCTAGTTTGAAACTCGCAACATCTATTGAGTTTCCAAACTGAATACGTAAAGGATAGATTTTATCTTTTTCAAGGTAGATAGATTGAGATTTGCTCTCCGATGGATGGATGCCAGGCAATGATAAAAGGGCTGTAGACGTTCCAAATGAGTAATTTAGAACCGCGTCTTTACCAAGCCAAAGATAACTGGCGTCGTCGGAAGTCAATCTAAGATCCCATGATCCTGATTCATCGGGAATGAAATAACCACCCCACCATATTGAAATGTCCTCGCCTATTTCTCGGGAGAGATTCCAAATCGGTAAGGCGCTGGAAGTAGTACGAAGTACTTTTATAGTTTGTGCGGAAGCAAAGTGTTGAGTATCGTCTTTAAAATATCCGCGCTGATGCACTTCAGATAACCCAGGGACCAAACTAGATGGCCTTGACCAAGCGTTATTATTTCTTGGCTTTCTCAAGGAAGAAGAATTGGATGATGAACCACCACTTCCAGAATTGCTAAGGGAAAGATAAGGAGAGGCTGATTTAGTCGTTAGATTCCCATAACCAGATGCCGTTCCAACCTGTATCTTGCGAATCTTGTTTCCATCCCTATCTGCGACTAACAAAGCTCCTTTAGAGTCAACGAATGAGGCGATGGGGCGGTAAAAAGAAGCTTGAGATATAACGCCGTTTTTTGCACCGATCCCCTCGGGAGAAAGTCTAATTATTGACGAATCGGCGCGAAAAATCGATCCCAATTCTGTACTTATGTATGCGACCCCACTTCTGTCGGTGGCTATTCCCATAATCCAAGAACCACCAAATTCGCCCGGAATCCTCACGACAGGAGAAGAATCATCTGTCCGAGTTTTCCAAAGAAACGTAGAACCACCGCCAATAAAGAGGTTCCCAGAAAAATCAAAAGCAATCTGATTCGGATAAATGAGAGTTGCGCTTGCTTTAGGCATTGTATTTGTCGGCTGCGCATTAGTACCACTACCCAGGAATGTTGTAACTTGAAACTCGCGAGCGCCAGTTTTAACTACTTTTCTAATGAAACCAGAATACGCACCTTCGACTACAAATAACTCATCACGCCAAAATGCCATACCTTCCACTTGTTTGAAAGCGGAGGTAGATGCACTCCCATCTCTAGTCGAATTTTGACCGCTTCCAATATACATAAATTGACCATCCGGGAAACTAACAAAAATTCTTTTCCCAGCTGAACAATACAAAGTTCCATCAGGACCGATTGCTACTCCCATTGAGTACCAACAATGCTCACGTAGTTGATTCACCTTTAGCACATCACCTGAGGAACTAACATGTCTTACGGTGCTGTTATCAACAACTAAATAACTTCCGTCCTCAACAGGAAAAACCTTGTGAGGAAAATTATAAATTTGATTTTTCGTTCCGTTTAGAGAATTAGTTATACCCCAACTATCTGCTTCGCCAAAACTTTTTAATAATCTGCCATCAATTGTGAAAACCTTAATGTTGTTATTTGCCCAGTCTGCTATGAATATTTCATTAGATGGAGAAGTTCCAAATCTATTTATAGAAATTGTTGAATTTACGGCAAAAAGTGGCTGTCCGGATATCCCTCCAGGTAGAGAAATGTTTATCGATTTAGGTCCATCATCATAAATTGCGCCTTGCCCAATCTTATAAATCAGTGCCCCGCACTCGCGATCTCCCACTACATAAATAAAGCCGTTCGAGTCTCTATCTAAGCCCATGGTGCCACATCTAATATTCACTATTGTTGATACTTGTCCAGCTCTATCAATTCTCCTTATTGATCGGTTTAAGGTATCGGCAATTAAAAGCGATCCATCGCGATCATGCATTAGTCCTCTTGGGACATTGAAAGTAGATGTCTGTCGAGTCCCATTATCTGAACCGCGGACACCTGCTTTTCCAGCAAAAATTTCACTAGTACCCGAAGCTCCATCGATCCTAATAATTAAGTGATTCTCTTCTTCGCTAAGGAAAATGTCTCCATTCTCGCTTACTGATAATCCACCACCCCAATCAAAGCCCATGTTGCTTATGCCAACATTTACCAAATAAGTGCGTTGAAGTATTCCTCTTGCGTCGAATAAATCGACACTTTTTAGATCACAATAGGAAACATAGATTTCGTTTAGACTTCTTACGAAGACACCGCATGGAACCGCACTTCGAATTCCATTCCATGTGCGTCCAGACTTTACAAAGTCAGAAAAAATGCCATCTTTAAACTTTCTAACTGCAAACAAATGTCTATCTGCAATATATAGAGTTCCATCCGGGGCCATTGAAGTGGTAGCAGGTTCACCAACTTCAATTGCGCCATCAATTTGCCCCGAACCGCTAAAGGTAGAAACAGCAAAATCATTTGAACCGACTGCAGGAATGGGGGCATTTATGGTTGCAGTAATAACTGCTGCCAAGAGGGAAAATAACCAAGACTTTGAATGGACAAAGTGGATTCGCTTGCGGATCATTTCTCTCTCTTTGAAAGCTTTCCTATTCCAAGGGTAGTATTAAATTAACGGTTATAAACAGAGGCATGTACCCCTCGATTACCCAAAGAAGCACCCTTTGATTTAAGCGTTAGCGACCTGCGCTCCCATCGGGGAAAGCTCGACATCGATCGGCCGGAATGCATCGCCAGCACTTTTAACGATGTCATCGTGCTCTGCGCTC
>Ga0129336_10003109_pt1 | contig 10247 bp, 10 predicted proteins | sample CPB6_02_DNA_FD_96878 | JGI IMG/M metagenome (GOLD analysis project Ga0129336, IMG submission 96878) | Freshwater to marine salinity gradient microbial communities from Chesapeake Bay, USA - CPBay_Sum_0.6_0.2_DNA | ecosystem: Environmental > Aquatic > Marine > Coastal | place: USA: Chesapeake...
CACCCTGAAGACCTTGAGTTCCTTGAAGACCTTGTCTTCCTTGAGTTCCCTGTCTCCCCTGAAGACCTTGTATACCTTGACTTCCTTGAGTACCTTGATCTCCTAAAGTCCCCTGTGTTCCTTGATCACCCTGAAGACCCTGAGTTCCTTGATCCCCTTGAACACCTTGGTTACTTAAACCCTGAATACCTTGAGTACCCTGCCTACCCTGAAGACCTTGATTTCCCTGAAGACCTTGACGACCTTGATTACCCTGCAATCCCTGAACACCTTGAGTGCCCTGAAGTCCTTGAACACCTTGGTCACCCTGAACACCTTGGTCACCCTGAACACCTTGGTCACCCTGAGTACCCTGATTACCTTGATTTCCCTGTAGACCTTGCCTTCCTTGATTTCCCTGTAAACCCTGGGTTCCCTGAGTTCCTTGACGGCCTTGAGTTCCCTGGAGTCCTTGAGTTCCCTGATCTCCTTGAAGACCCTGAACACCCTGATCACCCTGGACACCTTGATCTCCTTGAGTACCCTGAAGACCTTGAACACCTTGATCACCACGGGCACCTTGAATACCTTGATTGCCTTGACGACCTTGATTACCCTGTAATCCCTGTATTCCCTGATCGCCTTGAGCACCTTGAGTTCCTTGATCTCCTTGAGTTCCTTGATCACCCTGGAGACCTTGAACACCCTGATCACCCTGAACACCCTGATTTCCCTGAAGACCTTGTCTTCCTTGGGTTCCCTGTAAACCCTGATTACCTTGAACTCCTTGGGTTCCTTGTCTTCCTTGATTACCCTGTAAACCCTGATTACCTTGATTTCCCTGTATACCCTGAGTTCCCTGGTCTCCCTGAGTTCCTTGATTACCTTGGAGTCCTTGTCTTCCTTGAAGACCTTGATTACCTTGAACTCCCTGATTACTTAATCCTTGAACACCTTGTACACCCTGAGTTCCCTGACGACCTTGTGTTCCTTGATTTCCTTGAACACCAAATCCAGCTTCGACAGGATCAATCCAACTTACACCTATACCAGTGGATGTAAGAACATATCCAGAAGATCCTGCAGTATCTTTTTCATCATATAACGCAGAGCGAAGTCTAACTTCACCATTTACATCTAATTCTCTTGTTGCATCTGTTGTCCCAATACCAACTTTTCCAGTAATTTCTAGTACTGTTTTACCTTCACTATAAGAGGTAATACCAATTTTAAGATTTCTCTGGCGGTTACTGAGATACTTTGCCATTAGTAGGATATTAGTTGAGTGTTTCTAAAATGCTTGCAACAAATTTTAAATTAGTGTTACTACTCCCGAATAAAACTAGCCTATCTCCACTTACAATAACTAATTTCCCACTCAAAATACTTAAGGTGTCATTAGAAGAAATTGGATACTGATACATAATTTCAGTATCAACAGCACCTCTTCGATGATAAACTGTTATGTCTTCAGTCCCAGGTCCTATGTTTGCAACCTGAGCCAATAAAACAACTCCAGTATATCCAACAGGAGCAGTATAAACTACCGTTGGAGTTGTAGATATAACTGCAGTGATGGTCTGAAATACATTAAGAGCTAATGCCATTACTTATTCTCCTCCTAGTGCTAAAATAAATGGTGTCATAGTAGAGAACAAACTCTTAGAATAAAATGTTCCACTTATAGTTCCAGTTTGCTGATTAATTATGACGCCATCACCTATTCTAAAATTTCCCGATTGATCAGTACTCGTATAAACTACCAAACCACCGTCCCTAACATCAACTTCATTTGCCTGAATAGGTACACCACCATTTTGCGGAAGTGCAGCACTAATATTTGTACCAGACCCAATATATTCAAGAGAATGACCAGATGCTAATATACGACTTTGTTTAAAAAACGATACCGTAGATCCAATTCCAACAGAGTAAGGTACATTATCAGTTAAAGTAATAGTGCAAATTCCAGAGGAAATTGGCGTAGAACTTTCAATGCTATAATATGAAGGAACAAGTTTCACATATCCATATGCAGTATTTATCCCAGTATTTGGGGAACTAAAATTCACTTCCGGAAGTGTTGAACTATATCCTCTACCATTAGAAACCATATCAATGGAGACTATAGATCCATTAAGAACTTTAGGAATGCCGACTGCACGAATTCCCCAAGATGTTGAGGGTTCATCAATAACTACAGATGCAGTCTCATTATATCCACTGCCACCATTTGTTATTACAATTCCACCAACAGTGTAATAAAGATTTTCCAAATAAACTACTTGCCCATCAAAAGGTCTTACAACATTAATGTTTACAGTGCCACCATTCTGATAAGTATGAGATAAAGTAGAAACTCCAACATAAGCTTCAAAAGAATTTGGAGAAGGAATACCAAAAACCTGAAAAATATATCCTTTATTTCCCGAAGGAAAAGTTACAATTCCAGGTCCAGATGGGCAGGTAAATTCAAGGCCTACTATTGATACCCCCATACCAACGCTAAAATTATGAGGTGTATTTACAGTAATAGTAGTTAATCCAGTTACATTATCATAATCTGCGGCAGTTACTGATAATGTAGGAGTATTCAAATCTACAGTAAAAATATTTGTATTTTCTGAAGAAGATGCAGTTATAACTCCAACATATCTTAATGGACCTACACCATCAGCAACAAGCGCATAATTACCAAATGAAGAATTTGAGTTAGTTAAATCACAAGCGGCGCCAGACCCACAATAAACAGCAACATCATTACATATAGTAAACATTGATACTAACTGAGCATAACCCTCATTAGTAATAGAGCATCCAATACCACCTTGATTATATTGGGTATAAGAATCTAGAACCATTGATTTTAATGGACCAATACACTTAGACCCATCAATTTTCAATCCAATACTATTTGGAATAAAGTTAGTGCAATTTTGAATATATGGAGATTGACTAGTAAATCCAACTTGATTAGGATTAAATGCAAAAATTGCCTTCCCTGGATTTAAAGTTCCAGTGAAAGACATCTCTGCTATATAATTTCCTTCCAAAACATAAAATAAGTCTTGATCTGGATTCTGGGGAGAAACAGATACTTCTCGTAAACTATCACCAACTACCGAAACTTGTTTTGGAAAAACTAAAGGGTTATTTTCTACATAAGATCCAGAACTAACCTTAATAACTGTTCCTGTTGTTGACTCTGAGAGAGCTGCTCCGATTGTTCGTTTTGCGTCTCCAAGTTTTCTTCCTGTGTTTGTGTCGTTTCCATCTGTCGTTACATATAAAACATTCGTGACTGATGCCCCAGCACCCAGATTAATAATATCAGAACCAATTCCTGGACGATTTCTTACAGTATATAAATCACCATCATGAACATTGACAGCAAGTTCTCCAGTTAATAACTGGTTTACTGTTGGTTTTTTTCCTGGAATTGCGGATCTTTTAATCCTGACTATAGGATTAGTGTTTATCATTCACCAAAAATTATTGTGGTTTTATGTATTTATGGATCTTTTTTCGATCAATATTCTCCACAATCTATGATAATATTTTGTAAAAATCTTTCTGTTCCAATTGCAGTTATAACTGTAGAAACACCCGCAGAATCATTGAATATTAAACTTCCACCAATACCAACGGAACCTAATACAGTGAGCTGCTCTGTTGGGGTTGTGGTGCCTATACCAACAAGAGATATGGTATGAATTCCTACTTCATTCTTTACCCAGTAAGTCTCACCAACAGCACCTTGAGTTCCCTGAAGTCCTTGAGATCCTACACCCTGTAGACCCTGAATTCCCTGAAGACCAGTTTCCCCCTGCAATCCCTGATTGCCCTGAACACCCTGAGATCCTACACCCTGAAGACCTTGTATTCCTTGGTTACCCTGGAGTCCTTGATTTCCCTGAAGTCCCTGTCTTCCCTGAACTCCCTGGAGTCCTTGAGCACCTTGAGTTCCCTGATTACCTTGTGTTCCCTGTCTACCTTGAAGACCCTGAAGTCCTTGAAGTCCTTGAGTTCCTTGATCACCCTGAAGACCTTGTAAACCCTGTAAACCTTGTAAACCTTGTCTTCCTTGAAGACCTTGAAGACCTTGTACTCCTTGGTTACTTAATCCCTGAACACCCTGAACACCTTGGTCCCCCTGAACTCCTTGATCACCTTGAATACCCTGAAGTCCCTGATCTCCCTGAACTCCTTGATTACTTAATCCCTGGAGTCCTTGAACTCCCTGATCACCTTGAATACCCTGAAGACCTTGTGTTCCCTGGAAGTTACTTAATGGACCCTGTATACCCTGAAGACCCTGAACACCCTGGGCACCATCACCCTGTATCCCCTGTAAACCCTGAAGACCTTGTGTTCCCTGGAAATTACTTAGTGTTCCTTGAGATCCAGATTTACCCTGTAATCCAAGACCTTGAGCACCTTGAGTTCCCTGAAGACCTTGACCACCAAAACCTTGAGTTCCTTGAGTACCTTGATTACCTTGAGTACCCTGAGCAGCGACAGAAGAAGCGACTCTAATCGAATTCTCCTGTCCTACTCTAACTCTAGTATTATTTCCTTGGCCTACTTTAACTCTTATGTCAGACATTACACGGTAATTCCGCAGGAAAGATTAAAGTGATTTTAATAGTTTTATTTTTTCAAAAAACACTTTTTTTTATTTATAATCTATACGAATATCAAAATTTTTACCCATTACGTGTCCTCAAAATCTTCACCAATTCCCTAACAGTAATAAAAATATAATGAAACTCATCATAATAAGTGATATCCTTGTCACGTTGAAAACGTTTTAAAAATTTAAATAAGTTCATCGATTGATAAATCTTTCCCTTTTGTTTTCCACCATTCAATAATATCATCATAAGATTTTTTATTTAACCAATTCATATTATTCAATACCCAAGTAGATTCAAATGTATAAACATTTTCTAAGAATAAAGGAAATGTATAAACTTTATTATACTTTGGGTGTGTATCAAATACGGAATATACTAAATTTTCAATTTGAGGTAAGAGAAAGTACATGGCATTCAATTCCAATGCTCTAAGATGCTTATCAGTTCCCTTATACTGTAAATGAATATGATCATCTACAAAGTAATTTTCAACTAAATTCTTAGCATGCTCTCTACGAATTAAATATGCACATCCAGACCAATCATCGTAACATCTTGGTCTAAGTTTAACTTCAGGTCTAAAGAAATAGAACATATCTTGCCTAACGACACATAATTGAACACAAGTCCAATCTTCAGGCAATCTATCAAAAAACTCTTTCCAAGTAAAATTCCAATACTCTATACTATCAAAACAAAAATCATCTTCACAAATAATAGTATATTCTTCATCGGTATTTTCATACCATTCTTTAATCGTTTTTAAATGAGATGTTACTGGACCTCTACCTGCATCATTAAAAGGAATTTCACCTTCAATAATTTTATGATCACTCGGATCATACTTTTTATAAATGTGTGGTGTTATATTTGTTATCCCATACTTCTCAAAATTTTCATATAATAGTTTTCTCCTATCTTCAGATTGTTCAATACTAATAAAATTAACTGATGGAAAATTTTGCAATTTATCTAAAGGTGTCACAGGAACTCGGTAAACAAAACACCTCTCACCAACCTCAAAATTCTTAAGTTGCTCATTTACAGCTTGTTTAACTCCAGGAAACCAATCATGACCATCAACATAATAATCGTGTCCTGCAAGAATTCCACCAGGTTTTACCTTAGGTAACCATTTGATTATGTCATTTTTAACATCCTCATATTCATGAGATGCATCCAAAAAAACAAAATCTAAAGACTTATCTTTAAATTTTTTAGATGCATCCACAGAACTTATCTTCAATGGAAAATAATATTTTTCAACTGGTTTCATATTTTCAATGAAAACATCATATAAAGAATTTATATTATCATAATCCTTATGCTCAACACTTCCTTCCCACGTATCAACACAATAAAGATCTATTTCTTTACCCGAATTCGCAATCTCTACAGCTAAACAAGCAGAAGATCTACCTTTCCAAGATCCAACTTCAACAAATTTACTACCACTAGGAAATTCTTCAACAACTCTCTTGTATAGATTAGGATATGTAAACCAATTTTCACCAAATATTTGATCATTAGTATAATAATGTTCTATCATAAAAACTCATTTAATTTAAACTATTTTTATATATACCGCTTTGTTGAGCGTCTTTTGTGTATTAGAATGTATTTTTGCAGGTCTATAAAGACCTGGCCAAGTCTCACGAATGATCTCAGCCAGTTTATAAGGTGTCTCCGAACTAATCATCTAACGTGGTGTCCTCCAAACATATATCTCATACCATTTAGAATCTTGGCAGCGAAAGTGCCCAGATTGCGTGAATTAAATCTTTCATAAAGAGCAGTGGTGATGACAGGAGCGGGTACCCCCAAATCCACAGCAGCATTAACTGTCCACCTACCTTCACCGCTGTCGGATACTCCTCCAGAGAAATTAGAAAGTTGTGGGCTGCTGCGCAACACAGAAGCAGTAAGATCAAGTAACCAAGAACTAACAACGCTACCACGACGCCATAGCTCAGCCACTTCAGAAACGTCAATATCATAGCAGTAACTTTCTGGGTCTGCCATAGGTGCGACTTCTGCGTCTCCTTCTCTGACATACTGTGCTCCGTTATTGGCATTCTTCAGAATATTAAAACCTTCCGCATATGCCTGCATTATACCATACTCAATACCATTATGCACCATCTTAACGAAGTGACCTGCTCCTGGACCACCACAGTGCAACCAACCGTGCTCTGCAGAAGTTACAGGTGAGTCAAACTCAGTCCTCGGGGCAGAGTCGATGTCTGGAGAGAGGGCATCAAAAATGCTTTTACAAGTGGCGACTGCAGTATTTCCACCGCCAACCATAAGACAGTATCCACGATCCAGACCATAAACACCGCCGCTAGTGCCACAATCAATATATTGGATACCCATCTTTGCCAGACGTTCTGCTCTTTTCCGACTGTCTTTAAAATTGCTATTGCCATGATCAATAATAATATCTCCTTCACCACAAAATCGTAGTAACTCATCAATCGTCTCCTCTACTGTTTCTGCTGGTACAACCATCATAAAGATGCCTGGACCATATACATCAGACACACCACTTTGTTTACACTTAACTATTTGAACAAGGCTTTGAATAGAATCTGCAACGCCGTTAACATATCCGTTTTCAAATGCTTCTTTTGCTTTTTCATAATTCCTCCGATATCCCCAGACTTCGATACCTGCTTTCATCATACGACGGGACATTCCTTCGCCCATCCGTCCTAATCCAATTAATCCTACTCTCATAACTTTCTCCTAAACAAGTTTTAGTGGATAATCCCACTTAGTAATTTTTTGTATTTGTTTCTCTGGACCCCAAGTTCCAGAATAAGAATAAGGTCTTGTGTTGATAGGACAAGAATCCCCAACACAAAGAAGTTCATCAACAATTCTCCAAGACTCCAACACTTCTTCAGAGTGAACGAAGTGTGATTGGTCTTCATTAATTGCATCATAGAACAACTTCACATATCCATCAATCGCACCTTCTGGATAACTGTGAGTTAAAATTGCGGTCTCAACCTTATCATCAAGTCCGGGTGCTTTGATATCAATCTGAATATCAAAGTGAGGATCTGGTTGGAACCTCATCACAATACGGTCATTATAATGATGCCCATCAAACAAACGAACTGGTGGTGCTTTCAGTTTAATTACAACCTCAACACAAGATACTGGCAGTTTCTTACCAGTCATAAAGTAGAAAGGAACACCCTGCCACCTCCAGTTGTCGATGTAAATATCACCAGCAACAAAGGTAGGAGTCTGGGAGTTGTAATCTACACCTTGTTCGGTCTTATATCCAGAATACTGACCACAGACCAGTTTAGTTCCAAGACGTGCCGCAGAAAGAACTTTAACTTTCTCTCTACGAATCTCCTTTGCATTATTCTTACAAGGTGCTTCCATCGCAATCAGAGCAAGCAACTGAAGCATATGGTTCTGTAACATATCTCTTACAGCACCAGCAGTTTCATAATACTGTGCTCGTCCTTCACAACCAATCGTTTCAGTTGCAAAGATTTGAACTTCCTCAACATAATCACGATTCCACAAAGGTTCAAGAAGAATATTACTGAACCTTGTAGCAAGAATGTTATTGACTGTATCCTTTCCAAGATAATGGTCAATACGATAAACTTGATTCTCACGAAGGTTTTCTGAAACGATTGCTTGTAGTTCCTCTGCAGACTGTAGATTATAACCAAAAGGTTTCTCAATAATCACCCTACTAGTTTTCGGGTCATCAACAAAACCTGTTGATTTCAAACTCAATACTGCATCACCATATCGTTCGGGTGGAACTGAAAGAAAGAATGTTACATCCTCTCCTGGGTTCAGTTTCTTTAGACTTTCGGAATCAGACAAATCACAAACAACATAATCCAAACGATTGACGAAATCTTCTGGATAAGAACCAAGTGTGTGTAACCAACTCTGCTTGCTGTGCTGTGTTCTGGAAGCACCAGTAATCACAAAATCTTCTGGAAGTAGATTCTTCTTGTGCAGTTCATAAAGTGCAGGTATAAGTTTCCTGCGGCACAAATCTCCTGTTGCGCCAAAGATTACTATGTTTTTCATCAAACTAATTTCATCGCTCGTGTGAGTTCAATATAGTGATTCATTTCATCAACGGCAATACTAGCAATCTTTTTGTCATCTGGGTTTTCCCAGAGGTAATTTAGATAAGTTTTAGTTGCGTGTAATTCAATACCTGCATTTATATGATAAGCATCCACAGCATCAACGAAATAGTAACCAACCATAATCCAGTAATAGACCAAAACCAAGTGCCAAGCAAATAGACGATCCACCCAACGATCAGCACCACCGATGCTTTCCATATACTCCAGATGTTCGGTTTCATTTACTGTCTGAGCAAAGTGTTCTTTCATAAGGTATAAGTGGTCTTCTCCCCTTAATCCTAATGATTCTTTCAAATGAAGAACACTTAAAAATGCAAAGTATGGTGCTCGTGCAATAGTCTCAAGCACCCAAAATCTTTGTATCGGATGATTACGATACAGGAAATCTATGATTCCTATCGTAACCGATAGAACTATATCGTTAAACTTTTTCATTTTTCTCCTTTAGACTTAAGAACTTCCTCCCAATCTCTTTGGAATAACTCTAGTCCCTTTTCAGTCATAATGTTCTTATACATCGCCCAGAATACTACTGGAGGAATTGTAACCACATCTGCACCATTAAGAGCAGATTGTTCTACCTGCCTCACATCACGAAGAGATGCTGCAAGAATCTGCGTGGTTGTACCTGAACGGTCAAATACCTTACGAATATTTTTAATCAACTCAATACCATCAATTGAGTTATCCATCCAACGACCTACGAAAGGTGAGATGAACGTTGCTCCTGCCTTGGATGCAAGAATTGCCTGTGCGACTGAGAACACCAGGGTTACGTTTGTTTTGATTCCTTGCTTTGATAGGAACTTACAAGCCTTCAGTCCTTCTACAGTACAAGGTACTTTGATGGTAACACTTGGAGCAATTGTGTAATAATACTTTGCTTCTGTAAGCATTTCCTCTGCAGTATCTGCAACGACTTCTGCCGAAATGCTTTCTAACTCTGGGAATATATTTGCAATCTCATTAATAACTTCTTGAAGTTGTCTGCCACTTTTGAGAATTAATGATGGATTTGTAGTGACACCATCAAGTAATCCTGTGTCGTATGCTGAACCAATAAGTGAAACGTCTGCTGTATCTAAAAAGATCTTCATATAAAAAGAAAGAACTCCTTAGTAATTATAAGGAGTTCTCTTTTGAATGATAAGGTTTTGTTATGAATCGAACATATTAGAGAGCATTACCCCTTGGGAGCACCTCTTCTGGGAACACAAAGTTTTCGTGAGGTTGATCTGTAGGAGCCATCCAAGCACGAAGACCTTCATTCAAGAGAATGTTCTTTGTGTAGAAAGTCTCAAATTCTGGATCTTCTGCTGCACGAATTTCCTGTGATACGAAATCGTATGCTCTAAGGTTAAGAGCCAATCCAATAATTCCAATACTAGATGTCCAAAGACCCATAACAGGTACAAACAACATAAAGAAATGGAGCCAACGCTTATTACTAAAAGCGATACCAAAAATTTGAGACCAGTACCTATTCGCTGTA
>Ga0129336_10003111_pt1 | contig 10245 bp, 9 predicted proteins | sample CPB6_02_DNA_FD_96878 | JGI IMG/M metagenome (GOLD analysis project Ga0129336, IMG submission 96878) | Freshwater to marine salinity gradient microbial communities from Chesapeake Bay, USA - CPBay_Sum_0.6_0.2_DNA | ecosystem: Environmental > Aquatic > Marine > Coastal | place: USA: Chesapeake Bay...
ACTCACTCCAGTTACTACAATACTAGGAGGAACCAATTGGAAACAAGTTGCTTGTGGAGGAAATCATACAATGGCAGTCACATACATAGATTCAGGCATATAAACATCATTATATTCATTATGAAAACATTATTTTTTCTTTCTGGTCTTCCAAGATCAGGTTCTACTTTACTTGGATCAATTCTTTCACAACATCCAAAACTACAAGCAACTCCAACATCACCATTAGCAGATTTGCTTTGTTGGATTGATGAAGGTTTTTCTAAACTTGATCTTCAATACACTTATGATAAGCAACAGATACAATATAATACTTATAATTCAATTCTAGAAAACTTTTATAATCACATAGAGAAACCTTGTATTCTTGACAAACATCGTGGTTGGTGCAAGAATGTACCTTCTATTGAAAAGTTTCTACATCAAACTCCAAAAATCATAGCAACCAATCGTAGAATAAGCGAAGTTCTTGCTTCTTATATTCTACTCATTCAAAGAAATAATGAAGCAGATAATTTTGTAGATGCTCATTTAAGAAGAGAAGGAAAAAAAATTAATACTGATAATCGTATTGAATGTCTCTGGAAGAATTATGTGTGCGATCCTTATGAAAGTTTGGTGTATGGTTTAACACATAGTCGTTCAAATATTCATCTAGTAGATTATAATGATCTTACACAAAATCCAAAAGAAACAATTGAAAAAATCTATAAATTTTTAGAATTAGAGTCTTATCAACACGATTTTTCTAACATTCTAAATACTTGTGCCGAAGATAAGGATCATGCTTGGGGTATTGAAAATCTTCATAAGATTCGTCCAAAACTTCAAAGAACTTCACCACCTCCAGAGGAAATCATCGGTGAAGAAAATGTAAAACTCTATGATAAATTTAATATATGAAAAAGATTGAAGTATTTTTAAGACATTGTTATTATTCAAAAATTCAAGAGCAACCAAATAAAGAAAGACCAGATTGGTGGAATAAAGAAAAAGTATTTGAAAATTTTAAGAATACTTTAAATGCTGAAACTACTAACTATACCATAATCTATGATGAGCATTATGGTAAGATAGAGGATACGTTTCTTTCTTCGGAAGAAAATGTTCATATTATCAATGCTGGTGGTGAAGCGAAAAGTTTTCTAAGAACCATCGAATATATCTTATCAAAAGATTTTGATGATGAAACAATCATTTATTTTCTAGAAGATGATTATGTTCATAGACCAAACTGGGATATAATTCTACAAGAAGGATTTGAACTTCCTGTTTCCTATGTAACTCTTTATGATCATAGGGATAAGTATACTGAAATGTATGCTGATTTGATGAGTAAGATTTTAGTTACAAAAAACTCTCATTGGAAACCAGTTCCTTCAACTACAAATACTTTTGCTACAAAGTTTAAAACACTAAAGGAAGATAAGAGAATTCATTATCAGTATTCTATGAATACAGAACCTACATTAGATCATCAAAAGTTTTTAGAACTAAATCAAAAAGGGAGATATTTAATTTCTTGTCTTCCTGGATATTCAACTCATTCTGTAAAAGAATGGATTTCACCTTGTATTGATTGGAGTCAGTATCTATGAATGTAACTTTATACGCAATTTGTAAAAATGAAGAAAAGAACATTGAAAAATTTGTAGAAAATTCTAAAATTTTTCCTCATACTGTTGTGGTTGACACTGGTAGTACAGATAATACAGTTCAACTTCTCCGCGATGCTGGCATAGAAGTTTATGAGCATCCTCAGGTAAAAAAAGAATTTGACTTCTCCGTAGCAAGAAATCAGGCTCTTTCTTATGTAAAAACTGATTGGGCATTTTCTCTTGATTTTAATGAAGATATTCGAGATGCTTATTTTGAAGGATTGGAAATTGTTGAAAATGAGTTCACAACATTCAAACATTTAAGATATGATGATAATGGAGATGAAAATCCAACACAATCGAATGAAGTACATGTGAGATTTCATCGTACAAAGAATTATAAGTGGGTCAATGCCGTTCATGAGATGCCCGTATTTGTTCCTACTGAAGAATTTTCTGAAGAATCTTCTATAGAGGCATCTATTAAAATTACTAAAAAAATTAATCGGTCAGTTTCAAAAGAACTTTTTTACTTTGATATTTGTGAAAGAGAATATCAAAAAGATCCAACTAACTGGTATTATATTTGGTTTATTTTCAATCATTATTTTAATGTTGGAAATTATCAAAAAGCATTTGAGTTTGGACAAAGATACTTGAATCTTTCTAAAGCATATTTTGATACTTTTAGAATCAATGCTTTTATTAAATGTAGTATTTGTTTAATGCATCTTGAAGATATGGTAGAATCTGCAAATTATTCTTTTCATGCTTTAAGTGAATCCATGAATATGGGAGAACCATATTTATCTCAAGCATTTTCATATCTTAATCAGTTATCAAAAAAAATAAACAATCCAAGTATTACTGTATTTGCAACTGCTTTCAATTCTGAAACTTTAAGATCTCCAGAAAGACATGAAGCAATTGATAAATTATTTTTAACTAATCTTTATGATATTCCATCAACTTGTTGGACAGGTCATCGGGGATTTGCTGAATGGTTAGTTCGTCATTTAAAACCAGAGGTAATTGTTGACTTAGGAGTTGACTGGGGATTTTCAACATTTGCATTTGGGATGCCTAGAATTGGGCACGTTTATGGCGTAGATACTTTTGAGGGTGACAAATTTACTGGTAAAACTGGAGGTCAAAATTATGATTATGTCATTTCAAAAAGAGAAAAACTTTTTATGAAAGAAAATGTAACCTTCATAAAGGGTTACTTTGATGATATAGCAAAAACTTGGGATAAAAAAATTGATATCTTACATATTGATGGAGACCATTCCTATGATGCAGTTAAAAATGATTTTGAAACTTGGAGTCAATTTGTAAGTGAAGATGGAGTTATTTTACTTCATGATACCTGTGTGGAGAATATAAATGGAAATGAATATGGAGTTAAGCAATTCTTTGAAGAAATTGATTGGCCAAAATGTACATTCACTCATACTTTTGGACTTGGTGTTATTTCAAAAAATCAAAAGTTAATTGAGTTGATTCAAAATAATTTTGATTTATCTGTGCCATTATCTTAATGAGATATGTATTTGAATCTGGATTGTGGGAAACTGATTTTTTATTGAATGAGATTTTACCGAAAGGAAATATTGATTATGTAAATTCATTAAATCTTGAAGATATTGATTTTAAATGTGACGTTTTTGTGTTTTCTTGCAGACTTCATGATTACTTAAATATTAAAAATACAATACAAAGAATAAATCCTAAAGTTATAATTATGCTTTCGGATGAATTTTATCAAGAAAATAAGTCAATTTATAATCAACTTGGAAATGAATGTGAACTATTTTTAAGGCAATATCACCATCCAAATTATGAATATACATTAAATACAATTCACATTCCACTTGGTTATACTAATGGTTGTAAAGTCTTTAAACAAAATAAAAATTTAAAATGGTCCTTTTGTGGTGAAAAAAAATCTGACAGGGTTGAAATGATAAATGAATTTTATAATCTTAATCCATATCTGATTGGAAATTCTTTGACAAAAGAAGTGATGTGTAAAATTTATTCAGAATCTATTTTTGTTCCTTGTGGTCGTGGGAATTCATCTTTAGATTGTTTTCGATTATATGAAGCATCTATGAATGGTGCAACACCTATTGTTGTTGGTTCAAAAGAAGAAATTGAATGTACTTTTAAATACGAGGAAAATCCTCCTTGGGTATTTGCCGAAACTTGGAGTGAAGCAATGGATAAATGCATGAGCACTAAAATCAATTCTCAAAATGTGATAGAATGGTGGAATCAGAGAGTATCTAAAATAAAAACTAAAGTAAGAAAAGTATTATGAAAATAACAATACCAGTTTCAATTGGAGAGTTGATTGATAAAATTACAATTCTTGAAATAAAATCTTTGTTAACGAATAACGAATATATAGAAAGAGAATTAAATGAACTTTACAAATTAAGAAGTACAATAACTCAATATATTTTAGATTGTGAAATTGAACTAAAAAAAGTAAATGAAATTCTGTGGAAAATTGAGGATAAAATTAGACAGAAGGAAAAAAATAAAGAATTTGATGAAGAATTTATTGAATTAGCACGGAGTGTCTATATCAACAATGATAAGAGATCTGAGATTAAAAAACAAATTAATGAAAGAACTAATTCTGAATACAGAGAGATAAAATTTTATGAAAAATATGCTATAATGTCCTTAAATTTGTAAAAAGTATGAGTAACTTTGTCAAACTTGCCCTTGAAAATGGTGGATCTATTCATCCACTTATAATTCCTGCATCTGATCTACAGGGCCCTGCAATTACAAATCCTTCCATCTATAATGATAATGGTAAAATTCTTGTAAATCTTCGAAATATTAATTATACCTTATATCATTCTGAGAAAAAAAAGTTTCAGCATCATTGGGGACCATTGATCTATATTCATCCTGAAAATGATCTTCGTCTTCGCACATGGAATTATATGTGTGAGATGGATGAAAATATGAGAATTAAACGGCATCATCGTATTGACACTTCAAAACATCCAGATAAAGAACTTTGGGAATTTGTTGGATTGGAAGATGCTCGTATTGTTAGATGGGATGATAAACTCTATACTTGTGGTGTTAGGAGAGATCTTGATACTATTGGTACTGGAAGAATGGAACTTTGTGAAATTGAAATTACTGAAAATGGTGTTAAGGAATTAAGTCAATATAGAATTCCAACTCCTGGTGATAATAAATCTTATTGTGAAAAGAATTGGATGCCAATTCTTGACATGCCTTACCATTTTGTGAAATGGACTAATGGTACTGAAATTGTTAAGTATGATATTGAAAAAGGTACAACAGAAACTGTAAAACTTGTTGATTATAAGGAACTTGGTTGTATCGATCTTCGTGGAGGATCTCAAGTTATTCCATTTGGGGAAGGATATAGATTCTGTTTAAATCACGAAACATTTCTTTTCCGTAGTCCAGTAGACAGAAAAGATGGTAAATATCGCCATAGGTTTGTTGTTTGGGATAAAGATTGGAATATTGTTAAAGTTTCTCCAAGATTTTCTTTTCTTAAAGCTCAAATTGAATTTGCCGTTGGTATGTGTGAATATGGTGATGATTATCTAATAACCTTTGGGTTCCAAGATAATGCTGCCTACCTTCTTAAAGTATCACAAAAATTTGTTCAAGAATTCATTTTCTCATAATCATGGCATCACTTACTACACAAAGAATAATTAATGATCTTCATCAGTTAAATGAGGATATAAAGTCTTATAATATTTTTATTGAATCTGGGACTTTTTGTGGACAAACAATTATCAATCTTATTGATTCTTTTCAGGTATTACATACAATAGAATTGGGTAAAAATTACTATGATTATTTTAATCAAGTAAAAATTGATCGAAATTATACTAATGTTAAAAATCATTTTGGAGATACTGTAAAAGTTCTTCCAGAGATTTTAAAATCTCATGATGAACATGATAATTGCATTTTTTGGTTAGATGGTCATTTTTCTTCATGGGACACTGCTAAAGGTGAAAAAGATGTTCCTCTTATAGAGGAGTGTTGTTTAATCGATAGATCCTATAGAGCAGAAAAAGGAGTTATATTCATAGATGATTTTAGATTATTTGGGACAAATATAAATGAAGATTGGTCAGATATTAGTGTAGATAATGTTCTAAATTGCTTTAAAAAATTTAAAGTAACTCATAATTTTATTAATGATGACATTTTGGTTTTATTTGTTCAGAATAAAATATGACTTTATCATTAAATTATTTGGGGCATATTGGACAACTTGGAAATCAAATGTTCCAATATGCAGCTCTTCGTGGAATATGTTCCCATAAAAATTACAATTATACTCTCCCAACTAATCATATGGGGAATATATTTTTGTATGATTGCTTTAAGATATTTGAATTGGAAAAAAATTTGAATCATTGGTCAAATTTTCCAAGAATATCACCATCTCATCATGGATTTGATGCTCAGTTTTTTGATAATTGTCCATCAGAATCCGATATATTTGGTTATTTTCAAACTGAGAAATATTTTAAACATATTGAGGATGTAATTAGAGGTGAATATACATTTAAAGATCATATTGTAGATGATGCAAAAAAATATTTTAATTCAATGTGTTTTTCTGGCGAAGTTATCGGATTGCATATAAGAAGAACTGATTATATAAATCACGAATTTATAAGAAATTTAAATTTAGAGTATTATGAAAGGTCTTTAGATTATTTTTCGGATAAAATTGATGTTCTTATATTTTCTGATGATATAGACTGGTGCAAAAATCAAAAAATATTTTCTAATTCTAGGTTTAAGTTTTCTGAAAATAATAGTAAATATGTTGATCTTTGTCTTTTAAGTATGTGTGATTATCATATTATTGCTAACTCTACATTTTCTTGGTGGGGATCTTGGTTGGCAAAAAGTAAAGGGACAATATCTCCAAAAGAATGGTACACTGTAGATAAATTAAATAATACAAATGAGTGGATGCCATATATAGATTTAAATTCAAAAGATATTTGTCCATCTAACTGGAAGTTAATATGAGTATTTCACTAATCTGTGCCTGCAAAAATAGAATTAAACCTCTTTTAATTTCATTACAATCTTGGTTATTGTGTGATGAAATTAAAGAAATTGTCATTGTTGATTGGAGTTCTGATGAACCAATTAAAGATATTACCAATTTGGATTCTAGAATTAAAAGAGTCAGAGTTAATGATCAACAATTTTTTAATCAACCACAACCATTAAATCTGGCATTAAAACTTTGCACTCAAGAAGATGTAATAAAGGTAGATTCTGATTATGTTTTTAATCCATACTGGAATTTTTTTGAATCTTATTTTGTTGATGAGACTTCTTTTGTTTGTGGAGATGTTGATCTTGAACCAAATAATGTCTCTGTTGAACCGTATTTTAAATATTTGAGGGGAACTCTCTATGTTAAAAGAAAATTTTTAGAAGAAGTTGGTGGTTGGAATGAAAATATGGGAGAATATTATGGTGGCGAAGATGGGGAAATAGAAAATAGATTGGAATTATATGGATTGACTAAGAAAAAATTAAAATTAGATTATTCAGTTATGCATATCCCACATTCAAATAAGGAAAGAGTTTTGAATTTTAGGGGGTATGTTTGTAATACAGATTTAAATGAATCAATCAGACAAAATTTATCTTATAATATGAGTGGAAATGAATTGGAATGGAATGTTGAATATATCTTAGCTGAGAGACATATTAATACTAATATACAATCATTTTATAATTCTACTTCTTATTATGTTGAACCAAAAACAAAATGGAATATAATTCAATTGGATGATCAAAATTATGTTGCAGAGATGCTATAATAGTAATAATAGATAATTTTTTAACTGGAGATAAAAATATGATACTGAATCTTGATTATGTTTTTGAAAAATATAAATTAAATGTTTCTGGAATTATTCATATTGGTGGACATTATGGTAATGAAATAGAAAAATATAAGTCATATAATGTGAACGATATTGTTTTATTTGAACCATTATCTTCAAACTTTTCAATATTAGATGAAAAAGTGAAAAATATTGGAGGAAATATTATTGCTCATCAGGTTGCTCTTGGGAATGATAACCGAAAGGTTGTGATGAATATTAGTAGCAATGAAGCACAAAGTAGTTCTATTCTTACTCCTAAAGTTCACTTAACTGCACATCCAGAAGTTTCATTTAATGGAACTGAAGAAGTTGAGATGAAGAAACTTGACGATTATAATTATAAAGATTATAATATGATGATTGTTGATGTTCAGGGATATGAACTTGAGGTTCTGAAGGGAGCATCTCAAACATTAAATAATGTTGATTACATTTATTGTGAAGTCAATCGTGATGAAGTTTATGAAGGTAATGCGCGGGTAGAAGAGATTGATGACTTTCTTTCTACTTATGGGTTTAGAAGAGTAGAAACACAATGGTATTATACTGAAGTATGGGGAGACGCTTTGTATATGAAAGAAAAAAAATCTAATGGTAGTGTTTCAATTATTTGTGCATGTAAAAATCGTCTTGAGTCTCTTAAAGTTTCTTTGAGTTCATGGTTACTTTTTGATGAAATTAACGAAATCATTATTGTAGATTGGGATTCTGAGGTTCCAATTTATGACATAACAAAATTAGATCCCAGAATTAAAGTCATTCGTGTCGATAACAAAAAATATTTTAATCTTGCACAACCACTTAATCTTGCAGTGAGTCAAGTTACTAGTGATTATATTTTAAAAATTGATACAGATTATATAATTAATCCATATTATAATTTCTTTAAATCTTATCAGATTGATGAAACTTGTTTTGTAAGTGGTGCTCATGAGGCTCCAATTTTAAATTATGCACCCAATGGACATGGTGAATATGTTATTGATATGGCGAATAACACCTTTGATGATGTTTGTGGATATGTTAATTCCTTTAATCATTATTTTAGATATTTAAGAGGAATGCTTTATGTGTCAAAAGAAAATTTTTTAAAGGTAAAAGGTTATAATGAATTAATTGATAGTTATGGATTTGAGGATGGTGATATGGAAACCAAACTTAAAAATATTGGATTAACTCATAATTTTATATCTTATGATCACACACTTATTCATATTCCACATTCTGATAAAAAACGAATTGAAAATTGTAGATACGACCTTAATGATGAAAGAGAAATAAGATCTAATCTTTCTGCATATTATGATGGCGAACTATTAGAAGCACAGACTTATTATGGAGTTGTAAGTAGATTGATTAGTAAAAATAGTAATGATTCAAATCGGAAAGGTCGCAGAATAGAATGGAATATCAATAAACTTGACGATCAAATTTATATTGCAGAGGATATACTTGTCGATAAGATGAAGAACTTTCCTTTAGTCAATTATGTTAGTTTGGAGGAAAGTAAAGATAGACAATTAAGTCTTGAAGATCAGTTTTATGAGCATGGAATTACTAATATTAATTCTATAATTTCTAAAAGATTTTCTGAATCTAATGATATAGTAACTGGAAAATATCTTTATCAATTAAATGATGGTACTAAAGGTTGCTGTGTTTCTCATTTGAAAGCAATTAAATGGTGGTATGATAATACTGTAGAAGAGTATGGATTTTTCTGTGAAGATGATTTAAGTTTGGAGACTGTTCAGTACTGGAACTTTACATGGGAACAATTTATTGAAAAAATTCCAGAAGATGCTGAATGTGTTCAGTTGCTTACTATCCGTGGAAACTTTGATACTTTTGAATTGCGTGAAAGATATTGGGATGATTGGGGAGCAACTGCATATATCATGTGTAGGGAGTATGCAAAAAAAATTATAGATACTTATATTAAGGATAATATTTATCACTTGGAAATTCCAAATCAAGAGGTAATGCCCTTAATAGAAAATATTCTTTTTTCTTCTATTGGAAAAACTTATACAATTCCATTATTTGTTGAGAACAATGAGTTTATTTCTACATTCGAAAACAATGATGATGATGTAAATAAAGGACAAAAAACAAATCACAAAGTTGCAAGTGATCTTGTTTTGAATTATTGGAAAAATACTGAACAAAAAGATAACAAAATGTCTAAATCATTTACTATAAAATTAAAATATGTGCAAAATGAACTTGAAGAATTAATTACAAAATATTCTTTAGATACTGAAAATGCAGATCATAACTTTTCATTAGGTGTCTGGTATGAAAATCAAGGTCACACTGCACCTGCGCTTTCATATTATTTAAGATGTGCTGAACGATCTGAGGATGAAGATCTTGCTTATGAAGCATTAATTCGTGGATCATATTGTTATGAGAAACAAGGAACTAGAGATGGTAGTTCAAGATCCATGTTATGGCAAGCACAAGCATTTCTACCTCATCGCCCAGAAGCATATTTTCTTCTGAGTCGTTTTGCTGAAAGAAGAGACTGGTGGCAAGATTGTTATTTGAATGCTGATTTGGCTCTTAGATATTGTAGATTTGATTGTAAACCTTTAAGAACTGATGTCGAATATCCTGGAAAGTATGGTCTTCTTTTTGAAAAAGCGGTTTCTGGATACTGGTGGGAAAAAGTTGAAGAATCTAAAGAAATATTTTTAGAT
>Ga0129336_10003115_pt1 | contig 10238 bp, 12 predicted proteins | sample CPB6_02_DNA_FD_96878 | JGI IMG/M metagenome (GOLD analysis project Ga0129336, IMG submission 96878) | Freshwater to marine salinity gradient microbial communities from Chesapeake Bay, USA - CPBay_Sum_0.6_0.2_DNA | ecosystem: Environmental > Aquatic > Marine > Coastal | place: USA: Chesapeake...
GAAAATAAAGTTCACGAAGTCCTTGCAGGACACCAACAATTTGCGTATATTCCAACAACAGAGCAATATGCATTGTATCATCCAAAGACAATAGAAAGACAAGAAAAACAAAATAGTTACTATAACACCTTATGAAAAAAGTATTTTTAGATTGCGGCGCCCATATAGGCGAAAGTATACAAACATTTATACGTTATTGGTCAGACTGGAAGGAATACGAAATACATTCTTTTGAAGCAAACCCGGAACTAACTAAACATTTTGATCAATTTAAGTCGCATAATAATGTACATTTTCATCCCGTTGCTGTCTGGATTGATGATGGTATGGTTGATTTCTATATATGTTCATCGCATAATAAAGTTGGATCATCGATTAATGCAAATAAAAACAGTCTTACGAAAAATTATATCAACGTCAAATCGGTTGATATTGCGCAATTTATACTTACTACTTTTGAAAAGACTGACCATATAGTTATGAAAATTGATATTGAAGGATCTGAATACGACGTAATACCGCATTTAATTAATACTGGGGCTATTAATTTCATTGATGAAATGTATATCGAAACGCATGCATTAAAAGTTAAATTAACAGAGGATGACGATGATAAGTTATTTGAATCGATACGCGTGGCCAATCCTAATTTACATTTATATACTGATACTTCTAAAAGTTTAAATTTTAGATAAATAAAAAAATTGTTATTATGGCATTTAAAAAGACAAACAACGAAGTTTATGTTATTGCCGAAATTGGGCAAAATCATAATGGCGATATTAATATAGCAAAGAAATTAATTGATCAACTTAACGCATATCCATACGACGAGATTAATGGTGACAGATTAAACCGCGTCAATGCTATAAAACTCACTAAACGTGATTTGGATGAAGAGTTGTCAGTAGACGGTATGTGTCAAAAATATGATGGTAAACATTCCTTTGGTGCTACGTATGGCGAACATCGTAAAAATTTAGAGTTGAGCTACGAAGAGCATGCTGAATTAGGCCAATACATAAAGAGTTTGGGTTTTGATTTTATTGAAACCTTGTGTTCAGTAAAAACATTGGCGTTGTTAGATATTGCACCTATTGATAAAATCAAAGTAGCATCTCGTGATTTAACCAACATTCCATTGATGGAAGCAATTGCGCGCACAAAATACCCCGTAATACTATCAACAGGTATGGCAGATCAAGATGATTTAGAAACTGTATTAGAAATATTCAAACATAACAATAGTCACAATGTATCTATCTTACATTGCCTATCCCAATACCCAGCTGAATACTCACGGTTGAATCTAAATACCATTAAGTATCTGCAATCGAAATATCCACAATACACCATAGGCTATTCGGACCACTCACTGGGTATTCATATACCACTAGCAGCAGTGGCAATGGGTGCTCAAATAATTGAAAAGCATGTCACATTAGATAAGAATATGAAGGGAACTGATCATCTTGGCTCATCAGAACCGCATGAGTTTAAGGAACTTATGCATAATATACGTACTTATGAACATAGCTTAGGTACCGAAGCCATCTATAAAGACAATTCAACAGATGTAGCTTCTAGGAAGTTAGAACGCTCACTAGCATCAAAGGTCGATATACCAGCAGGTACAGTTATCACTCGTGACATGATTCATATGATAAGTCCAGGTAATGGGTTCAAGTGGAAGGATGTTAGTACCTTCATAGGTCGTACGACAAACGAACACATACCAGCAAACACAATACTTAACCATTCGCAGCTACGATACCATTTTTAAAGATATGAAGAGTATTAATGATATTTGTTTCGTTGTACAATCGCGCTTAAACTCAGAGCGCTTACCTAAAAAAATGATTAAGCCGTTTAACAATACGACTTTATTAGATATAGCTTTGCAAAAATTGGTAGCGGCAACATCTATACCAAATAACCAAGTATACCTTTCGGTGCACGAAGATGAGCTGATTAGTATTGGTAGTAAGTATCCAATTAATATTTTTAAACGATCTTATGAGTCAGCAAATTGTGATAATGGTATAAGCACTCTCTTTGAGTGGTGGAATAGATTACCATATAAATATGTCATATTAATAAGTGCCTGCAACCCACTTCTGCGCGTAGATACTATCAACCAGTTTGTTAATGCTTATTTAGAAAACGACTTTGGTGGAATGTTTGGTGTAGTTGAAAAGCACAATTACTTTTGGGATAGTATAGGTAATATGCTAAACGTATGGCCAGAAGGGCAGGACTTGCTTAACACAAAAGCGGTTGCACCAACTTATGAAGCAGCTCACTGCCTATACGCATCTAAAATGGATAGCATAGGCAAAGGTAGGTGGGTAGGAACATGGACAGAAAAGAATGATCCAGCGCTGTTTACCGTGCATGCTATAGAGGCATTTGATATTGACTTTGAATGGCAGTTTGCTGTTGCAGAACAATTGCATCGCCTAGATAGCGCACAATCTTTAATAAGTTAATAGGATAAAGTATGTTACAGCAAACATTGCAGCTAAAGCAACAAATACAGAAATTGGAATATGTGGATGAGCGTATACAACACCTCAAAGACACCTATGTAGGTAAGATAGCGGTAATTGTAGCACCCGGACCTACCCTAGTGACATATGGATCACGCTTATCTGCATTTTTAGAAAATGATAATTTTGTCATATTATCAATAAAACAAGCATATGATATAGTTGGTAAGCAAACGGATTTTCACATACTCAACACATACAACTTTGATAAGTATAACGGATACAATTACGTAAATAATCCAATAATTTTTTATGGACTTTCGCTGTCGTATGTCAATGAGCAGTTGCAAAAATTAACAATCAAACCACATCCGTGTGATATCTGGGTGCCGATAGTTAACCCACCGTATATTACCTATAACGAATGTATTCATCAATCCGCTGACTTCGATAAGTTTTGGATGTTGGGAAAGGAAACGCAAAGTTGGTGGGGCACCTCTATTATGTATGAACAAGCTATACCAATGGCATTGCACGTAGGTTGTAGGGAAATTATTACAGTTGGATGGGATATGGGAACCGGAGCACACTCATACTCCCATGAACAAGATTATAAAATAAATAATCCAGAAGTGCAGTATACATTAGACTCCATACAAACAACCAGTAAATTATTTGACTGGTGTACTAACAATAACATACAAATAAAGATAGCATCAGCTACAAATCCAGCTGATTCACGCTTTGAGCGAATTAACATATAAACACCTTAGCATGAAAAAAGACATTATATTCATCCCTAATATAAATGCAGGAGATAATAGATCACAACCTTATCATTTTTCAATAGCAAGTTGGAAAGCTTGGGCTATGCAGTATCCTAATGTACAGGTAGTTGAGTGGATTGATCCTATTATGGAAGTTTCGCAAATGAAGACTACGCTACAACGCTACTGGGTATTTGATATACTAGAGCATAATAGAGTAGAGTATAATCAAGTGCTGCTAGTAGACGCGGATACAATTGTACATCCAAACTGTCCTAATTTTTTTAAGGAAACTAATTATGAATTCTGTGGAGTAGTAAATAATGGATGTTATGAGTGGACAACAAGAAGCATAAGAGATTGGGGGAGAGCACTATTTCCAACAGCAAAGCCAATAAAAACTTGGAAATATCTTAATGGAGGTTTTCTAATAGTCAACAAAAAACACAGAGACTTTTTTAAAAAAATACAAACCTTTTACTTGGAGAATTTAACCAACATAAACACTCTCACGACTCAAATAAAGGCTGGAACTGATCAAACAATAGTAAACTACTTAATACAAGAGTATGATGTAGCTACGAGAATACTTCCTGAGTGTTATAATCTACAATCTCTTTTTGATAAACATCTACTCCATCTACCCGGTCGTTCTTGGTGGCCTGATGAATTAATCTATTTGGATGCTGGCTGGGTTTATCACTTCAATGCAATTCCTAATAACCCTCGTGATGATTATTATTGGATGGAACGCACTTACAACGAATTGTATACAAAATAAAATATGAACATAGACCAATTATTAGGCAGTATTCCAGATAAGGAGCTTCGATGGAAGAACACTACAAGCAGGCTTTTTAAAAAAGATCTTTATGATTTTTTTGAGCATAAAAATATTAACAATATCCTAGAAATAGGAACGAATCAAGGATGGACATCTCTAGTACTATCTTACGTTTCTAGGAAAGTGTATACTGTCGAATTGATAGAACATAACCGTATTGCAGCAAAGGAACATTGTAAGGATCGAGATAATGTTGTTATTATCGGTGGAGATGCTTATAGTGATGCAACTTACAAAACTTGTCCAAAGTATTTTGATGTTATAGTTATTGATTGTATGCATGAATATGATTACGTAATTAAAGATATAAATAGAGGACTTTCATACACTAATCCTGAGAAAGGTATATATCTCGTATTCGATGACTACTCACATCCAGATTTTCCAGGAGTAAGGGCAGCGATTGATAATTGTATCGCAAGCGGTCTAAAGGTAGAGCAGTATATTGGACTTTCAAAAGGAAATGCAATACGCACAAGTGAGACAAACAGCTTTGAGTTAGTAGGCTCTGAAGGCATAATATTAAGTTACGGAAAATAAAGAGTATGATACTAAAAAATAAGTATGCCATTGGAACAATGGTTATGTTTTATGAGATAGAAGTGGTTGTGGAGTTTGTTGAGTCTCTATTAAATTCGATAAAGGATGTAGAAAATAGAGAAAACATTACAATTGACTTTCTATTTAATCTATCAGAGTTCTCAGAAAAAATAGACCAAAAAATCACAACTAATGAACTTGTGTCGAGGTTTACTGAGAAGTGCATATCACCATTAACGCAAGCTGGTTTATGTGTGAACCTCACTCTGCACGAAGATTCAACGAGATTATACTCCATAGGAAGCTACAGACGTAACTTTAATAATCAGTACTGTCTTGACTACGATTATATAGTATGGGGAGAGTCTGACTGTCTGATACCGGAGCAATATTTTGAAGTTTTAGAACAAATCAACCAATACGCAAAACAAATAGATTTGCATAGGTATTGTGTTACTTTTGGAGTGAGGAAGATGTGGGATGAGACTTGGCAAGTGCTTGAGCATCCACTATTTACAAATACCACTTTCCGCCAATCAGACGATCCTCATTGTAACACAGACCCATCCAGCATATGGTATACTATGACTTTAGATGAAATGAATGCAATTAACTCACAATCAAAAGAGTACGATTTGAGAGTAATAGATTATCCAAGATTTGACGGCTCCTTGCTTACCATATCTCGTGATCTAATTTTAAATGGAGTAAACATACCACCAGCTGTACAAGGTACAGGAGAGGACACATCCTTTCAAACTATGATAAAAATTGTGATGGGGACAGCCTATAAGCAGTTTGTTGTAAAAAACATACTTAAGGTGCATAACCGAAACCACCCAAACAAACGCAGATTTATTATGGGAGAAGAGGATTGCGATAGTCCAAGAGACAGAAGGTCAAAAAATGCTACATTTGATAAAATACACAAAACCTCTTATCGCAATCTTTCAATTATTGGACCAAATCAAAGTAAATTTGAACTATTATGAAATTTATAACCACTTTTAACGAGGACATATATCACATATGCGGAAAGCAATTACTAGAGTCCTTTGAGTCAACAGGAAATCACAATAAACATGAGTTGTATGTCTTTTTTGAAGATAACAACAATCCTCATACAGAATACTATCCTAATTGGCTACTAGAGTGGGCAGATAAGCCCTACTTTACTTTTATCAATCTAATGAATTGCCAGTACAAAGGAGCTAATATAGTCGATTGTATTGACATATTCCTTAAACCCAGGATTAGGCACACAGATGAGTATGCAAGTCCTCGGAGCGTAAAATGGTTCAGACCAGTAGCAAGTATGTACTTTGCAAGCCAATACTTGAATGAAGAGGTGTTCTGCTCCATAGATGCTGACTGTAAGTTTATAAATCAAGTTTTAGACGATTACATATACCAAATCTTAAATGGTAGTAATTTAGCATTTTTAGGTAGAGAGAATTTTAAAATTATGAGACATGGTGGATATGACTCAAATAATGTGTATGTTCACACAAACACAGTAGAAGCTACAGACAAAGACACGCACACCGAAACAGGTTTTATCGCTTTTGACACAACTAAACCAGGCACAATGGAATTTATAAAACGTAATTTAGAATACTGGACTACGCACAAAGTATTGGATTTGAAATATCAAACAGATTGTCATACTTTTGATGCAGTGCGTCACGAACTCGACTTAGTATATAATAACCTATGTGAGCCAATGGGAGAGCTATCTCCTATTGGTAGTCGAGTTATAGAGGCATCTTCTGTAGGACAATTCTTGATACATAATAAGGGCACGATTGGTCCTATTCTCTACAATAAAAAACTACTTATATGAAAATTCCAATTTCAATGCCGTCCCTCTACGAAGAGGACAAGCAACTAGCTATTAAAGCTATAGAGGACGGTTATATTGCCAACGGTGAACAGATAGGTGAATTCGAAAATAAATTTGCCGCTTTCTGTAATAAGAAATATGGAGTTACCTGCTCTAATGGAACTGTAGCCCTTCACTTGGCGATTAAAGCTTTAAATTTACCAGCCGGTGCCGAGGTAATCTTACCAGCAATGACAATCGTTTCTTGCTTGTCAGCAGTTGTTGAAAATAATCTCACACCAATCTTTTGCGACTCGGATCCAAATACTTGGAATGTAGACTTTTCTTCTATACGGTCAAAAATCACTAAAAAAACAGTAGCTGTTTTATTAGTTGATACATACGGGTTAGTTGTAAATTTTCAAGAATTACAATCTCTTAAGCGAGATTATCCGTCTCTAATTATAATAGAGGATGCGTCCGAGGCTCATGGTGGTACTTCTTTTGGAAAAAAAGCTGGGTCATTGGGAGATATTAGCACTTTCTCATTTTATGCTAATAAGATCGTTACTACCGGGGAGGGTGGTATAGTTTTGACTGACGATTACGATACCTATCAACGGCTACTCTCTTTAAGAAATCTTAATTTCATAGACAGAAAGAAGTATATTCATAGTGAAGCTGGGTTTAATTTTAGATTAACTAATTTGCAATGTTGTTTGGGTCTTGGTCAGTTACAGAATATAGATAAGACAATTTACCATAGGAAAAGAATAGCATTAGAGTATAATAGACTATTCGAGGGATATAGTAGTATACAAACGCCCTACAATGATGAAAATCACTCTAACGTATATTGGTATTATACTATTCTCATAAAGAGTAACTATAATCAAGTAGTTCAAGCTCTACAAGCTAATCAAATTGACTACAGACACTTCTTCCACCCTTTACATAAACAACCGTTTTTTCATAATAACCAAAGCTTACCTGTAGCTGAATTGCTGTCAGCAACTGGTTTGATCTTACCCACCTACAATCAATTAACAAGCAATCAAATTGAACACATTGCTCAAACAATAATACAACAATTATGAAAATTAATCTTGCATCTGGTGAACTATATTTAGAGGGATACGTTAACATTGATAACAAAAGCCAGTACAATGGAGCTAAGGTAGACTTGATTGCAGATGTCTACCAATTAGAATTGCCAAATGAAATAGCACAGCAGATTGTAGTCTCACACTTTGCTATGTATATTATGGGAGGACCTGATAGCGCTGACAATCCCAATCAAATGAGGCAGCTGTTGCAGAGATGGTACAATTGGCTCCTTCCTGGAGGAGTTCTCCTCATGGAAACTGGTAATTTAAAATATATTGCAAATTACATACTTAATAGCACAAGTTCCGACGAAATCCAAGGCGGAAAGGGATTAAAACAAATTTTTGGCTATGGTAACACTTATGGACATAAATGGGCATGGTGTCCCGAAACTTTAGCTCCTCTGTTTGAAGAGGTTGGTTTTAGCAACATTGAAATTGGACCAGGAATATATCATAGTAAAGAAAGAGACTTTGTAATTTTTGGCAAAAAGTCTTTGAAGTAGCTAAATTTAGTCGTATATTAAAATAAAAACCCATAACTTTATGAGAAGTATAAAAAATGCAAACGTGTGCGTCATAGGAGGAGCTGGATTTATCGGATCCCACCTTGTTGATTATCTAATCGAAGAAAGAAATTGTAACGTATTGGTGCTAGATAACCTAATTACTGGGCAGTTAAAAAACCTCAATAAGAAGGCTAAGTTTATTTGGCACGATATCCGTGACAATGAAAGTGAGCTAGCTCGTCTACTAACAGCAGAACAAATTGAGTACGTATTTAATTACGCAGCAGAGCCTTATATTCCTGAGTGCTTCGAACGACCTATGCATTTTTTTGATATAAACGCAACTTCTGTCTTACGAGTCCTTAATGCCTGCCAGCAAGCTGGTATCAAGGGGCTAATGCAAGTCTCTTCGGCTGAAATATACGGTGATATGAAAGGTAAGATAAAGGAAAACGATCCGGTTGAGCCACACTCGACTTATGGTGTATCAAAGCTAGCAGCTGATGGATTGGTGCAAGTTCGTTGGAGAGAAGCTAGGGTGCCGGCAATAGCTTTAAGACAGTTTAACTGTGTAGGAGAGAGGGAAACGCATGAGTACGTTATTCCAGAGATTATTTCCCAACTTAGTAAAAGTCATATTGTTAATTTAGGTAACAACTCTTTCCGTGATTTTTTGTATGCAGGGGATGCCGTTAGAATGGCAGTTGAGCTTTTAGAAAAAGGTCAATTTGGAGAAGTATATAACATGGGAAGTGAAGATGGTATAAAGATTTATGACTTGGCTAATTTAATTGGCAAGCTGATGGGACACTCCTCTGTTGACATAAAAGTCGATCAATCTCGTGTTCGTCCATGGGAAATTTGGCATCTACAATCTGATAACACAAAATTGTACTCAGCAATTGATGCTCGAGCAACAACTTCTCTTGATGATGCTCTCAAGAAAACTATAGAGTATTTTTACGCTAACGGTCAAAGATGGGATTGGACTAACTAAGGCATGAAACGAGTTTTTTACATAAACGAATTAAACTACCCTGATGGGGTTCATCGCTTTGATAAGCACCGCTTGCCGCAAGCTTACATGGATCATCTTGGTTGGTTTTCGGTGTCATACAATACCTTTGCTTCAAGGGTAAGCGGGCCTGATGATATACTAATTTTCCAAACACCAACAAGTGACGAGCTACTTAAACTACAGACTATTGTTCCTTTCTTAGATAGTAACGTAGTCTTAATTACACAAGAAAGCAGTATCTTTGACTGGTTTGATTGGCATGCAGAAGAGCAGCAGCTTTATATTAGTATTTTAGCAAAGGCAAAAGCTTTCATGTACCATAGTCATTTTGATATGGAGATAATGAAAGCTTTTTGCAGTACTTTTATCAAATATCCAGGATGCACTAACTTAGTGATCGATACACCAAAGCAATTTCAAGATGGCCTTTATGCACTCATTCCAAATCCAATAAAACGCTTTCAAAGAGGAATGATTACGCATAAACTCGTTGTTGATACTGTTAAAGATATGCCCATATACTCTATGAGATATAATCCACCACAAAACTACCAACTATCTTTTCCAGAAGCATACACTCTACCAGGCATCCAGCTGATAGATAGGCTACCGAGTGATCAATGGATGCAGCTTGTGTACGGTGCAAAGTTTGGTGTAGATATTAATCGTGAATTTTCAGGTGGAAATTGTAGTTTGGAGTTTGGTTCATTGGGAGTTCCACTAATAGGAAATGAGCAACTCGATACTCAACGAGACATTTTTCCTGATATATCGTTTGAGTTTAGTGATTATACTGGCATTAAGCAGGCAATACATCGACTAAATACTGACGAAGACTTTTATATGGAAGTAAGTTATAAAGCTCTGCAAAATATAAAAACTCATTACAGTAGCGAGATTGTAACTCGTAACTTTCAACAACAACTCGCAAGCATATTATGAATATATTAGTAACAGGAGGTGCTGGTTTTATAGGCACTAATTTAATAAAGCGTCTCTTAGCAGATGGCCACAATGTAGTGTCTGTAGATAATTACCATACAGGCTTTAAACGTAATCACCAGAAGGGGTGTTTATATCATCACAAAGATATTCGTAAAATTGACGATTATTCTATTTTAGGTGAATTTGATGTTGTGTATC
>Ga0129336_10003116_pt1 | contig 10238 bp, 8 predicted proteins | sample CPB6_02_DNA_FD_96878 | JGI IMG/M metagenome (GOLD analysis project Ga0129336, IMG submission 96878) | Freshwater to marine salinity gradient microbial communities from Chesapeake Bay, USA - CPBay_Sum_0.6_0.2_DNA | ecosystem: Environmental > Aquatic > Marine > Coastal | place: USA: Chesapeake Bay...
AGTATTGCTAATGACTGATGCTCGTCGCATAGAGCAGACTTTCATTCCCGGTCCAAGCATCCAATTGGGTAATGGCGAAATCGTTGAACTGTCATGGCAGGAGCGAGCGCTATGTGCCCAAACTGATCCAGAAGCATTCTTCCCTGAAAAAGGTGGTTCAACCCGTGAGGCAAAAAGAGTCTGTCTCTCTTGTGAGGTTAGACAAGAGTGCTTGGAATATGCACTCGCTCATGATGAACGCTTTGGCATCTGGGGCGGTCTATCTGAACGCGAACGTCGTCGCCTCAAGCGTCGTCCCGCGTAATTACCTTTCATCCAAAAACCTTATATTTTCATTTAAGCAAGAGGCGGTGAGATGCCGACTTCCAAACAATTTGTAACTGCAATCATCGTTTCTCATGATGGTGCGCTTTGGCTGCCTGAAGTTGTCGCATCTCTTGCCAAGCAACGTCGTGCTATCGATCAAGTAATTGCGATTGATACCGGTTCACAGGATAGCTCTGTAAAACTATTGAAGAGCGCGGGCACAACCACAGTCATTACCGATAGAGATAAAGGTTTTGGAGCAGCCGTAAGTGAAGCACTGGCAAGCTCAAAATTGAAACCTGCTCCAAGTGATAGCACGGAATGGTTGTGGTTGATTCATGATGATTGCGCTCCAGCTGCCGATGCGTTAACTTAGTTGTTGGCTGCGGTAGAGGAACGACCCAGCGTTGCCGTTGTGGGACCAAAATTACGTGGTTGGCATGATCGAAACCATTTGTTAGAGGTCGGCGTAAGCATCGCCGGCAATGGAGCGCGATGGACCGGCTTGGAATATAGAGAAGCAGATCAGGGCCAACATGACAATGTCAGTGAGGTGTTGGCGGTTAGTACCGCCGGCGCACTAGTACGACGGGATGTTTTTGAAGAGTTGGGTGGTTTTGATCCAGAGTTAACGCTATTCAGAGATGATGTTGATTTTGGTTGGAGAGTACATACTGCAGGGCATACGGTAATCGTTGCACCTCAAGCCGTTGCCTATCACGCAGAGGCGGCCGCAAATGAACGTCGCAGTATCGATGTTTCCGGCACCTTCTTGCATCGTCCCCTGTTGTTGGATCGAAGACATGCTGCATACGTAATGCTCGTCAATGTTTCTTGGTGGATGATGCCACTAATTGCTTTGCAACTGTTAAGCGCTTCATTTGCGCGCGCAATTGGGTATTTGCTGGCAAAGTTGCCGGGCTACGCACTTGATGAAATAGCAGCGGTTGGTTTATTAATTTTGCAACCGCAAGATCTAATCCGCGCTCGAAGAAACCGACGCAAGAATCGCTTGGTTTCATCGCAGGTAATAGCTCGCTTTGTTCCACCGCGTGGCTCACAACTGCAGTTAGCAATAGAGAGGGCGAGAGCTGCGATTTCTCGGGCTTGGCGAAATAGCTCGCTACGAGATGATCGGTCTACCCATACTAGCTCTGCTTTGGATTTAAATGACGAAGCTTTAGAAAATGCAGATATCGAACTGGTAAAACCGCCTTCACCTATTTCATGGCTACTCAAACATCCGATCCTCTCAATTTCAATTCTGGTTTTTATAATTACCTTGATCGCATCTAGATCACGTTTCGGAACAATTGTCGGCGGAGCTTTGCCTGAAACACCTTCCAGTGCTTTAGATTTATTGAGCGTTTATTCAGATTCCTGGCACACAGTCGGTTTGGGCTCCAGCGCAAATGTGCCACCCTGGGTAGCCTTTATTGGCATTGCAGCACTTCCTTTTGCTGCCAACTCATCATTTTTTGTTACATCGTTATTTATCGCAGCGGTTCCAATGGCTCTCTGGGGTGCTTACTCACTTGCCCGAAAGTTTACTGAAATGCATTTTCTGGCCCTCGGGGCGGCATTGCTTTATGCCTTCTCTCCCACCACCTTGGCGGCCATAAATAGTGGGCGACTGGGAACTGTGATATTGGTTGTAATCGGACCTTGGTTAATTCGGGCACTATTTGGATTAGAACAGTTAGAGAATTTAGGTTGGCGAAAAACTTGGTGGCTTGCACTTTTGCTATCTATTGTCTGCGCTTTTTCACCATTGGCTTTCATGACAATAGTTTTGTGGCAGTTCATTCTAGTTATTTTTGATGTTGTGGCGTTTAATTCAAAAGTTAATCCACTCAATAAAGAGATATTTGATGGGAAAAATTCACGTCGAATAGCACTCATCGCGACGCCAATACTTGTTAACGCGCCTTGGTCTCTGGAGTTCATTTTGCATCCATCCAGAATTCTGCTTGATCCAGGTGTAACTATTGGGGGAGGCGAGGTCTTCTCTCTACTGTTGGCAAATCCAGGTGGATTGGGCGCGCCACCTATTTGGATGTTGTCTCCAATACTTTTGATTTCATTGATTGCTACCTTCGTTAGCAAAACCGCCCGCCTTGGAGAGATCGCATTATTTTTTATCGGATTCGCAGCCATTTTAGGCTCGAGACAGGTTGCGGGACATGGCAGCTTTGAAGCTGAGAATCTATGGGTTGGTTCTTTGTTGGTGATTCCCACTCTAGTGGCACTGCTAGCTGCAATCATAATGGTCGATCACTATGTTCCTAAGCTGTCAGAATCAAATATTGACTACCGACACATCTTGTTGGGAATTACCAGCGTGATAGCAACTCTTTCAGTATTAACTACAGCAACTTGGTGGGTATCCAGTGCCGTGAGCACCCCATTACACACCAAGCAGAACTCAGCTCTTCCGGCGTTTTTGAGCGCAAATGCCCAGACTGCAGATAAGTTTAAAACCTTAGTAATTAGAAACAAAGATGGTCGGATTTATTATTTCATTGCCAGAGATAGTGACTTAAAACTGGGAGAACCAGATGTCATTACAGGATTATCTCCAGTTGTAATCAAGGCGATCAATGACTTGGTTTCTGGATCTGGAGTTACGAGCAGTCAGGTTTTTGCAGAGTTTGGCATTCGCTACATTTTTATGGCTCGCCCTTTGAACTATGATTTAGTTAGAACTATAGATGGAGCTGGAGGGTTCTCCCGAGCTGCTGATACAAATGAAGGTATTTCATGGAAAGTTCCGGGGGCGCTGGGACATATCTCATTTCTGTCAGATGATGGAATGTACTCAGTATTGCCAAGCGGCGATATCGGCGCTCAAGGTTCACTAACAACTTCAGGAACAATCGTAATTACAGAAAAATATGATGATCGCTGGAAATTATTACTAAATGGAACTTATGTTCAAGCAACAGTTACTGAGAGTGGAGTTCCAAGATTTAGGGTGTCAGAACCGGGAGAGTTCATAATTTTTCATGATGCAACATCTCGTCGCGGTTGGATTTCTCTGCAGTTAATCACCTTTGTCACTTTGATCATTCTCGCCCTGCCAGCAAGACGCAAGAGAAGTCAGATGCGAGAGGAGGAGTTGGCATGAAAGAGACCAGAGCCTCCTTTGCCCTGCTCTTCTTTGTTGTCGCAGCCCACATCGCGTATTTGTTACCTCAAGACATCTCTTCAAGGGAAATTACTCAAAGTTACTCAGCAACGGTTTGTCCGGGAGCGGTTGGAGATTCGCGGACTACAAATCTGCTCCCTAGCAAAAGTACTTTGATTCGTGAACTTTCCCAGCCCAACGCCAAACTTCGCAAGAACGGTCAGGGCAGCTACTCCATCTCAAAAAACGCTCTATTTATTGAAGGAACTCCCACCAACGTTAATCAAATTCAATCGAGCTCTAATCGTTGGACGGCGGCTCTTACCTGTGCAGATAGCAGCAAAACATCTTGGTTTGTTGGTGGCACCGCAAATGTTACGAGTCAATCTAAATTAATTTTGGTAAATAGCGGCCTGGGAGATGCGATCGTAGATGTGACAAGTTTTTCCGAAAACGGCCGAGGCGCGACAGTTCCGATTACCATCAAGGCCTCTTCAGATAAGGTCGTGCGAGTTGATAGCTTTGATCCAGGTGCAAATCGAATTGTGTTGAAGGTTGAGACCAGAAGTGGTCGAGTAGTTGGCTATCTATTGGATGAGAGAGTACGTGGTCTAAACAATTTGGGTGCTGATTTCGTAGCTCCAATCTCTAAGGCTGAGGACTCTTTGGTAATTGCATCACTGCCAATTCGATTTGGCGGAAACAATAGGGCTACTCACAAGATTAGGATAATGAGCGCTGGTCAAGTGGATGCAAATGTCAGTATTGAAGTTGTTTCGCCAGAGGGAGTGTTTATTCCCGTTGGGTTTGATAACCTTCAAATTGAGGCCCAACAGGTAAACGACTTTGATTTATCAGAGGTGGATTTAGGTGGCAAAACATTTGCACTCAAGATTTCTAGCTCTGTGCCGATAGTGGCCAGCGTATTCACTACAGTCAGGAGTGGTTCGGTATCTGATTTTATGTGGAGTGCACCCTCACAAAGTTTCGGAAGTGTTTCCATGAATCTTTACGGACTTGAACCTAGGGTTACCTTTGTAGCTGAGAGAATTCAGGTAAATGTTAATTGGCGAAATAACAGAGGAAAGCAATTCAGTAGGAACCTGTTAGGTGAGGAGGTTTTAAGTTGGAAAGTACCGGCTAACACCAGACTTATCACCTTTACAAATCTATCTGGAGCTAAGGCTGCCATGAATTGGATCTCAAGAGATGGGGTTACACATCTACTCCTAGCCTCTGGAGCTAGCATGGAGAGCGCTTCTAAGCCAATACCCGATATTGCGGTGATTCAGCCAACCAGAAAAACAAGTTGATTAATTTGAATTGGTAGAAATGCCCAACAATCCAACTTTTTAATAGATAACCAGACTAATCTCACGCCATGACCAACAACAGCGGCGCCGACAGCAATCGGAGCAAATCTCAGATTCCTAGCGTTGTTGGTAGACGCTGTACCAGATCAGGATGTCTTTCCAATGCAGTTATGACATTGACCTATATCTATGCTGATTCAAGTGCTGTACTAGCACCTCTTTCCACCTATGTAGAGCCTCATGCATATGATCTTTGTGAACAACACTCTGAAAAACTAACTGTGCCAAAGGGTTGGAGCGTTATACAGAATAAGTCTGATCACCCTTCTCCCAAGCAATCTCCGCAAGACATTCTTGCCGTTGCGGAAGCAATCCGCCAAGTCGCAAAACAGGAGAGCGTTTCACATCCCATAGCTCCTGAAATTGGCAGGAGAGGGCATCTTCGTTCAATCCCAAATCAAGATTGATTACAAATGAACCTTGAAATCATTAACAAAATAATCAAGGCCTACGATATACGCGGCTTAGTCGATGATGAACTTTCTGCTGATTTTGCCTTTGCATTGGGAATCGCATTTGCCAAATTCGTAGAGATAGAGCGTGAGCCGGCGACAGTGGTTGTCGGAGAGGATATGCGCCCATCTTCACCAGATCTGGCAACCGCATTTTCTGACGGAGTAACCTCGCAAGGATTAGATGTAATTAGAATCGGATTATCCTCAACAGATCAGCTTTATTATGCCTCTGGCCACCTAAATCTCCCCGGTGCAATGTTCACAGCGAGCCACAATCCAGCTGCCTATAACGGGGTTAAATTGTGCAAAAGCGGCGCTAAGCCAATTGGCCAAGAGTCTGGTTTGTTATGGCTAAAAGAACAGATAGTCGGCTCCTTAACAGAAGGTTTTCCGATTCCCAATCGCCCAGTTGGCAAAGAAACCCAACGTGATTTACTTCCCGAGTACGTCTCATATCTCTTTTCTTTATTTGCCAAAAATATCTTTGATAAAACCTTTCAAGGTCGTCCGCTAAAAATCGCCATAGATGCTGGAAACGGCATGGGGGGCCACACGGCTCCTGCGGTTATGAAACAGATTAATGCGCAGGTTGATGGAATCTATTTTGAACTAGATGGAACCTTTCCAAATCATGAAGCAAACCCCATTGATGCCAGTAACTTAGTTGATCTACAAATTTTAGTTAAAGAGAAGTCAGCTGATATTGGACTGGCTTTTGATGGAGATGCTGATAGATGTTTCCTGGTAGATGAAAAAGGTAATCTGGTCTCGCCATCTGCGCTCACCGCGCTGATTGCCGAACGTGAGTTAAAGAAGTATCCAGGCGCACCAGTTATTTATAACTTAATCTGCTCACGTGCAGTGCCTGAGGTAATTCTGAAAAATGGTGGCGAGCCACTTAAGAGTCGTGTTGGACATTCCTATATAAAGAAAATGATGTCTGATCATGATGCTGTATTTGGTGGAGAACACTCCGGCCATTTCTATTTTAAAGATTTTTGGTGTGCTGACTCTGGAATGCTTGCGGCATTACACGCTATTGCTGCCCTCTTGGACTCTCAAACTCCTCTCTCTCAGTTAATCTCTCAATACAATACCTACTTTCTAAGTGGAGAGATAAACACCCAAGTTGCAGATACACAAAAGACAATTGCTCAAATTCGAGAACATTTCTCCAATACAGACCAAATCGGGGCTAATGAAACATTGCATTTTGATGATTTAGATGGCTTAACTGTCTCTGCAGCTAACTGGTCTTTCAATGTACGACCCTCTAATACTGAGCCATTGTTAAGGTTGAATGTAGAGGCAGGTTCTGAAGCCGAAATGGTGAGGCTGCAAGAGCTGGTGTTGCGGCTTATGGCAAACCGCTAAACTAAGCCAAAATTCAGCGCTCTCGAAGGGGATTTAACCAAGTGAATCTAGCTACCCAAACAACGCCTAAACATGACATCGCTAACCCATCTCTAGCGGCAGAGGGTAAAAAGCGCATCGAGTGGGCAGAACGCAATATGCCGGTTCTTGCACAGATTCGAGAGAGATTTGAAAAAGAGAAGCCATTCACTGGAATTAGATTCTCCGCATGCATGCATGTGACTACAGAGACCGCTAATCTCATGCGAGCTTTGAAGGCCGGCGGCGCAGAGATTGCACTGTGTGCCTCAAACCCACTTTCAACTCAAGATGACACCGCTGCCGCTTTGGTACATGAATATGAAATCAGTGTGTTTGCCCGCAATGCGGTGGATCGAGATGGATATTACGCGCACATAAACGCAGCACTGGATATCGAACCTCATCAAGTATTTGATGATGGTTGCGACTTGGTAAATACCTTGCACACAACCCGCAAAGAGCTGCTTCCTAATATTGCAGGTGGTTGCGAAGAAACAACAACTGGTGTCATCAGATTGCAACAAATGGCGCAAGACGGAGCTTTAACATTCCCGATGATTGCGGTTAACGACACAGATACCAAGCATATGTTTGACAATCGCTACGGAACAGGGCAATCGACCGTTGATGCTATTTTCCGTGCGACTAACCAACTATTGGGAGGAAAGGTATTTGTTGTCGGCGGCTTTGGTTACTGCGGAAAGGGTGTTGCAGAACGTGCTCGCGGTATGGGAGCGGATGTTGTCATTACAGAGATTGATCCCACCAAAGCACTTGATGCACTAATGCAGGGTTATCGAGTTATGCCTATGATTGAAGCGGCAAAAATTGGAGATGTTTTTGTAACTGTAACTGGAAATCGCACCGTACTTACCGCCGAGCATTTTGCCGTTATGAAAGATGGAGCAATCTTGGCCAACGCGGGTCATTTTGACATTGAAATTGATGTGGCTTGGTTGGAAAAGAACACTAAGAAGAATCCAAGAATCCGCCATCAAACCGATGAGTATGTTCTTTCCAATGGAAATCGCGTCCTTCTTATCGCCGAGGGTAGATTAGTAAATCTGGGAGCGGCAGAGGGTCATCCTGCAGTTGTTATGGATATGTCATTTGCGGATCAAGCCCTTACAGCTGAGTGGTTGGTGAAAAACGCCAAAAACTTAACCCCAGGTGTTCACTACGTTCCGACAGAGATTGATAAAGAGGTTGCTTCCTTAAAGCTAAAGAGCATGGGTGCAAAGATCGACACCTTAACTCCAATTCAGGTTGAGTACCTAAACTCCTGGAAGCACGGTAGCTAATGACCTCGGTTATGGTCGTTGATGACGACCAAGATCTAGCTGAAATGTTGGGCATCGTATTAAATGGTGTTGGCATTGAGGTAGATCTAGTAAGTCGAGGCGATGAGGCTGTCGAGGTATTCAAAAACAACCCACCTGATTTAGTTTTGTTAGACATAATGTTGCCAGGCTTGGATGGCATAGAGGTTTGCCGGCAGATTCGCAAACAATCGGTGCGGGTTCCAATTGTTATGCTCACAGCCAAAAGCGATACACATGACATCGTTAAAGGACTAGAAGCTGGCGCAGATGATTACATGGTCAAACCATTTAAGCCTTCTGAATTGGTGGCGCGAATCAGAACAAGATTGCGTCGTGCTGGTGGCGAGATTTCTGGTAATTTAACAATCGGGGATTTGGCTATTGATATTGTGGAACACACTGTATCTCGTGGTGGAAAAGAGATTCCATTGACCCGGCTAGAGTTTGATTTGCTGGTGGCTCTAGGAAAAGAGCCTGGTCGAGTGTTTACCCGCGAAGCTTTATTGGGTGAAGTTTGGGGATATAGACACTCAACCGATACCAGGCTAGTGAATGTCCACGTTCAAAGATTGCGGGCCAAAATTGAACATGATCCAGAAAACCCCACAATTATTAATACCGTTCGAGGCATTGGTTACAAAGCAGGCACTACGGGCCATAGAGGCTAATTAGGAAACGGTATCTGCGTGTTTGTACCTAGATTCTTTCGCAGATCACTATTCCGCAGAGTTTTTCTTGTTTCGGGGTTCATCTCCATTGGAATCATCTATTTTCTGGGCTCAAATCTTTACGGTCGAATCACTGATGGAATCATTAATGAAAAGATAAACGCCTCAATTTCTGAGGCTCAATCTGCCATCCAATATGCTGATTATCGATTCATAGTCACAGGGGTTAGCTCCGAAAAAGATTACCGTTCTTTGATTTCAGAGATCGTTAAAACTAACAATTTAAGCGCTAGGGAGTCAGGGCGTGAGGTTGTGCTCCTACAGAGTGAAGATCGCGAGTTGCGTGGTATACCTGCAGTTTCAACCTCAAACTTCCTGGAGCCAAGTTCAATCCCAGCGGGTTTCCGCGAAATAGTTCGGGAAAGTGATCAGTTAATCTGGCGAAAAACCAATTTACTTTATGTAAATGGTGAGAGTTTAAATGGTGTAGTAATAGGAACACTGCTATCTCTTCCAAATGTAGGCAAGTATGAAATGTATGTTTTGTTTGGTTTTGATGCTCAGCAACGCACTATTGACTTAATCGGTCGCTCTATGTGGGGAACCGGTTTGTTGTTGATTGCCTTAATCATGATTGTTGCATCATTAGTTTTGCGAAGGGTTATCAGGCCCGTTAAATATGCAGCTGAAATTGCCGAGCAGTTAACCTCCGGAGATTTATCGAAGCGAATGGAGGTTAAGGGAGAGGACGAAGTCGCTCGATTGGGAGAGGCATTCAATGAAATGGCAGACACGCTTGAGCAACAAATTTCCCGACTAGAGAATCTCTCGCGGCTTCAACATAGATTTGTTTCGGATGTTTCTCATGAACTTCGAACTCCACTAACAACAATCAGAATGGCCTCTGATGTCATTCACTCCGCAAGGGATGGCTTTGACCCCAATATTTCCAGAAGCGCTGAATTACTAGTTTCACAGATTGATAGGTTTGAAAATCTTCTCTCTGATCTACTTGAGGTGAGCAGATTTGATGCTGAAGTAGCAACACTTTCATTGGATCAAATCAATACCAACGTATTAGTGCGTCGTTGTGTAGAGGATTTAGAGATTGCTTCGAAGGGGCGAGCTACTCAGTTTCACCTCAGCTGCCCAGCAGACCCGGTAATGCTTGAGGCTGATTCCAGAAGGTTTGAGCGAATTATGCGAAATTTATTGGCAAATGCAGTTGATCATTCAGAGGGTAAGCCGATACATGTAACCATCAAGGAAAATGAAGCAGCAGTCTCTATCTCAGTTCGAGATTATGGAGTTGGATTATCCCAGCCGCAGATTGAACGGGTATTTGATCGATTCTGGCGCGCTGATCCATCGCGTTCTCGTGAGAGAGGAGGTACCGGCCTTGGATTGGCAATCGCTAAAGAAGATGCGATGTTACACGGCGGTGTAATAAGTGTATGGGGAGAGCTCGGAAAAGGATCCAACTTTGTTCTCACATTACCAAAGGTAAGTGGAATTGCATTTTCTGATTTTCCACTTTCCGAGATTCCCACAATTTAGTCTCTCACTCTATTTCTCATCTCTGATCTGTGATC
>Ga0129336_10003120_pt1 | contig 10229 bp, 9 predicted proteins | sample CPB6_02_DNA_FD_96878 | JGI IMG/M metagenome (GOLD analysis project Ga0129336, IMG submission 96878) | Freshwater to marine salinity gradient microbial communities from Chesapeake Bay, USA - CPBay_Sum_0.6_0.2_DNA | ecosystem: Environmental > Aquatic > Marine > Coastal | place: USA: Chesapeake Bay...
AAAGCCAGCTGTTGCAGCCGGCGTGCTTGATGATGCTTACGTAACACCAATTGTGCGAAAACTCGCTGCCGAGAATGGTGTCAATCTGGCAAATGTGAAAGGAACAGGTGTCGGCGGAAGAATCAGAAAAGAAGATGTCTTAGCAGCGGTATCCAAACCTGCTGTGGCTGCCTCTTCACCTGCTGTGGCTGCCGCACCTTCAATCGCAAAGGCTCCAGCTCCAGTCGCGGTTTCACCATTGCGTGGCACAACCGTAACAATGTCGAGATTGCGCAAGGTTATTGCGGCACGAATGTTGGAATCACTTCAAGTCAGCGCGCAGTTAACAACTGTTATTGAAGTCGATATTACAAAGATCGCTAGATTGCGCGAGAAGGCAAAATCTAGTTTTGAGTCACGTGAAGGTGTGAAGTTGACCTACCTTCCATTCTTTGCAGTGGCGGTTTGTGAAGCCTTGAAGCAACATCCGGTTGTAAACGCATCGGTAGAAGGTGATCAAATTACCTACCATGGAGCAGAGCACTTAGGAATCGCCGTAGATACTGATCGCGGATTACTGGTTCCAGTTATTCGTGATGCCGGCGATCTAAATATGGGTGGCATCGCTCGAAGGATTGTCGATGTAGCCTCTAGAACCAGAGACAACAAAATCTCCCCTGATGATTTAGGTGGCGGTACCTTCACAATTACAAATACTGGATCGCGCGGCGCACTATTTGATACCCCGATTATCAATCAACCACAGGTTGCAATTTTGGGTGTTGGCTCAGTTGTAAAGCGACCTATGGTTGTCAAAGGTGAAGATGGCGGAGAAACCATCGCTATCCGCTCCATGGTTTATTTGGCGCTTTCTTATGATCACCGAATAGTTGATGGCGCTGATGCCGCCCGCTTCTTGAGCACACTTAAGGAACGTTTAGAAGAGGGTCGCTTCGAATCTGACTTAGGACTCTAATGTCACTTCCACAACGTATTGCAATTACTGGTGCATCAGGATTAATCGGTACCGCACTCATTGGGCATCTCAAATCTGAAGGCCACACAGTTCAGAGATTGGTGCGCCGTCCAGTTGTATCCGCAGATGAGATTAAATGGGATCCAGCCGCTGGCACCGTGGATTTAACTGCTCTAGAAGGTGTAGATGCGGTGATTCATTTAGCGGGAGCCAATGTTGGTGACAAGCGTTGGAGTAAGAAATACAAAGCAGAGATTCTGAACTCGAGATTACTTGGTACCACCACGATTGCTAACGCGGTAAATGCTGTCAAGCCGCAGGTGTTTATCTCATCCAGTGCTATCGGTTGGTATGGTGAAACAGGCAATCGTGCCGTCACTGAAGAAGATAGACCTGGTGATGATTTTCTAGCAGCGGTATGTAAAGAGTGGGAAGCTGCTGCTGATTTAGCCACTAACACCCGAACAGTGAAGATTCGTACCGGCTTGGTATTAGATCCAACTGGTGGAGCGTTGGGCAAAATGTTGCCGCTATTTCGTTTTGGGCTGGGCGGAAAGTTAGGAAATGGTAAGCAATGGTGGTCATGGATAACTTTGCATGATCAAATCCGCGCAATCTGTCATCTTCTAGAGAAGCCAGTAGAAGGTGCGGTTAATTTGACTGCGCCAAACCCTGCAACCAACCAGGAGTTCACATCAGCTCTGGCACGTGCTTTACATCGTCCCGCGGTATTTCCGGTTCCAGGTATTGCGTTGAAGATTGCTCTGGGTGGATTTTCCTCTGAGATTCTCGGCTCAAAAAAGGTTATGCCACAAAAGTTAATGGACTCAGGCTTTACCTTTGATTATCCGCATATCGCACCTGCTTTAGCCAAACTGGTTTAACTCTTAGCGCTAAGCGCCTCCGCCGCCAACCTTCCGCTAAGTAGCGCACCTTGCTGGGATGGAACAGCTAAGTAATCCCCTGCGGCAAATACTCGCTCGCTAACTTTCACCGGCGACAAAAGTGGTTTTCCAGGTGGATGCTTCGGCAAGGAATTTCGTATTTCGTAATGCTTTATGTATTGAAATTTAGACTCTGGTATCTGCCAGATTCGAGAGAGCACGGATTTTATTTGCTCTTCAGATTGATTTTTCAGTGTGGTGGTTGAAATTAAGGTTTTACCAGAAGGTGCATAATCTCTAACCACATTTGATAAAGCGATGGTATTGACAGCCCCATGGCTTGCATCAAGCCGCAAATGTTTACTTTCTACTTCGCCTAATTCAACTGCGTGATACCAAGTGGTCGAAGAGTTCATCTGGACAGACTTTTGATTTAGCAGCTCTCTGGCAAATACCTCATCAGCTGCGACAACTACAAAATCTGATTTGCGGACACCATCATTTGTTACCACACCAGATTCCGTAATTTTTGTAACTCTGGTATCAAACTCAATTTCAAGGTCCTGTGCCAAAGCGTTAGGTAACGCTTGAGCACCAGTTCTTGGTAAACCTGGGTTTCCCTTAACAAACCAGTAGAGCAACTCCTTTGCCATGCCAGCAGAGACAAAATCTGGATCAGATAAGAAAACCCCCATCAAGAAGTTACGGATTACTCTTTGATAGAAAACCCCTGCACCATTCAGAGCGGTACCTAAATCACCTTCAGGGGCTTTTCTAATTAGAAACTGCACGAAGCGAAGCTTCTCTAGCAGATTGCCGGAGCGGGCAGAAAGGTCACCTGGCAAATATGAAAGAGATTTTCGTGGATCGCCCAGAAGCATGAATCGATTACCAATTTGGATTTCAATGCCCTTGGGAAGGGGTGTTAAATCAAGTTTTTCAACTACGTTGTTAGAGATTAATTCTGTGTAAGCTGGATTAACCACCTGAAAGCCATGATCAAGAGTGAAACCATCAACGAAATCAGTTGCCATCCTGCCGCCGGATCGAGAGCTAGCCTCAAGAATCTTTACTTGGAAACCTTTTTCTTTAAGGATTTTTGCGCAGTTCAAACCTGCTAAACCGGCGCCGATAACCAGCACCTCTCTACTCATTAATCTCTCACGCTCATTACTCTGGCCTGATCAATAATCTCTGCGACTCGCAATGCAAACTCACTTGCCACCGGCATGGCAATACCCAACTCCAAAGCCTCTTTAACCCCCCGATAAAATTGGGGATAGTTTCCAGGTATACCTGGGAAATTATAAGAGCTATCTCCCTTCAAAATTCTCGCCTCACTGGTTATCTCATCAGATGCAATCCACTCTCCAGTTTTTGGAATGAATCCTTTACGCAAAAATGATTCCTGATGATCTAAATCTTTGACGACCAAGGTTCCCTGGTCTCCATTTAATTTAATTCTCGGGCCAGGTTCTCCAATTATCGAGCTGGTTGACAGGTAGGAATCAACTCCTGTGTGATGCTTTAAAACCAGTACCACATCATCATCGGCGGCGCCTCGAACTGATCTGACGGCGGAATAAACCAAATCACCATCCCCGAACCAATCTAGTGCGGTAGAAATTAAATGGGACTGCAAATCTAGAAGCAAACCGCCGCCATATTGAGAGGTATTTTGCTCTCGCCAAGAGTTGGGATTAACTTGTGGCCTAAATCTTTCATACTTAGACTCCAAGCGAAACGGATTTCCTATCGCACCGACCGCACACGCATGTTTGAGGGTAAGAGCATCAGAGTCCCACAATCGATTAAAAAAAACAGTCACTGGAACAGATTGTCTATCAGCGGCATCAAATATCTCGCTAGTTTGCTGGTAATTCAGCCCCATTGGTTTATCTACAACCGTGGGAATTCCAGCGTTGATAGATTGAAGAGCATGTTCGGCGTGGACCTCATTTGTCGAGGCAATTACAACGAGATCTAAATCCTCATCCAACAACTCTTCTATCGAATTAACGAGTACCGCATTTGGGAAATCAGCGTGGGCATCAGTTTTGCGCTCGATGGAACGAGCGCAAATTGTGGAAACCTCAAACCCTGCCGAAACTAAGGTTGGAGCATGAAAGTAGCGTCCCGCTAATCCATAGCCGACTATGCCAACTTTCATGCCCACTAAGTTTCCTTAGTTTTCCTGATGCTGAAGTTTTGAAGGCCACCAAATCTTTGGTCCAATTACTCTTACTAGCGCTGGAACCAAAAGTGATCGCACAACCAAAGTATCAAGCAGAACTCCGAAGGCGACAGCGAAACCAAGTTCGGCCAAGAACACTAAAGGTAGAACGCCAAGGACTCCAAAGGTGGCGGCCAAGACAACTCCTGCGGAGGTAATGACACCGCCTGTCACTGTTAAACCTTTGATAACTCCAGCTCGAGTTCCAATCTTCATGGACTCCTCTCGTACTCGAGTCATCAAGAAAATGTTGTAATCAATGCCTAGTGCAACCAAGAATACGAAGGCAAATAGTGGGAATGACGCATCGGTCCCGGCAAAGCCAAATACATGTTCAAATACAAGTGCGCAAACCCCCAGAGTTGCGGCAAAGGATAAAATCACCGTAACCAACAACAGTCCAGCAGCAAGAATTGAGCGAAGTAATAAGCCAAGGATTATGGCAATCAAAATCAAGACGATTGGGATAATTACTCGATTGTCGCGCTTTGATGATTGATCGATGTCATATCCAATTGCTGTTTGTCCGCCAACCAAAACATTGGGGTTTACCGATTTGGCCGCCTCGCGAATAAGTGGAATTAAAGCCTTTGCCTCTGTTGAATCTGCAGCCAAATTCAAGGTGGCGTTTAGAAGTACTTGTCCTTCAACAACTTTAAGCTCTGCAGTTGGCTGCTTAGTTACCGGATCCAAATTGGTTACTGGAACAACATTTGCAACATTTTCAACCTTCAGCACGGCTGCAGAAACAGCTGCGATATCACCTTGATCAACAACAATTTCTACTGGGGTGCCCTCGCCACTTGGGAAGTGCTCTCCTAATTTTTCAAGTCCAATTACAGAATCAGTTCTTGAGGTAAACGCCTCTGTTTGAGCCAAGCCATCTGATTTCAAAGTTGGAGCAAATCCAGCAAATATGAGAAGAAGGGTTGCGGTGGAAATCCAAACTCGCTTTGGTCGGCGTTCAACCAATGCGCCAACTTTGGACCAAATACCACTTAACTTTTCATCCTCCTGTCCATACTTTGGAATCTTGGGCCAGAAGATCCAACGGCCAAAAACCACCAATAGTGCCGGGAGCAAAGTCAGGGCGGCCAACATTGAGGAGGCGATACCAATTGAACCAACTGGACCTAATCCACGATTACTTGAGAGATCGCTAAGCAGTAACACCATAAGTCCAGCAATGACAGTGGAGCCAGAGGCCAAAATTGGTTCAACCACTCCACGCCAGGCAATTCTCATCGCTTCATAGCGAGATTGATTGTGATGTAACTCCTCTCGATATCTAGAAATCAGCAACAGTGCATAATCTGTTGCGGCACCTAAAACCAACACATCAAGAATGCCTTGGGTTTGTCCATTTAGATCAACAATATTTGCTTTAGCTAGGTAATAAACAATCATTGTGGCTAAACCAAGAGCGGTTCCCGCCGTGAATAATGGAATAATCCATAACAGAGGTGAGCGGTAAACCACTATCAAGATAATTGCTACAACTATAAGGGTCGTTTGCAAAAGTCGGGTATCAATAGAACCAAACGCATCAAATAGATCAGCAAAAATACCGCCCGGGCCAGTTACATGGGATTGCAATCCAGCTGAGCCAAAGTTATTTTCCAAATCCTCTCGTATGAATTCGATAATCATCGGAAGCACAGGTTCTTTATCAATATTCTCACCGGCAATAGCTGAATCCAACGAAACATTAATCAAGATCGCTTTGCCATCGGCTGAAGGAATTGGAATCACTGGAGCTGGCGCGAAATAATCACTTAATGGCTGACCTGATTGAGGCAAAACCTTTTCGCCAAGAGTTGCAGCGTACTGGTTGACTGCAGCAAATGTTTCGGTGTTGGTTGTGGGGCTCAAATCTCCAACCAGCAATAATAAGGTTGGCAAAACATCTGCAGATTGCTGCGAAAACTTCACAATGGTCTTGCCAGCGATAGTCGACTCTGCACTATCCGGCAGGAATGAGGAGTTGTCGTTTTCCTGCACAGTGGAGATCTTTGAAAATGCAGCGCCGGAGAACCCTCCGATAGCAAGCCAGGTGATGATTGCCACCACAGCCAACCAAAGCGCCTTGCGACCTTTCACAGATTTCTTGTTTACGGAATTCACGCTCACCTGATTAGACACACTCTCTCCTCTACATTATCTAGCCTCTGTTTGTCATCAAATCTAGTAGCCACCAACTCATACATAGTCTCGACAGCCCAGGGGTCACGGCCGACGAAATTTGAGTGATTTGGACAACGGCCGCCATCCCAAACTGGTGAAGGGGGTGAAGTCCAGGATAGGAGTTTACCGCCCGATGAAGTTAGGCTCTGCCTATGAGCTCAGTAACCGCAACCCATTCTGACTCAATTCTTGCTGCGGAACCCAATTTCTCTGGTTTAGCTCTGAAAAGACTAGGTCTGGTCGATTACGAGACCGCTCTTGCATTACAACGGGAGTTCCATGCCGCCGTTGCTGACCAAGAAAAGCCAAACACTTTCCTATTGCTGGAACACCCGCCAATCTTTACCGCCGGGCGCAGAACTTTGGAAAGCGAGATGCCCACTGATGGGTCAAAAGTTATTGAGGTCGATCGCGGCGGAAAGATAACTTTTCACGGACCAGGACAGATTGTCGGCTACCCAATCGTAAAGTTAAGAAATCCCAATGATGTTGTGGGTTTTGTTCGAGAGTTAGAAACCGCACTTATCAGAGTATGCAATGAGTTTGGGTTGGATGCACAGAGATACTGTGAACGATCTGGTGTATGGCTACGAGATGAAAAGGGAGACCGCAAAATCGCCGCTATCGGAATCAGAGTCGCCCGTGGTGTCACTATGCATGGCTTTGCGTTAAATGTTGATCCTGATCTCTCTTACTTTGAGCGCATTGTGCCTTGCGGAATTTCAGATGCTCAAGTCACTTCGATGACTCACGAGTTGAATCGCAAAATCGATATCGCAGAGGTGACTCCAGTTCTCGAGCGCTACATGTTTGAGGCATTGATGAGGGTGGGTCAATTGTGATTGCGCCCGATGGAAGAAAATTACTGCGTATTGAAGCCCGTAACGCGGCGGTTCCGATTGAAAGAAAACCCGAGTGGATTAAAACTCGCGCCAATATGGGTCCGGAATACACGGCGCTTCGCTCCTTGGTTTCAAATGAGGGTTTGCACACTGTTTGCCAGGAGGCGGCTTGCCCCAACATTTTTGAATGCTGGGAGGATAAAGAAGCAACCTTCTTAATTGGTGGCGAAGCCTGTACCCGTCGTTGCGATTTCTGCAATATTGATACTGGAAAGCCACAACCTCTAGATCATGATGAACCACGAAGAGTTGCTGAATCTGTAAAGACGATGGGTTTGAAATATGCCACCGTTACTGGAGTCGCTCGAGATGATCTTGAGGATGAGGGCGCTTGGCTTTATGCAGAAACCATAAATCAAATTCATAAACTTGTCCCCGGTTGTGGAGTTGAGATGCTGGCTCCTGATTTCTCTGCAAAAAGTGAGTTGTTAAATCAGGTATTTGAAAGCCGGCCAGAGGTTTTTGCTCACAATCTAGAGACTGTGCCTCGGATTTTTAAGCGAATTAGGCCCGCCTTCAATTATGAACGCTCTCTAAATGTTATTACCCAAGCCCGTGATTTTGGCTTGATAACTAAATCCAATCTGATCTTGGGTATGGGAGAAACCCGAGAGGAGATATCTCAAGCTCTGGTTGATTTGAGAGATGCGGGTTGTGATTTGATAACTATTACCCAATATCTCAGACCTTCTGCTTTGCACCATCCAGTTGAAAGGTGGGTAAAGCCACAAGAATTTGTGGAGTTGGCAAAAGAAGCAGAGGAGCTTGGTTTTGCGGGCGTCATGAGTGGACCTTTAGTGCGCTCAAGTTACCGCGCTGGAAGACTATATAAGCAGGCGATAGCAGCGCGCTCTGGTGCTAATAATGGCTGAGTTGGTTTACCCACCAATCATCCGTTTAGTAAAAACTCTTTGGCGATATTTAGATATTCAATTCACATTTTACGGACAGTCACATATTCCAGTAAGGGGTCCAGCAATTCTGGCGATGAATCATGTCGGTTACTTGGATTTTGCGTTTGCCGGTACCGCCGTTTTACCAACCGGACGTTTAGTTAGATTTATGGCAAAACGAGAGATTTTTGATAATCCAGTTGCTGGTCCACTAATGCGCGGCATGAAACATATTTCTGTCGATCGCAATAACGGCGGACCATCATTTATCGCAGCTTTGAAAGCTTTGCGTTCCGGAGAAATCGTTGGAGTTTTTCCCGAAGCCACTATTTCCCAAAGTTTTGAGTTAAAGGATATGAAAAATGGGGTTGTGAGGTTGGCACAGGAGTCGGGTGCGCCCATTCTCCCTACTGCTATTTGGGGATCTCAACGGGTTTGGACCAAGAAGTTGCCCCGAGATTTCTCTCGTAGCAAATATCCAGTATTTGTTTCAGTAGGTGCCCCAATATTTGTTACACCATCAGATTCACTTGATGATGCCATGAACCAGCTGAGTGCCAACCTGCAGGAATTATTGAATCAGGTGCAAAAGGATTATCCTGACTCCCCTATCGGCCAACGCTGGGCTCCCGCCAGCCTGGGCGGTACCGCACCTACTAAACAAGAGTTAATGGCGGCTAAAGAATCTCGAAAGGAACTTTAAGAGATGTTCGGACGGAAAAAGAAGGATCCCAACGCTCCAAAGAAAGTTCGTTTTAAAACTATAAGAGATGCCTATGCTCTGGCGAAAAAGCAGTACTCCTTTGTACTTCTTCGGTGTTTAGCGGTGTTCGCTCCGCTCTGGATTATCGGTATCGGCTTAGGCGCACAGTTAGGTCGCCCCGGATACGCAGCTTTCATAACTTTTCCTCTAGCCCTACTGGGTGCATTTTTTTATTTCACAAGAATGGCAAGCAGTGCCGCGTATGCATCAATTGAAGGAGAGCCTGGAGCAGCTGCCAGCGTTTTAATGTCAATAAGAAAAGGTTGGACCGTTACCCCTGCTGTTAGCGTTAATAAAGCGCAAGATATGGTGCACCGTGCGGTTGGAAAAGCTGGTGTTGTTCTTGTTGCTGAAGGTGGCTTTGGTGTCCGGGCCCTATTAAATGATGAAAAGAAAAAGATGGAGCGTTTTGCTCCAGGTGTACCCGTCCATGAAATAGTAATTGGATCTGGAGAATCTGAGGTTTCGGTTCGAAAACTTCAAAAACGAATGAAGAAGTTTCCAAAGAAGCTTTCTACTGTTCAGGTACGTGAGCTCCGTGCAAGATTAAAGGCAGTTGGTGGAATGAATATCGCGCTACCTAAAGGTCCGATGCCAAAAAATATGAGGATGCCAAAACCTCGTTAAAGTTTTACAACTACGGTTTTTGCAATTCGATCGTGTAATCCTCTGCCATCCTGATCGGTTACAACAGCAGGGATCACCAAAGCGATCAAAATGGTGCGCAGGAAAACCGCGGTTGGTTTTACAAATAGAAAATCCGGCCAAGTCAAAACTTTTATCTTCATAATGCGCTGACCAGCGGAGGCGCCACCCAAAGAGGTAAGCAGTGCAACCTCCAGGACAAAAACCCCGAGTCGAGTGAGAGATGGCCCAAGTGAGCTGGATTGAAGCGGAATAATTAAAGCGGCCGAGAAGGTAGCGATAGCCCAATCGATAGAGATTGCGGCAAATCGGCGTCCCAGGCCAGCTCGTTCCATGCGGGAAACCTACTACTCCCCCCAGAAAATGAAACATTCCTGTAACAGTTCGGTTATGGGTTTTTCACCACATCCCCATAGGTTTAGGGCATTGATTTGCGGCTCAGTGGCGAGCTTTAAGTAACTATTAACAGGAGAAATATGTTTAAGAATGCTACAGAAGTTCTTAACTTCATAAAGAAAGAAGATGTGAAGTTAGTTGACGTGCGCTTCATTGACCTGCCTGGCATTCAGCATCACTTCAATGTGCCAGCTTCACAGTTCACTGAAGAGGTATTCACTGAAGGTTTGATGTTTGATGGTTCATCCATCCGTGGTTTCCAATCAATTCATGAATCAGATATGAAACTACTTCCCGCCCCTGAAACCGCATTTATCGATCCTTTCCGTAAAGAGAAGACTTTGGTGCTTCACTTCTCGGTTGTAAATCCGGAT
>Ga0129336_10003122_pt1 | contig 10227 bp, 4 predicted proteins | sample CPB6_02_DNA_FD_96878 | JGI IMG/M metagenome (GOLD analysis project Ga0129336, IMG submission 96878) | Freshwater to marine salinity gradient microbial communities from Chesapeake Bay, USA - CPBay_Sum_0.6_0.2_DNA | ecosystem: Environmental > Aquatic > Marine > Coastal | place: USA: Chesapeake Bay...
ATGTTGCGCGCAGTGATCAATCCGAATCCACAAGGCGGCGTCACCTATCTCTTTGACGATGTGACCGCGCAATTCCATCTCCAATCAAGCTTTAATGCGCTCACCCGCGTGCAAAGCGAAACGCTTGATTCACTTAAAGAAGGCGTGGCGGTGTTTGGCACCGATGGGCGCCACAAATTCAACAACCCTGCATTTGAAAAAATCTGGTCGCTCGATCCGAAGCGTTTGGAGACTCATCCTCACATTGATCAGGTTATTCTGGATGCCCATCATCTTTATGCCGATGTTGACATCTGGTCATCGATCAAGGGGATGATTGCCGGGGTGACAGATAGTCGTGAAGCGCAATTCTATCGAATGGAGCGACATGACGGTTCAATTGTTGATTGCACTTTGGCACCTTTGCCTGACGGATCAACACTCGTCACCTTTATCGATGTTTCGGCGATTGTGAATGTAGAACGGGCGCTCACCGAGAAAAACGAAGCTTTGGAACGCGCTGCAAAATTACGTGAAAATTTCGTGCATCATGTTTCATATCAATTGCGGTCACCGCTGACCAATGTGATTGGCTTCACCGAATTACTCGCGAGTGGAACAGCTGGGCCTTTGACGAATAAACAATCGGATTACGCCGGGCATATTCTTCAATCCTCGCACGCATTGATGGCGATCATCGATGATATTCTTGATCTCGCCTCTTTTGATCGCGGTGAAATTGATTTATCGGTAAGCGATGTTGAACTTCGTCCGCTCATCGATGTCGCGGTGATGGGTCTTAAAGACCAGATGCGGGAATTGGGACTTGATTTAGCCATTACGATTGATCCGGCAATCGGCCTTGTCTCGCTTGATGAAAAGCGGATCCGGCAGATTCTCTTTAATCTTCTCTCCAACGCGATTGGCTTTTCAGATAAAGGTCAAACCATCAGCGTTGCGGCGCGTTTAAATCAAAATGATCTCGTCGTTGAAGTGCGCGATCAAGGCCGCGGCATTCCTTCTGATCTTTTACCGCATGTGTTTGATCGTTTTGAAACGCGTAGCGGGGGCACGAAACATCGTGGTGCGGGGTTGGGACTTTCACTCGTCAAAGCCTTGGTAGAACTTCTCGGTGGTCGTCTCACCATTGACACTGAAACGGGTCGTGGGACGCTTGTAACCTGTCACTTCCCGCAACTTCGCCCTTCTGACGACGCCACCAATGCCGCATGACACGGCAACACTCCGTTTCTTCTTCCGCTTCCATGCAATGGCGCTTTGATATTGGCGATGAACAAGACACGATCGCTTTTGCGCGGATGATTGCGCCCGCACTACAGCGCGGCGATCTCGTCACATTGTCCGGTGATCTTGGCGCCGGAAAAACAGCCTTTGCGCGTGCATTGATCCGCGCACTCACTGATGATGATCAACTTGATGTGCCAAGCCCCACTTTCACGCTGATCCAAACCTACGAAACAAAAAATTTCCCATTGATTCATTGTGATCTCTATCGGCTTCGTGATCCAGACGAGCTGATCGAACTTGGTTTTGACGACCTATCCCACGAATCACTCACGCTGGTTGAATGGGCAAGCCACGCGCCGGAAGTTGAACATCGCGCAGCGCTTGATATTCATCTATCCTTAAATCCCAACACATCAACTGAAGGTCGAAGTCTTATCGTCACTGCGAAAGGCGCGATGAGTGAACGCATCAAGTCTCTTATGGATCTAGTGGCATTGCTCGCGCCTATAGGGTGGCTTAATGCCGAAAGGCAGATGATTGCGGGGGATGCATCCGGTCGATTTTTTGAGCGCCTGAAGCAAGGCGGGAAAACAGCCATTCTCATGAATGCGCCAAAGCCATTTGCTGGCCCTGTCTTACGTGATGGCAAAACCTACCGCGCGCTGGCACGTCTTTCCGACACGCTATCTTCTTTTGTGACAATGGCGCGCGCTTTACGAAGTGAACAAGTCAGCGCTCCCGAAATCTACGCTGCCGATGTTGAAAATGGGTTAGCGCTTGTCGAAGATTTCGGTCTTGAAGGCATAATCAAAGATCAAACACCCGTTTCAGAACGTTATCGCGAAGCCGTATCGGTTCTTGCTCGCCTTCATTCAAGAGCGCTACCACAACAAATTAAAAATGGTATCAACGAATATTATCTTCTCCCCGCTTATGATCTTGAACCACTTCTCACTGAAGTTGAGCTCTTTCTCGAATGGTATCATCCGGCATTTTCAAAATCACCGCTCTCTGATGATGCGCGCACTCAATTTATGAATATATGGAAGGATCTCATCGACCCCTGTCTTCGTGATCCTCAAACATGGACTTTACGCGATTTTCATTCACCTAATTTGTTCTGGCTTGCCCATCGCGAAGGTGATCGACGCATCGGTGTGATTGATATTCAAGACGCGGTCTATGGCCATCCCGCTTATGATCTTGCCTCATTGCTACAAGATGCGCGCGTTCCCATTCCTGAAACATTGGAACTCGAGCTCATCAAACATTATGCCGATTTACGTGAAGCGGCAGACCCCTCTTTTGCGCTTGACTCATTTCTGCATGCCTACGCGATTTATGGCGCGCAACGTGTAACAAAAATCTTAGGCATTTTTGTACGACTTGATCGTCGCGACCATAAATCTGATTATCTTAAGCATTTGCCGCATATGCGTGCCTATCTGAAACGCAGTCTCTCTTATCCCGCTTTGGCACCACTAAAAAATTGGTTGCTTATATTTGTTCCTGATCTTTTTGAAGGGACAACATAAAATGAGAACCATGCCACATTCAGCGATGATTTTATCGGCGGGTCTCGGCCTGCGCATGCGCCCATTGACGGATACACGACCAAAACCTTTGATCGAGGTCGCAGGAAAAGCTTTACTCACTTATAATCTTGAATGTCTCACGCGTGCCGACATTCATCAAATCGTTGTCAACATTCATCATCTCGGTGCGCAAATTCATGATTTCCTGAACGCAAAGAACTACGCACATGTGAAAATATCAGACGAGACAGAGCGTCTCCTTGATTCAGGCGGCGGTATTAAAAAGGCCCTTCCGCTTTTGGGTCCTGATCCTTTTTTCATCATGAACGCCGATTCCTTTTTTATAGATGGGCCACGAAGCAATCTGCAGCGCCTCGCCGATGCTTTTGATCCCCTCCAAATGGATGCGATGTTATTACTCGCGGGCGGCTTGCAGATGACGGGCTATGACGGGCTTGGTGATTTTTTCATGGATGCCCAAGGCGGTCTCACACGCCGGGTCGAGCGCGTCATAGCACCTTTTGTTTACACGGGCGTTGGCTTGATCAAGCCGTCTTTGTTTAACGATACGCCTCAAGAGCCTTTCTCGCTGAATCTTCTCTTTAACCGCGCGATTGAGAAAGGTCGGCTCTTCGGCTTGCGACTCGATGGCGAATGGCTTCATGTCGGAACACCCGATGCGATTGCGGAAGCAGAAACTCAGCTCGCTTACGGGGTGACGACGAAGGGGCTTTGACACTGATGGTGACGGTCCGTCCGCGCGTTTTTAGCATCGCCTCGGGGCTCCCCTTTCTCCCGACCCTTGCGCAGTCTCTTTTGGCCGGCGCGATTATTCCTCAGTGGCCGCGTGATGATGATCCGCTCGTTTTCGCCGACGCTACAATCTATGTCCCAACACGACGCGCGGCGCGTGCGCTTTTAAATGAACTCGCAACCCGTTCGGGCAACGAAGCACTTTTATTACCGCGCGTTGTGCCGCTTGGCGGGTTGGAAGATGTTGAAGATCGTTTGATTCTTGAACGCGGCTTTGAAGCCTTTGATGGCGATACACATCTTCTGCCCGATATGGATCCGATGAGACGGCGCTTGATTCTCACGCGCTTGGTTCTTGCATGGTCGAAGCAGATTTCAGAGACACTTGCCGGAGGGCAATCCACGGATTTCAACGTTTCGCTTGTCGAAGGATGGCGCGAAGATCCGCAGGGTTTCATTGTTGCGGCCACACCGCATGATGCCGTTGATCTTGCGGATGCTTTGGGGACATTGATCGATACACTCGTGATCTATGGTAAAACATGGGCTGATCTCCACGCGCTGGTCCCCAATGAAAGTGATGAGTACTGGCGCATATCAAAACATTTTCTTGAAATCGCTGCCGCCACTTGGCCTGCTTTGAAAGAAGCAGAAGGGGTGATGGATATGGCGGAGCGTCGCCATCGTCTGTTGACGCTTGAAGCGGAGCGTCTCATTCGTGAACGCCCTGCTGCTCCCGTCATCGCGGCGGGCTCAACAGGATCGATGCCGGCAACTGCTGCACTACTTTCAGCCATTGCACGATTACCAAAGGGTGCCGTCGTGCTTCCTGATCTTGATCAGGGACTTGATGAGGTCAGCTTTGGGCTTTTAACAAATGGCGAAGGGCACATCAAAGAGCCCTCTCATCCGCAAGCGCAATTGGCGCATCTCCTAAAGCGCATCGGCTTGACTCGACAAGATGTTGTATCACTAGGACACGCCTCACGAGATGCCCAAGCGCGAATGACATTGTTGTCTGAAGCGATGCGCCCTGCGGAATCAACCGATTTATGGAAGGCGGCAGATCAACGCCTCACCGATGAGACATTAGATCATGCGCTCACGGGCCTCACCATCATCGAAGCGCAGCATGAGCGTGAGGAAGCGCTCGCCATTGCGATTGCCTTGCGTGAAGCGATTGAGACGCCAGAGCGAACAGCGGCTTTAATCACGCCTGATCGGTCGCTCGCCACACGCGTGCGGGCTGAACTGAAACGATGGGCTATTGAAGCCGATGATTCTGCTGGAATGGCTTTAAGCGACACATCTGCGGGACTCATGGCAACGGCGCTTGGTTTGATGATGGCGCGTGATTTTGATGCCGTACCGTTGATCGCTCTTCTTGACCATGCTGATGTGAGGCTGGGGATTGACGAAAGAACATTCGTCCGCGCGCGAAACGTCATCGATCTCGCTTTGTTACGACAACCCTTTCGTGGATCAGGTCTCGCAGGCTTGAGAGAGGCTTTATCGCGTGAGAAGTCAGAGATCCGAATTACTTTCAAAAAGCGTCCGCAACAAAGATTAAGCGAAGAAGATTATGACACCGCTTCGCGGGTACTTGATGCTTTAGAACCCATAGATAAAAAGTTTCAAGCGGCGGGTTCGGATCTCGCGCGGCAACTGATTGCCCTCTCAGAAACGCTTTTGATCATTGGCGCAAGGCCTGATGACGAACTTCATTTTGAAACACTTGATGGCGCGGCTGAACTTCTTGATCTTTTGAATTCAGCAGCGCCCATCTCTACCGGATTGATTGAAGCGTCGCTTTACGATCTGCCGCCATTCTTAAATCGCTTGATGCGAGGCGTGGTGGTCGAAAGTCGCAATCGCCCTCATCCGCGCATCGGCATTTTCGGACTTCTTGAAGCGCGCCTTCTTCATCCAGATCGTGTCATTCTTGCGGGACTTGATGAAAGCATCTGGCCCCCGCAAACACGCTCTGATCCTTTTCTGACACGACCGGCGCGTGAGGCGTTAGGTCTGCCTTCACCCGAGCGACGTATCGGTCAAACCGCGCATGATTTTGTTTCCGCTCTTGGTGTTAGAGATGCGATCATAACGCGCGCGAATAAACGCGGAGGCCAACCGGTTGTCACGTCCCGCTTCTTGCAAAGACTACGCGCGTTGACGGGGGAGGATCGCTACAAGACATTAACGCAACGCGGTGAGCTTTATCTTTCATTGGCCCATCACATTGATGTAGGCCCTGCAGCACCTACGCTTCTGCAACCCAAACCGGTTCCACCACGCGCCTTTTTACCAAAGCGGCTTTCAGTCACATCCATTGAGACGTTGCGGCGTGATCCCTATTCGATTTACGCACGCTATGTTTTAAAACTTGATCCGCTTGATCCCGTAGGACGCGATATCAGAGCGTCCGATCTCGGAACTATGACTCATGAAGCGATCAGCGCCTTTACGAAAGCCTTTCCAGTAGCGCTTCCTGAAAATGCATATGATCAGCTGCTGAAATGTGCTGAAGTGGAATTCGCACCGCTTCAAGGACGTCCGGATTTCGAAGCTTTTTGGTGGCCGAACTTTTGCTCTTCTGCTGCATGGTTGATCGATTGGGAAGCCAAACGCCGCCTTCAGGTCACACCGCCCCTACTCGCCGAACAAGAGGGATCAATCGAGTTTGATATCGGCAAGGGCGAAAAGTTTCGCTTGTCCGCCCGCGCAGATCGGATTGAAATTCTGAAAGATGGCAAAGCGGCATTTATTGATTTCAAAACCGGTGAGCCGCCCGGACAAAAGCAAATCAATATTGGTCTCACCCCGCAATTAACGCTTGAAGCGGCTATTGCAAAACAGGGAGGCTTCGAATCGCTTAGCGCCCGCGCGAGTCGTGAACTTCTTTATGTAAAGCTCGGTGGTAAAAAGACGGGCTCTGTTGTTGTCGTAAAGCCGGACGGAATCGCACTTGATGAGTTGATTGATCAACATTTTTCAAATCTCATATCGATGATCACTGCGCATTGGAATGAAGGTCACCCCTTCTTATCGCGACCGATTGCCGAATTCGCGCGTCGTTACGGTGATTATGATCACCTCGCCCGTGTGAAGGAATGGTCCCGTGGCGGCGATGAGGGGAGTGAGAGCGAATGAGCGCAGCCTCTCTCCGCTATGACACGGACATCAAACAAAGGCGTGCGTCCGATCCGAAAGCCTCCGCCTTTGTGGCGGCTAATGCCGGTTCAGGCAAAACACATGTTCTTGTAAAACGTCTTTTGCGGTTGCTTGTAGACGGCGTTGACCCCGGCAAAATTCTTGCACTTACTTATACCACAGCCGCTGCCGCGAATATGGCCAACCGTGTTTTCCGTGATCTATCACGATGGGTGACGCTTGATGACGACGCGCTCACAAAAGAGCTTTTCGCTCTCGATCAACAAGAACCCGACGCAACAAGGCTTAAAGAGGCGCGGCGGCTTTTTGCGCGAGCGGTTGAAACACCAGGCGGCTTGAAAATTCAAACCATTCACGCCTTTTGTGAACGCGTTCTGCATCTCTTCCCGTTTGAGGCCAATGTTCCGGCAGGCTTTGACATTCTTGACGAGAAAGCCGTTGAAGATCGACTTCATCGCGCGCGCGATTTGGTGATCGCTTCCGCGGGGCGATTCGATCCCGTTTTGCGCAACGCTTTGGCCTTAGTGATCGAAGCCACGGGCGAGAACGGCTTCAACAAAGTCATCACACCGCTCCTGAAAGAGCGCGCTGCGCTTCGTGCGTTACTTCAAAAGACAATCGGCAAGAATACAAGTGAATATCGCATCAAACATGCGCTTGGTCTGCGAGATGAAGACACTTCTTTATCCGTTACACGAGAGATCTATGACGGGCGCCTCTCTGATGAACGGCTCCGTGCGATGATGGCGGTGCTGTCTCGGTCTGACGCCAAAACAGATCAGAAGACGATTGCCGCATTCGCAAAAACTATGCAGCTCCCTTCGAGCGACGAATGGGAGAACATCTATTTCAATGTCTTTCTTACAGCTGAAAACACCGCGCGAGTAGCCAAGGGTCTTACGACCGTTGCTATAGATGAAATCGATCCGAGTATAAGAGCGACTTTACTCGCTGAGCAGCAGCGCCTTGTTGGACTTTTAGAAAAGCGGAAAGCCACGGACTGTGCGGAGCGTTCATGTGCAGCACTTCGCGTGGCGGGCGCCATACTCGCTCATTATGAACAAGAGAAAATCAAAGCGGGTTCGCTTGATTTTGATGATTTGATTGAACGGACCAATGCGCTTTTTACGCGCGCAGGTGCGCGTTGGGTGCTGTATAAACTTGATCAAGGCATTGATCATCTGCTGGTTGATGAAGCGCAGGATACAAGCCCCGCGCAATGGGATATTCTCCACGCACTGACGGAAGAATTTCACGCAGGCGAAACGGCACGTATGGTACAACGTACAGTTTTTGCCGTCGGCGATCCGAAACAATCGATTTATAGTTTTCAGGGCGCGGAACCCGAATCATTCTTTCTCAGTCGTTCCCTGTTCCAGAAGCGCGTTGAGGGAGAGGGACGCTCATCCTTTCATGCCGAAGATTTAACGCTATCCTTCCGTTCATCACCTGTTATTTTGGAATCGGTTGATGCTGTATTCTCTGCACCGCATCGCTATCAAGGCCTTGAGAACGATCCGCGCCCCACGAGCCATGCGAGCCAGAGAAGCAATGCCCCGGGCCTTGTCGAACTCTGGCCCTTGATTGCAGAAGAAAAAAAAGAGCCCTCGCAAAACTGGATCGCACCGCTTGATGAACCTGGCATCGGAAGCCCGTCTGTGCGGCTCGCGATGCAGATTGCCGACCATATCAAAACGCTCATCGATACTTCATCGAAAGAGATGATTCACGATGAGAAGGGTTACCCACGCGCCATCCGTCCCGGTGATATTCTGATTTTGGTGCGCAATCGGAATATATTTTTTGAAACGGTCATCCGCGCGTTGAAAGATCGAGGTCTGCCTGTGGCTGGTGCTGACCGTTTGAAATTGCAAGAACATATCGCCGCAATGGATCTCGCGGTCCTTGGTTATGCGATGTTGACGCGTGACGATGATCTTTCCCTCGCCACTTTATTGAAAACACCATTGATCGGGCTCGATGATGAAGCGCTGATGAAATTTGCGCCAGAGCGGAGCGGTTCACTGGCCGACGCGCTAGATGCAGTCAATGATCACGAAACTTTGATGATCGCACGCGATAAAGTGAAAGCGCTTCGCGAAGCGGCTTTGCGTCTCTCGCCTTTTGAGTTTTATGCGTTTGTTCTTGGACCTTTTGGTGGGCGACGTGCTTTTCGCACAAGGCTTGGTGCGGAAGCGGAAGACGCACTGGATGAATTTTTGCGGCTGGCACTCGACTATGAGCAAAAATCAATGCCGTCCTTGCGCGCGTTTCTTGCAGAGTTTTCAGCAACGACACTCGAGATCAAGCGCGACATGGATATGGTACGCGATGAAATCCGCGTGATGACGGTCCATGGTGCAAAGGGGCTTGAAGCGCCGGTTGTTTATTTGCCTGATACGTCAGCGCCTGCGGTTCGCGCGCAACGCATCGGTCCCATCTTTGATCTCGGACGCGCGCGGGATGAAAAAATTCTGATCTGGTCGCCCACAAAGAATGACGATCCACAAATCGTTGAGACCGCACGCGGAGAGGCAAGTGCGCGTGAAGCTGATGAACATCGGCGCTTGCTTTATGTCGCGCTCACACGTGCAAGGGATCGGCTCTATATTGCAGGCACGACAACAACGCGCGCGCGGGGTGAAGGCAATTGGTATGATATGATTGCCGAAGGACTCGCTGATCGCCTGAAACCGGTTGACGGTGTTTATCGGCCGGAAGGTGCGCAACGTTATGCGCAAGGCGCGTTGACAATGGCGGATAAAAAGGCGGCGGCAAGCGCGCGTGAATCTGCACCGCTTCCGCAATGGCTCTTCGCAAAGGCCACGCCGGAAAAGGCGCCTCTTCCGCCGCTTAAGCCCTCAAGTGCTTTTGATGCGGCGGATCGACCCGATCGCCCAAGTGATCGCTCGCTTCATTATGTGGCACGGCGGCGCGGCACTCTTATCCACGCGCTCATCGAACATCTTCCTTTGCTCGCCCCTGATCAAAGAGAGGGCGCCGGTGAGCGCTGGCTCGCCGCCAAAGCGCCTGATCTTGACGACGCGACGCGCGCTGCGCTCCTCAAAGAGTCTTTGGCTCTCATGGCGCTCCCTGTTTTGGCACCTCTCTTCGAACCAAAGGCGCGGGTCGAATGTCCCATCGCCGGAACAGTAACACTGCCCAATGGCGAGACGCGCGCGGTCTCGGGGCAGATCGACCGGCTCTCTATGGATCAAGGCCGCATCATTCTCGCTGATTTCAAAACCTCTGCCCTGCCGCCGAAATCCGTGGATGACATCCCTGAAAAGATCGTACTGCAAATGGCGCTTTATGCCGAATTAATGCGTAAAGCCGTGCCCGAAGCGACAATTTCATGCCTTGTGGTCTACACCGGGTCTCAAATGGTCTTTGAAATTGAGAGCGCCACTCTTGCAAAGGCGCTTGGCACGATTGCAAGCGGCGCTTCCCTTGACGGAGGCAGTCCGCATTCATAGGTTCCGCCCGACACGGAGACCGATTCTTGATTTGGGCTCCTCCCCTTCCCCGGACTTTTTGTCCA
>Ga0129336_10003123_pt1 | contig 10222 bp, 9 predicted proteins | sample CPB6_02_DNA_FD_96878 | JGI IMG/M metagenome (GOLD analysis project Ga0129336, IMG submission 96878) | Freshwater to marine salinity gradient microbial communities from Chesapeake Bay, USA - CPBay_Sum_0.6_0.2_DNA | ecosystem: Environmental > Aquatic > Marine > Coastal | place: USA: Chesapeake Bay...
ACATTGGTGATAAATTTTTACACCGGGATGTATGACACAGTTGCGTCCAATTTTTACATCTTCTCCAATAAAGCAGTTGGGATAAATTTTTGTTCCTTCCCCCACGCTGACTTTTTCGCCGATATAACTAAAGGCTCCAATATAGATGCCTGTAGCAATGGTAGCAGAGGGGGCAATAAAACTAGGTTGTTCAATTCCAGTTAACTGCTGCGTACGTAATTCTTGATATTTGGTTAGCAGTGTTGCAAATGCAGAATAAGCATCGGGTACACGGATCAGTGTGGAATTTACTTTTTCACGGGGTTGAAATTGATCGCTCACAATCACAACACTTGCCTGCGTGCGGTAAAGATGTTCTTCGTATTTGGGGTTGGCTAAAAAAGAAAGTTGTCCAGCTACAGCCTCTTCAATTTTACCAAATGCATGTACCGCCGATCCGGGGTCTCCTTCCACTTTTCCTTGGATAAGCTGTGCGATTTGTGTGGCGGTAAACTGCATCATACAAGTGGTGTTGATTCAATTATTTCCGGGTTGACAAATGAAGTGTTTTTTTATTTCTCCATATGCTTTGCTACTGCTATGATTGATCAGTGCATTATCAACTTCAGAAATATCTTTTACATCTCCGTTTTTAAATAGAATATGGATTCGTTCGTCATTGGGATTATAGGTTGTGTTGCAGGCCTCTCCGGTAAAAACAAAATAGGCTGCTTCTTCTTCTGAAATTTCTAATCGTGCTGCGGTTTCTTTACGTAGCGTGCTTACCATTGAAGGAGCAACAGCTTCTTTAGTAAAACGAATTTTTAGTAATTGACGATTCACGATTAAGCGGCTTAATTCTGATAATACAGGGTCGGGATGTTGACACCAGTTTTTTATGCTGGCCATCACATCGTGATCATCAAGACGGCAAAACAGGTCTAAATGCTGCTTGATATTGGTAGCAGCTGCTTTGTTTTGTAAAAAAAAGTTGAGTGCCGTGGTAGCCGCTTCAACGGTTTGACCTTTTGCAATCAATTGGTGGGCTCTGCGAAGGGCGTGAACCAGCGTCATTTCTGCACTCACCACTGTTTTATGTAAATAGACCTGCCAGTACATGAGTCGGCGGCTAATCAAAAATTTCTCTATCGAAAAAATAGCTTTTTCCTCCACCATGAGTTGATCTTGTTGGACGGTTAGCATTTTTAATATCCGGTCATATCCAATTACACCCTCGGCTACTCCTGTAAAAAAACTATCTCGATTCAAATAGTCCATTCGGTCCACATCCAGTTGTCCTGAAATCAGTTGATGAAGGAACTTTTTCGGATATCGGTTCGTAAAAATCTCAATTGCCGTACTTAGTTTTCCCTGGAATTCTTCATTTAGTTTCTCCATGATCAACAGTGAAAGTTGCTCATGATGAACGCCTGGGATTAATTCTTTTTCCAGTGCATGCGAAAAAGGACCATGTCCGCAATCGTGAAGCAAAATGGCAAGTCGCGCTCCTAATTCTTCTTCTTCACTGATGGCCACTCCTTTACTTTTTAGCTCAGCTAGTGCAATTCCCATCAAATGGTAGGCACCCAGCGAATGATGTAAGCGTGAATGCATCGCACCCGGATAAACCAGGTGTGCAAACGCCATTTGGTGAATGTTACGCAGCCGTTGGTAGTAGGGGTGCGAAATAATGGCCAGCACCGTTGGGTGGTCTATGGTAATAAATCCATAGACTGGATCGTTGATGATTTTGCGGGTGGCCGATTTTGCATTCATATTGTTAAAGCTAACAAGTGAGCCTGTAAAAATACGAAGGCCATCTTTAAAAAGCTAAATTTGGCCTATGGCAATGGCAAAAATCATATGGGTGGATGATGAAATTGAGAGTTTACGCTCTCAACAGCTTTTTTTAGAAAACAAGGGGTATGCAGTTCAAACGTTTACCAATGGGTTTGAGGCAATCGATTACGTGCGTGAAAATCCGGTAGATGTAGTGCTGATTGATGAGAGTATGCCTGGGATAACAGGCCTGGAAACGCTGGCAAAAATCAAAGAGATCAATCGCTCCATTCCAGTTGTCTTGATCACAAAAAATGAAACAGAGAACCTGATGGATGACGCCATCGGTTCGCAAATCAGCGATTATTTAATCAAACCGGTCAACCCGAATCAAGTGTGGCTGAGTTTGAAAAAAATCATTGATAATAAACGATTGGTGGCAGAAAAAACTACCTCAGCCTATCAACAACAGTTTCGTCATCTTTTCACCGCACTCAACAGCGACCCGGATAATAAAGAGTGGCGAGACATTTATAAAAAGCTTGTGTATTGGGAATTGGAAATGCAGCGGACAGATAGTCCGGAGATGGAAGAAGTATTGCAAACACAAAAATCAGAGGCCAATACAGAGTTCTTCAAATTCATTTCAAAACATTATTCTTCGTGGTTATTGGGTGACAGTTCTAAGGCGCCTGTAATGAGTCAAACCCTTTTACGAACAAAAGTGTTTCCGCTATTAAAAAAAGGAACGCCCTTGTTTTTTGTGTTGATTGATAATCTTCGTTTTGATCAGTGGAAGGCGATAGAGCCAGTACTATCAGAAAGTTTTCGGTTAACAGAAGAAGATAGTTTTTATAGTATTCTTCCCACGGCTACGCAATATGCGCGCAACGCCATTTTTTCTGGGTTGCTACCCGCAGAGATTGAAAAAACCTATCCTACTCTTTGGAAAAATGATGAGGAAGAAGGCGGAAAAAATCTGTACGAAGAAGAACTGCTTCGTCAGCAATTAAAAAAAGCTGGATTAGGCGATATCCGTTTTTCTTACACGAAGGTTTTGAATAATCAGTCTGGTCAAGAATTGCAGCAGGATATTCATAATTTGTTGGAGAATGATTTGAATGTGATTGTTTACAATTTCGTCGATATGCTAAGCCATGCACGCACGGAAATGGAGGTATTGAAAGAATTAGCCGGAGATGAAAAAAGTTACCGAAGTGTTACCCGATCTTGGTTTGAACATTCGCCACTGCACCAAGCATTGCGTAGGATTGCAGACAAACCCCTCACCTTGGTGTTAGCAACTGATCACGGAAGTGTCCGAGTAAAGACACCTTGTCGGGTGATAGGTGATAAACAAACCACCACCAATTTGCGCTACAAGCATGGCAGAAATTTACAATATGAGCCACGTGATGTATTAGCCTACCGTGATCCCCGGCAGGCGGGTTTGCCCAGTCCCACTATCAATTCCTCTTTCATTTTTGCAAAAGGGGATCTTTTTTTATGTTATCCTAACAATTATAACCACTACGCTAATTACTACAGAAACACCTTTCAGCACGGGGGCGTTAGTTTAGAAGAGATGATTGTGCCCGTGATTACTTTTCAGTCAAAATAATTGGTTTGCTAAACGCATTTTGAATGTTACTTTCGCAGCACTGATATGAAATACACCCAAACAACACTCGATAAATTAGAGGCCATTCCCGAACAGGCAGGTTATGTACTTCGCTATGAGCGGGGCACGTTTCAAAGTGGTTATTGCATTTTGGAATCTAAAAAAGTAGTCGTACTCAATAAATTTTTAGCTACCGAAGGTCGCATCAATACGCTTATTGATTTGATTCCACAATTACAGATTGATCCGGGACTACTTTCCGAAGAATCAGCTCGTTTACATCAAGAAGTGTTGGCTCGCTTAGAAAGTTCCGAAAAAGCAGAGTAAATTTTATGCACTGTCCGCCACTTCAAATTACTTTTTTGGGGACAGGAACCAGTGGTGGCGTGCCAATGATTGGTTGCGATTGTGCAGTCTGTCTTTCTCAAAACCCACTTGACAAAAGACTTCGCTCCAGTATTATGGTTGAGTCCGCTACCACACGATTAGTGGTTGACACGGGACCTGATTTCAGATATCAAATGTTGCGGCAAAAGGTAAAGCACTTGGATGCTGTTGTTTTTACACATCCGCATAAAGATCACTTAGCCGGTCTTGATGATATCAGAGCATTTAATTATTTCAGTAAAAAGCCAATGGATGTCTATGCCGATTCACTCACCGAAGAGGCGCTTCGTCGTGACTTTTACTATGCATTTTCAGACACCCGTTACCCGGGTATTCCTGAACTAAACCTTCATACCATTACCGAAGAGATTTTTTGGGTGGGGGATATACCTGTTCAACCCATTCAGGTTTGGCATCATCGTATGCCAGTGTTGGGTTTTCGTTTTGGAAGTTTTACGTATATCACCGACGCAAACCGCATTGACGAGGATCAGCAACAAAAAATTAGGGGAAGCAAGGTGTTGGTTTTAAATGCACTTCGAAAGCAGGAACACCTTTCTCATTTTACATTAGAGCAGGCGCTCGAGATGATCGATCAATTAAAAGTGCCCACTGGGTATTTAACACATATCTCCCACCAATTGGGGCTTCATGCCGAAGTGGAGTCCGAACTGCCAGAGCATATTCATCTGGCTTGGGATGGGTTGGTATTTCGCACCGAATGAGTTAAAAAATATACTAACAAGTGTTAGTGTTCTAAAATTCCTCCCTATCTTAGCACTGGCCTCTGGCAATTGCTTGACAGTATATAAAAGAATGCCACTCTCAAAAGGGTGGCATCTCTATTAAAAAAATGCATATGAATTTTGAGCAGAACGATTTAACTAAACAAGTGGCGGAAGCAGCCCGTGAATTTGCAAAAACACAGATCGCACCACATTTAATGGAGTGGGACGAACAACAATTTTTTCCCAAACAAACCTTGCAAGAATTAGGTAAACTGGGGATGATGGGTGTCTTAGTACCTGAACAATATGGTGGCGCTGGTTTGACTTATGCCGAATATAAAGTAGTGGTAGAAGAAATCTCAAAAGTGTGTGGTGCTTTTGGTCTAAGCGTGGCCGCTCATAATTCACTTTGTACGGGTCATCTACTTGCATTTGGAAATGAAGAACAAAAAAAGAAGTGGTTGCCTAAATTGGCTAGCGGAGAATGGATTGGAGCTTGGGGATTGACCGAAGCAAATACGGGGAGTGATGCTGGTAATATGCAATGCACCGCAACAAAAAATGCAGCGGGAAATTGGGTATTGAATGGCACCAAAAACTGGATTACGCATGGTATCTCCGCAGAAATTGCGGTTGTGCTTTGTCGCACCGGAGAGCCCCGTGCAAAAAATAATGCGACTGCTTTTATTGTAGAGAGAAACACAAAAGGATTTTCGGCGGGTAAAAAAGAAAATAAACTCGGCATGCGGGCTAGTGAAACGGCCGAATTGATTTTTGAAAATTGTGAAATTCCAGATGCTAATCGTTTGGGAGAAGTTGGTGACGGGTTTAAACAAGCAATGAAAATACTAGATGGAGGACGTATTTCTATTGCCGCACTTTCACTGGGAATTGCAAAAGGTGCTTACGAGGCCGCTAAAAAATATGCGCAGGAAAGACAGCAGTTTGATAAACCGATTGCAAGTTTTCAGGCTATTGCATTTAAGCTAGCCGATATGGCTACTGAAATTGAGGCTGCAGAACTTTTGATTGATCAAGCTTGTTACTTAAAAGACCAGCATTTACCAATGACAAAAGAAGCAGCGATGGCAAAGTATTATGCCAGCGAGGTAGCTGTTCGTGTGGCCACCGACGCAATTCAGATTTTTGGGGGATACGGATATACCAAAGATTTTCCGGTAGAGAAGTTTTATCGTGATGCCAAGTTGTGTACGATTGGGGAGGGAACCAGTGAAATTCAAAAACTGGTGATTGCGCGCGAAGCCCTGCGAACGCACTAACGTACTTCCTGTAGCTCTACCAGTTTTTTATAGAAACCATTTTGTGCAATCAATTCTTCGTGTCTTCCTCTTTCAACTATACAACCTTTTTGAAGCACGATAATTTCATCTGCATGACGAATCGTAGACAGCCGATGTGCAATCACTAAGCTGGTGCGTTGCTGCATCATGTTATTGATGGCCTCTTGAACCAAGCGCTCACTTTCAGTATCAAGTGAAGAAGTGGCTTCATCTAAAATGAGGATGGGAGGATTTTTTAATACGGCCCTAGCGATGGTTAAACGTTGTCTCTCCCCTCCACTTAGTTTACTACCTCTGTCCCCAATATTAGTAGCGTAACCTTCTTCTTTTCGTAAAATAAATTCATGTGCATTTGCAGTACGTGCTGCTTGCTCAATCGCTTCATGGCTGGTTGCAGGTGCCGCCATCGCAATATTACCTGCGATTGTATCATTAAAAAGAATTGGCTCCTGTGTAACAATGCTCATTTGCTTGCGTACCGAAGTGAGGGTATACTCTTTGATATTTCTCCCATCAATTAAAATTTCTCCCTCTGTTACATCATGAAAACGAGGCAACAAATCAGCAAGTGTAGATTTTCCAGCACCTGAGGAACCTACTAGCGCTACTGTTTTTCCTTTTGGGATAACCAGATTAATATTTTTTACGACGGGCTGATCACCATAGCCAAATGAAACATTTTTGAACTCGATGCTATGTTCAAATCCTTTTAATTCAACAGCGGTAGGACTGTCTTCCACCACAAGAGGTGCATGTAAAATTTCTTCAATTCTACCAATAGCCGCACTTCCTTTTCGCATGTTACTAAACGATGTGGACAATGCTTTAGCAGGATTGATCAGATTGTAAAAAATACCCAGAAACCCGATGAAAGCAGATGCTTCTAATAGTTGTTGTTGTAATACTAGTCGACCTCCATAAAACAGAACTGCTGTAAACACCGCAATGCCCATGATTTCAGAAAGGGGAGAAGCCAAATCGCGTCGGTAGCCAATACGGTTACGAGCTTCTAAAAGTCGTTGATTACTTTCTTTGAACTTTTGAGTCAGGATTGATTCAATTCCAAACGCTTTGATAACGCGCAGTCCACCTAGTGTTTCGTCTAATACCGATAATGTCTCTCCAAATTTTATAGATACCTCTTGTGATATTTTTTTTAAGGATCGGGTGATTCGCCCAATCACCAAACCCAGCACTGGAATTAATAGCAGGATGAATAAGGTGAGTTGAGGGCTGATTAGAAACAACACCGCAAGCGTAGTGATAATAGTTAGCGGGTCACGTATCCATCCCTCGAGTGCGCCAATGAGTGAAACCTCCACTTCATTGACATCATTAGTCATGCGACTCATCAGGTCTCCTTTTTTGCGCTCCGTAAAATATCCTACGGGTAATTGTAAAACCTTGCTGTACACTTCTTCGCGCAAGCGATTTACTAATTCGTGTTTGATCGGGTTGAGCACATAATAGGCCAGGTAGAGGAAAAGATTTTTCCCTGCAATAAAGGCAATCATTAGCAAGCAAATCAAGCCAAGTGTATACGTTTTTCCATTCTCAAGTATTGAACTAGCAAGATATTGGTTGAGCGTTTCAATGACCTGGTTATTGCTGTGCGAAAGGGCACTGGACCCCTCACCGGTAAAAATGAGTTGTAAAAAAGGCATGAGCATGCCAATGGATACAATTGAAAATAAAATACTGAGTAGCACAAACAGTGCGTAGAGCAGTATACGACCCTTATAAAAGCCTAAATAACCAAAAATTCTATAGTAAGCACGCATACGGATGAACGGGTTCTCGACAAAGTAACTACTTTTACAGGGACATCACGAGGAATTATGGAAGAAGGTAAAAGACAGAAACAAATTGCAGGGCTACTGAACGAAGAGATGAATACCATCTTTCAACGCCTAGGCTTGAATATGTTGGAGGGAGGAATGGTGTCTATTTCATCTGTAAAAGTCACCCCCGACCTCTTAGAAGCTCGCTTCTATCTCAGTTTTTTTCAAGTAAAAGATGCAGAAGCGGCGCTTCGAAAAATTGAAGACCGGCATCACGATATCAAAAAAGAATTGGCAGCTAGGGTTCGCCATCAACTTCGTAGCATTCCGGTGTTAAAATTTTTTAAGGACGATACATTAGATCACGTGTTTCGCATGGAGGAACTGTTTAAAAAGATCAGTGAAGAAAAAGGTTCTTCTGCTGCCAACGAGACGGACTCTTAAGTAAATCCCATGCAGTTTTTATTTGCCTGGCGTTATTTCAAAGCACCAAAATCCACGCAAGCAATCAATTGGATTGCCTGGATCTCTGTATTGGGAATTATGGTGGGTACCATGGCCTTGATTTTGGTATTGAGTGTTTTTAACGGGTTTGAGGGAATGGTTAAATCACTTTATTCTTCCTTTTATCCGGATTGGGCACTTTCTCCTAAAACGGGTAAAGTACTAACAGTCTCAGCTGCTCAGCTTGATGCAATTCAAAAAATTCCAGGTGTTGAAGCGGCCTCCGTTGTATTGCAAGAAAAAGCACTTTTACAAGCTGGTGAAAACCAGGTAATGGTTAATTTGAAAGGAGTAGACGCTAACTATGTGCAAGTGAGTGGAGTGCCCTCGCATTTAACGAGTGGTAATTTTGAAACGGGCACCGCTGATTTCCCCTTTTTGGTATTGGGAGTGGGAGTGGAATCTGCGTTGAATATAATGGCTGAACGTAATCTTTCTCCGCTGTCTATATATCTACCTAAAAAAACAACGGGGCTCCAAGTTGATTGGGCTTCAGCTATTCAGATTGAACCAGCGCAAACTGCAGCTTCGTTTTTAATACAACAGGATTTTGATGATCAATACGCAATCACTTCATTGGCGTTTATGCAAAAAGCTTTGCAGCTTCAGCCCTCCCAGGCCACAGGAGTTGAAATTAAAGTATCGACTACTGCCAATGCTTCTGCTGTTCGTGCCGCGTTGGAGAGAGTGATGGGTGAGACAATCCTTGTACGAAACCGATTTGAGCAAAATGAAACTCTCTATAAAGTGATGCGCACCGAAAAATGGATTGTATATGGTGTGCTTTCCTTGATATTAGTCGTAGCAGCTTTTACCATGATCGGCGCACTTACCATGCTTGTTTTGGAAAAACAAAAAGATATTCGAGTATTACATGCGCTGGGAGCAGATCAAACGCTTATCAGAAAAATATTTATTGGCGAGGGTGTATTGCTTGCCTTGATTGGGGGCGGCGTAGGAATGTTACTTGCGGCCTCACTTGCTACGTTGCAGTTACGCTATCACCTTATTCCCTTAGAGGGAGGAAGTTTCTTGATTGATTATTATCCTGTGCAACTAAAAATTGAAGACTTTTTATTGGTAGGGGCTACCGTCTTTTTTATTGCAATCGTTGCTTCATGGTTTCCAGCATCTAGCGCTGCAAGAGCACCTATAGCACTACGTGAATCCTAAATGAAATTAATAGTCGCCCAATGTTTCGGGTAATTGTTCCAACGCGCGCGCAAGTTGTTCATCATTGGGAGCAACTCCATGCCATTCATGTGTTCCTTCCATAAAATCAACGCCCTTGCCCATCGCTGTACGCATCAAAATCACGATTGGTTTTCCTTGACCCGTCATTGATTTTGCTTTTTCTAATGTTGCAACGGTATCGTCCATATCATTTCCATCCATTTGGAGAACAGTCCAGTCAAACGCGCGAAACTTTGCTTCAAGGTCACCTAGGTTCATTACTTTGTCAGTGGGGCCATCAATTTGTTGTCCATTCCAGTCTATGGTTGCAATGAGATTGTCAACTTTATGATGGGCAGCAAATAAAACAGCTTCCCAAATTTGTCCTTCATTTAATTCTCCGTCCCCATGCAAGGAAAAGACAAGGTCTTTTTTCCCGTTTATTTTTTTAGTGAGCGCGGCTCCTGCAGCTACACTCAATCCTTGTCCCAAGGAACCTGAGGCAATGCGTATACCTGGTAGATGTTCGTGTGTGGCAGGGTGTCCTTGTAAGCGGCTATTGATTTTTCTAAAAGTTCCTAATTCTTTTTTATCAAAATACCCGCTACGTGCAAGGGTAGAATAAAATACAGGTGAAATATGCCCGTTTGAGAGAACAAAAACATCTTCGTTATTGGCATCCATTGTAAATGATGGATTATGCTTCATTACTTTAAAATAAAGAGCAGTAAAGTAATCTGCACAACCCAACGATCCACCAGGATGGCCGCTATTAACTGCATGTACCATGCGAACAATATCTCTTCTGATTTGGGTGGCAATGTTTTTTAACTCAGCTGTGGTGGACATGTGAAAAATTTTTACAAACCTATTTCTTTTTGGGATAGTAAATCCATCCTGCAATTAGTGTGTAAAACTTCATAATTTTGGCCCATGTCAGATGATGTTCAATCGATCAGCGCACATGCG
>Ga0129336_10003124_pt1 | contig 10221 bp, 6 predicted proteins | sample CPB6_02_DNA_FD_96878 | JGI IMG/M metagenome (GOLD analysis project Ga0129336, IMG submission 96878) | Freshwater to marine salinity gradient microbial communities from Chesapeake Bay, USA - CPBay_Sum_0.6_0.2_DNA | ecosystem: Environmental > Aquatic > Marine > Coastal | place: USA: Chesapeake Bay...
ATGATCATCTGCGACGAGCCGGTGTCGGCGCTCGACGTCAGCGTTCAGGCGCAGGTCCTCAATCTCCTCGAGGATCTGAAGAAGGCCTACGGACTCACTCTCATCTTCATCGCTCACGACCTGGCCGTGGTGAAGAACATCAGCGATCGCGTGGCGGTCATGTATCTGGGCAAGTTCTGCGAGATCGGTGCGAGCGACGACTTGTACGCGCGTCCTGCCCACCCCTACACCAAGGTTCTGCTCGATTCGATCCCCGTGCCCGATCCGAACGCGACCGTGGGCAAGGTGGCCGTCGAAGGCGAACCGCCGTCACCGGTCAGTCCGCCATCCGGATGTCGATTCAACCCGCGTTGCCCGAACGCGTCCGATCGTTGCCGTCGCGAGGAGCCCATCTTGCGCGAGATCGAACCCGGTCACTTCGTGGCCTGTCACCATCCTTTGTTCGGTGGCGAGGCCCCGGTGTCGGTCCGCTCCGCCTGAATCAGCGGTTCGAGTAATTCGGCGGGCGCTTCTCCATGAAGGCCCTCATGGATTCGCGGGCGTCCTCGGTATGGCTCGACATGATCTGTTGACGATTCTCCAGATCGATGGCCGATTGCATCGCCGGGATCTCGAGCGCGGTCCACATCGCTTCCTTGGTCAGATACACGCCGAACGGAGTGTTGGCCATGATGAGCTCGGCCTTGGCCAACGCGGCCTCCTCCAATCGATCGGGCTCGTGCAACTCGACCACCAAGCCGATGCGCAATGCCTCGTCGGCGTCGACGACGCGACCGGTGAGCATCATCTCCTGCGCCCGCGCCACGCCCACGATTCGGGGCAGCAACCAACTCGTACCGATGTCGCACGCCGAGAAGCCCACGCGAATGAACGCCACGTTGAACTTGCTCGACGTGGACGCCAATCGCACGTCGCTTCCGAGCACCAGCGCCAAACCCCCGCCCGCGGCGGCTCCGTTGACCGCGGCGATCACGGGCTGCGGGATCGACCGCAGACGGGGAATCAACGTGGCGATGTGTTTTTGAACCGCGAAGGCGCGTTGGGTCGGACCCATGTCGTCGGTGTGGGGAGCCGCGCCGTAACCGCCCAGATCCAACCCGGCGCAAAATCCCCGACCTGATCCGGTCAGAACGACGACCCGACAGTCCGCGTCCACCGCGATCGCGGCGAGCGTTTCGTGCAGGGTCTCGACCAATTCCGCCGACATGGCATTGAGACGTTCGGGGCGATTCATGCGCAACACGACCACACCATCACGGGGACGTTCGACGAGCAGGACCGGATCCGCAGGGGCAGAGTTCATCGCGACATTCTGGCAGTCGTTCCTCCTTCTGGCGAGCGTCCGAAACCTTGATCAGCGGGGGTGTTAGCGTCTCGGACACGCCGAGTCGCGGCGATCACACCGCCATGAACGAGTCCGCACCCACCCCCGTCGCCGACCCCGACGAACAGCATCGGACCTGGATCGCTTCCCTCCGCTCGGCGGCCGTCGCCTTCGTCGTGTCGCGGCTGATGGTCCTGATCGGGGCCGCCATCGTGGCCGCCGAAATGCGAGCGGACGAGAACAAGATCCGTCCCCAGATCTTCTTCGGCTTCGATCGCAAGGTCGACCCGCACGCGCGCGATCTGGTCCTCCCGCGTTCGGCCGGCCGGATGATCCTCGACGTGCTCACCTCCTGGGACGGACTCTGGTACCTGCGCATCAGCCGGTTCGGTTACCCCACGTTCGTCCCTCCGTCGATCACCTACGAGGAACCACAGGCCCGCGTCGCCTTTTTCCCGGCGTATCCCTATGCCGTGCGCGGGCTCGACCGGATCCTGCCCGGCGGTGACACGTTGGCCGCCCTCTCACTGAACCTCGTGTTGGGGGCGACGTTCATCGTCCTGGTCGGGTTGCTCACGCGGGCCTGGTTCGGCGTGGAACACGCCCGGACCGCCATGGTGTTGTGCGCCATTTTCCCCGGCAGTTTCGTTCTGTCGTTCGCCTATTCCGAAGCCCTGTTGCTCACCATGGCCGCGGCCACACTGTTGGCCCTGCATCACGAGCGTTGGCTCGTCGCGGGAGCGCTGGCGGCGGTGGCCACCGCCACCCGACCGAACGGGGTCGCCATCGTGCTCGCGTGCGTGGTGGCATCGGCGATCGCCATACGCTCTCGTCGCGACTTCCGATCGCTCGTCGCGCCGGCTCTTGCTCCGCTGGGTTTCGTCGGCTATCAACTCTGGATCGATTCCCACGCCAACGAGAGCCGCGTCTGGTTCCGGGTCCAAGGCGAGGCGTGGAAGGAAGGCGCGAGTTTCGGACTGACCGCCATACGTCGCACCCTCGAGACGTTCACGCAACCCCTCACCTCGCCGACCGACATGATCACCGCCGTTTCCTTCCTCGGCACCCTCGCACTCATCTGGATCGCCTGGAGGCGCCATCGTCTCCCCTTGCCCGCGGCCGCCTACTCGGCCGTCATCGTCGTCCTGATGTTGTTGCCCGCCACGGTCACGGCGCGGCCGAGATTTCTCTACACCGCCTTCCCCCTCTTCATCGGCGCGGCCGTGTGGCTGAACGCGCCCCGCCGACGGGACTGGTGGCCGTACGTCGTCGGTGCGTCGATGGCCGGACTGGTGACGCTTTCGGCCCTCTACGGCGTCTACGGAGTGGTCCCTTGATCGGAGCGGTTCGACGGTGGATCGAACGTCACGTTCTCCACGTTTCGTTGGCCCTTCTCGCGTACGTTCCCCTTCTCCTCACCGCGCCCGGCAAGGTCCCCGGCGACACCAAGTTGTACCTGTACCTCGATCCGTGGCGCCTCATGTCGGACGCTGCCTTCAGTTGGGATTCGCGACAATTCGGCGGCTGGGTCCCTCATCAGAACGTGGGCTACCTGTGGCCCAGCGGCCCATGGTTCGGCTTCTTCGACCTCATCGGCGCTCCGGACTGGGTGGCCCACCGGTTGTGGATGGCCACTCTTCTCTTCGTCGCCGGATCCGGAGTCGTCCACCTCGGGCGACGACTCCAGCTGAGCCCGACGACGATCGTCGTCGCGGCCTTCACGTATCAGTTCACTCCCTTCGTGTTGCCCTACATCTCGCGCACGTCGGCACTTCTCCTGCCATGGGCACTGCTGGGTTGGATCGTCGCGGTCACCATTCGCTTCACTCACGAACGACGGCTCGGACAACTCGCGGTGTTCGCGCTCCTGATTTTCTCCTCCGGGGGCCTCAACGCCACCGCCCTGCTCGTCATCGCCCCGGCTCCCGTCGCCGTCATCGTGGATGCCCTGTGGCGTCGACGAGTGTCGATTCGTTCCGCGCTCGTCACCACCGGCATTCTCGGTGCGACCACGATCGCGATGAGCGCCTGGTGGCTCGCCGGATTGGTGATACAGGGACGACACGGTTCCGCGGTGCTGTCCTACACCGAAGCGTTGCCATCCACTGCCGCCACCTCGACCGCACCCGAGGTCCTGCGGGGTCTCGGATACTGGCTCTTCTACGACCGCAATGCCGTGGTCCGCCTCACGTCGGCCGCCGACCCCTACCAGTCCAACCCCGTCGTTTTCGTCGCCGGGGTCGTCATCGTCGTGTCGGGCTTGCTCGGACTGCGATCGCTGCGCTCCGACGTGCGTCGGCCCCTGGCCCTGATGTTCGTGGCCGGCGTCGTCCTCGCCGTGGGGGCCCATCCGTACTCGTCGCCCACGCCGGCGTGGAGACTCCTGGTCGACAATCCCCAGAGTGCTCTCAGCCTCGCCCTGCGCTCGTCGACGCGGGCCGCACCGCTGATCGTCGTGGCTCTCGCCTTCGGTTTCGGACATCTCGTCGACCGAACACGTCATCGAGCACTCCGCTCGTCACGACCCCGTCTCGCCGTGCTCGCCGTGCCACTCGCGTTGGCGATCGTCATGATCAATCTGCCCGCCCTGCTGAGCGGACGGATGGTGGACCCGGTCATGGAACGTCCCGAGCAACTTCCCGCCGCATGGATCGACGCCGCTTCCCTGCTCGACCAGCGTTTCGATGAGGGACACACCGGAGCAGTGTTGATGTTGCCCGGCATCGAGTCGGCCGCTTTCAGATGGGGCTATCCGGTCGACCCGATCCTGCCCGGTCTCACGAAGAAGCCGATGTTGAACCGCGACTGGGTGCCACAGGGCAGTGCGCCCCACATGGACCTCTTGTACGCGCTCGACGACTCGTTCCAGAACGGCACCGCCGATGCCCGCTCCATCGCCCCGATCGCCCGTCTCCTCGGAGTCGACACCGTGATGGTGGTCAACACCTATCAATACGAACGATTCGGTCTCGACCCCCCGGCGCGGGCCGCCGAGATCATCGACTCCGCACCCGGTCTCGTACGCGTGGCCGCATTCGGTGATCCCACCACGAACGTCGCTCCCCATCAGGACGACTCCCTCGCGGTCGCCCTGCCCGAGATCGTCCTGTACGAGATCGAGGATGCGCGATCGGGAATGCGCGTCTCGGACTCGCCCCTCGTGGTGTCCGGCGACGGCACCAGCTTGGTGGAACTCGCCGCCAGCGAACTCGTCGACGGTCGCTCCATCGTGCTCCACTCGGCGGCGCTCGACCGCGATCAGCTTCGGACCGCCTCGACGGCGACGACCGAGGTCATCGTCACCGACGGCAATCGCAAGCGCGCCCATCATTGGCGCGGTTCGCAGAACGTGTGGGGAGCCACGGAGACCGCCGCGGACGCGTCCGACGACGAGTTCGACAACCGCTTGCCGGTCTTTCCCACCAGCGACGGTCGCACGGACACGCAGTCGGTCGTCGACACGTCGGGGGACATCAGGGTCTCGGCCACCGGCTACGGCGCGTTGCTCGCCTACTACCCCGAATATCGACCAGCCATGGCGGTCGACGACGATCCCTCCACCGCCTGGCTCATCGGCTGGGGGCTCGAACCCGTCGGCCAGATACTGGAGATTCATCGCGACTCCCGTCCGATCACGACCCTACGCTTGGTCCCCGCGACACATCCCAACGGTGTCCGCGCCATCACCCGGGCGTCGGTCAGCCTCGATGGAGGAGCCTGGAGCGACATCGACCTGTCCGATCCCGACGGCACCGTCGCCCTGTCCCGCCCGGCCGCGTCGATTCGGTTGCGGGTCGACGCGGTGGCCGATGATGGCCGCGAACGGAACACCGGCAGTCGGCCGAGTGGTTGGGCCGAGGTTCTTCCGCTCGGAGAAGGTTCCGCCGAGTACATCATCACCCCGACCGACGCCGTCGACGTCGTCGACGCGCGCACACCCGTGTCGTATCACTTCGCCCGCCTGCGAGCGGATTCCACCGATTCCGAACGATCCGATCCCGAACGTTCCCTTCGACGCATGTTCCGCATCGCCCACGACGACGGCTTCGTGGTGTCGGCGACGGCTCGATCGACCGGGGACCGACTCCTCGAAGCGAGTGGTGACTGTCGTACCGACTTGCTGCAGATCGACTCCACACCGATCCCATTGCGCATCACCGCGGTGAACGAGGCCGACGTGGTTCTCGAGGCCTGCGCTCCCCTCACCCTCGAGCGAGGCTCGCGGGTCCTGTCCACGTCATCGGACTCGTCGATCATCATCGACCGCCTCACGTTGCGTTCGTCACGAGCGGTACCGAGCCCGCCGGCCACGGTGTTCGAGGTGTCCACCAGTCGAACCACGCGCGATGCTCGGATTCCCGAATGCCCGAGCGAGCGCTGCTGGGTCGAGTCGACCGACGGCTGGAACACCGGATGGTCGGCGACCATCGCGGGAGACCCGACCGACCCACCGATCGCGAGCGCCTCCGGTCGCGGCACGTGGATCGTGACCGCCGGACCATCCGCGGACTTCCACAGCGAATGGACACCGCAGCGCGTCATGTGGATCGGTCTCGCCGTCTCGGCCGTGGGGATGATCGCGGCTCTCGTCGCTCTGGTCACGGGGCGACTCCGCCGGCACCGCATCGGCCGCGAACCGAACGACGCGCCCGACGATTCGCCGAACTCCTCCACGAGACTCCTCGGACCAGCCGTCGTCAGCGGGCTCGTGATCGCCCTCTTCGTCCATCCGATCGCGGGTGTCGTCGCCGCCGTGGTCACGGTCGTCGAGCATCGTCTGCCGCCGATCATCGACAGGATCCTCGTCGGTCTCGTCGCCCTCGGTTACGTGTACATCCTGGTTCAGCAGTCGCGCTACGGGACGCCCACGGGTTTCGGTTGGCCGGGAACCTACGCGAAAGCCCACGGTGTCGTTCTGTTCTCCGCGGTGGCCTACGGCCTGCGTCTCACACGGGACCGACCGTCGACGTCCGGTACAATTTCCCACTCGTGAGCCTCGATCCGCGTCCCTGCCTGAGCGTCGTCGTTCCGTGCTACAACGAGGAAGCCACCATCGCGGACCTGCTCGCCCAGGTGCTGGCCTCTCCGTGGGTCGCCGAAGTGATCGTGGTCGACGACGGTTCTCGCGATCGGTCCCGCGAGATCCTGTCCTCGTTCAGTCATCCTCGAGTACGGGTCGTTCTCCACGAACGAAACCAGGGCAAGGGTGCCGCGTTGCGCACCGGATTCAGCCACGCCAGCGGTGAGTTCGTCATCGTGCAGGATGCCGATCTGGAATACGACCCGGGCGAATACTCGATCGTGCTCGAGCCTCTGCTCACCAACCGCGCCGATGTCGTGTTCGGTTCACGCTTCCTCTCGGGCCGACCTCACCGTGTTCTCTATTTCTGGCACAGCATGGGGAACAAGTTCCTCACCCTCATGTCGAACATGTTCACGGACCTCAACCTCACCGACATGGAGACCTGTTACAAGTGCTTCCGTCGAGAGGTCATCCAATCGATCGACATCGAGGAGGACCGCTTCGGTTTCGAGCCCGAGATCACGGCCAAGTTGGCCCGTGCTCGCTGGCGCATCTACGAGGTGGGCATCTCCTACTCGGGCCGCACGTACGACGAGGGCAAGAAGATCGGCTGGCGAGATGGCGTCCGTGCCATCTATTGCATCGTGCGCTACTCGGCGATCGGTGACAAGTACCTGAAGAACCTGCTCGACCGCTGACGTCAACCGCGACGAATCACCGACCGCATCCGTCGGGCGCGGTGCGCGAGACCCCACCGCGTCACCAACAACATGGACTCCGCGATGATTCGGCCGGACATCTTCGAGACGCCGTGCTCGCGCTCCTTGAAGCGGATCGGGACCTCGGACACCACGAAGTTCAAGCGCGCCAATCGCAGAACCAATTCGGTCAAGAAGGCGTATCCGTCGGCTCTGGTGGTTTCCGGAGCGATGGCCGTCAATGCCGAGGTGCGGTAGGCCCGGAAACCGGACGTGCAGTCCCGGATCCGGACCCCCAACAGTGCGCCGGTGTACAAGTTGCCCCACCGCGACAACAACCGACGATGCAACGGCCAGTTCACGGTGCCACCGCCTCGCACGTAGCGCGAACCGACCACCGCGTCGGCACCCGACTCGATCGCCGCGAGCATCACCGGTATCATGGCCGGATCGTGCGAGAAGTCCACGTCCATGGTGACGATCACGTCGTGACCACCGGAGAGCACGTGAGCGAATCCGTGTCGGTAGGCGTTGCCCAATCCTTGCTTTCCGGGTCGATGGATCACCTCGACGCCGATCGACTCTCGTGCCAGTTCATCGGCGATACGACCGGTTCCGTCCGGGCTGTTGTCGTCGACGATCAGGATGGAGATGTCGGGCCGCACCTCACGCAGGCGTTCCACCATGGGTCGCAGGTTCTCCGACTCGTTGTAGGTGGGCAACACCACGCAAACCCGCACCCCCGCGAATCTACTCGCCATCGCCGTCGTCGACCGGACTCCCCGACGACTCGGGCCCGTCACTCATCGAAGGCGGTGATCTTTGCACCCGCGTCCGCTCGGAAAACGGAGACGGGTTGCCCCAAACGAATCAAGGCCCGCACATCGTCCGCCACGGACGGATCGAGGGGCGGCTCGGCGAACACCAACGACGCCCCCGGTCGTTCGAGCGATCCAATCAGGTCGTCGCGACCGGTGCGCTCGAGACCCGAACGAATCTCGGCGATCAATTCGCTCGCGCGCACCAGCTCGGCGTCCGAACGCGGGTCCGCGGAGGCGATCTCGGTCAGATTCGGGTCCTGACGGGCGCGTTCGATGGGCTGGCCGACGACCACCCACAGAACGGTGTCCACTTCCGACTCGAAAACCACCCGGTGCGGTAATGCCGCCGCGGCGAAGTACAAGTCGACGCGGACGTTGTACCCCGATCGTCCCAGTTCGAGCAACGTCCCGAATCCGGTGGCGTTCAACGTGTACGGGTCGTACATGCGGATCAGATATCGATCCGAGGGATCCAGTTCGTCGCGAAGTTGGGGCGCCAACATCGAGATGACGCGCGAATCGGTCGCCCCCGGGAGTCGCAAACCGTCGACCGCCTGAAAGGTGGTGAAACCGACGAGGATGACCGAGGACAACGCCGCGAGCACCCCGGCTCGGCGCCGCGTGAACGTGGGCAACGAACGCCCACCGAGGAGCACCCGCAGACACAACACCACGTTCATCACCACCAGCACCCAGAACCAGCGAATCGTGTACTCGTAATACGGTCCGAAAATGCGCGCCACCGAGAGCACTCCGACGCCGATCACGGCGTTCGTCAACAACAACAGACGCCACTCGATGGTCCCGCGACTTCGTCGTACGGCCCACACCGTCAGGCCCACCATCAGCACGAATCCGGGCCACCGCACCCAACTGTCGTTCGAGGCGTGAACGTGCGGTCCCGTCAGCCATGGTCCGAGCACGTTGTACTGCGTCGTCACGATCCGTCCGACCATCGACAAGGCGATGTACGGCTCATCGGGTGACGTGAAGTGCTCGCGCAGAATCGTCAGGTTTCCCGGCTCGCGACGGATCTGGTCGATGGCGGGCGCCAACCACATGATGAACGTCGCCGCCGCTCCTCCGCGCAACGGCAGACGCCACGCCCCTTTCACCGTGCGGGTGTCGGCGAACATCACCGCTCCGGCCGACAACAGTGCCGCCACCACGATCACCAGATACCCGGCGTGACACTGCACGCAATGGGAGCCGACGGCCACCGCGATCACCCAGCGCCATCCCCGCGCGCGTGGGCTCAGTTCGGGATCGGGGGCCGCCACGTCGAGCAGCAACAGCATCATCACCAGGAACGGCAGGAATGCCATCCAGACGTTCCATGGTTCGACCATGAAGTCGCTGCCCGCGGAACGCAACAGGACGAGGAGCACCATCCCGGCCGGGATGCCCGCCCATCGACCCCATCGCCGCACCACCAGCCACACGGCGGCCACGATCGACACCACGTGCACGGCGACCACCGAGGTCATCAACGCCGCGCTGCTACGACCGCCGAGGGCATAGACGGGATACAAGGCGACCCACAGGCTCGGCCCCGGATGCGAGCCTTGAAATCCGGAGTCGTCGACGATTCGACCCGCCGCTCCGACCAGGGGCGGATTACCGAGGAATCCCCGCACGTGCAGTTCGGCTTGTGCCATGTCCCCGCACGGGAACCAACGCGCGCCTCCCAGCAAGACGATCAGGGCCGCGAACATCGGAATCGACGTCACGATGGCGACGACCACGGCCACCCGCAAAGTTGAGGCCGAGCGCAACGACCAGCGAGACGTCGTAGTCACCGAAACAGTCTAACGATTGCGATCACGACGCCGCGGTCGCACGATCTGACCGTGCAACGGTTCCAACACACCGACCGCCAAGGCGTCCCACGTGAGGGTCCGAGCACGACGCTCGGCTTCGGTCGACAGTCGCTTCCGAAGCACCTCGTCACTCAACACCACGGCCATGGCATCTCCGAGTTCGTTCAACGGGGCGAGTATCCCCGTTCGATCGTGCAGCACCGAGCACCGATGCCCGCTGATGTCGGTGGCCACCGCCGGCGTCGCACACCCCGCGGCCTCGGTGAGTGCCAGACCCCAACCCTCGGCGAGTGATGCCGACGCCACGATCCATGATCGACGGTAATGATCCCGCAGAACCGTGCGCTCCACCCGGCCGGTCAGGGTCACCCAGGAGGCATCGTGATCCCGAATCCAGGACTCGATCGACCCCCGCTCGGGGCCGTCCCCCACCAAGGTCAACGTCACGTTCGGCACCCGTTCACGGGTCCGCCGAACCTGCTCGAGGAGATCCAAGAAGCGCTTCACGGGCGCCTGGCGACCCACGGCGAGAATC
>Ga0129336_10003125_pt1 | contig 10221 bp, 10 predicted proteins | sample CPB6_02_DNA_FD_96878 | JGI IMG/M metagenome (GOLD analysis project Ga0129336, IMG submission 96878) | Freshwater to marine salinity gradient microbial communities from Chesapeake Bay, USA - CPBay_Sum_0.6_0.2_DNA | ecosystem: Environmental > Aquatic > Marine > Coastal | place: USA: Chesapeake...
ATGGTGCCGCGCGAGGTGCTGCGCAAGATGGGTGACGCCGGCCTGCTGGGGCTGATGTACGAAAGCCAGTACGGCGGCGCTGAAGCCGATGCGATGACCAACCTGGTGTTTGCCGAGGCGCTGTCGCAGTCCACCTTTGGCGGCTTCATCGTGACCGTGCTGGTGCACACCGACATGGCTAGCCCGCACCTGCATCACGCCGGCAACCCGCAGCAAAAGGCCAAGTACATGCCGGGCGTGACTGCGGGCCGCACCATCACCGCGGTGGGCATCACCGAGCCGGGCGCAGGCTCGGATGTGGCCGGCATCCGCACGAATGCGCGCTTCGAGGACGGGCCGGACGGCGGGCACTGGGTGATCAACGGCACCAAGATGTTCATCACCAACGGGGTGCATGCCGACCTGTACTTTGTGGCCGCCAAGACCGGTACCGCCGCGCGCGACACCACCATCTTCATCGTCGAGAAGGGCACGCCCGGCTTCAGCGTGGGCCGCGCGCTCAAGAAGACCGGCTGGCTGTGTTCAGACACGGCCGAGCTGGTGTTCGACAACGTGCGCGTGCCGGCGGCCAACGTGCTGGGCGATGTGGGCAAGGGCTTTTATTCGGTGATGAAGAACTTTCAGACCGAGCGCATTGCACTCGGCGCGATGGCGATTGGTCACTGCCAGCAGGCGCTGCAGCGCACGCTGGACTACGTGCGCCAGCGGCAGGCCTTCGGCGCGCCGCTGTGGGAGAAGCAGACCATCCGCCAGCGCATCTCCATGCTCGACGCCAAGGTGCGCGCTGCGCGGCAGTTCATGTACCACTGCGCCTGGTCGGTGGTGCAGGGCCGCGACATCGTGCAAGAGGTGTCGATGCTCAAGGCACTCACCGGCGAGCTGGTCAACGAGGTGCTGCAGGCCTGCCAGCAGTTCCACGGCGGCATGGGTTACATACGCGAGACAGCGGTCGAGCGCCTGTGGCGCGACGCCCGCGTGCTGGCCATCGGCGGCGGCGCCACCGAGGTGATGCTGGAAGAAGTGGCCAAGCGCTATTGAAGACCGGTTCACCCAATACTGGAGGACGACGATGCTGCGGTTCATCCTGATGCTGGGCCTGCTTGCGGTGGCGGCCGCGGCCCGTGCGGGCCTGCCTTGGCAGGACGAGGCCCGCGTGACCGGCGCCGGCAGCGAGGTGCAGGTGGTCTACCTGACCTCGCCCGACTGCGTGTACTGCCGCTCGTGGCGTTATCTGCGCAACGGCGGCTGGGCGCGCGCGCAGGCCAATGGGCTGGCCGCCCGGATCATGCTGACCGAAGTGTCCAAGCGCACGCTGCGCGAGGGCATCCGCGCCGACCACTACCCCGAGGCGCTGCGCGGCCTGTACGCTCAGAACCCGTCGCTGGGCAACGCAATCCCGGCGTGGTGGGTGCTGGTGGACGGCCGGCCGGTCTACGGCGCCGTCGGCGAAACCGACTGGGACAGCGCGATCGAGCCGCTGCTGCAGGACCTGCTGAAGGCCAAGACTGCGGGCGGTGGCCGCGTGGCGATCAAGCGGCCGGCGCTGAACGCCAGATGGGACGCGGCCGCGCGCGCTGGCCAGCCGCTGTCGCCCGACCTGTTGCCCATGTCCCACGACGCGCTGCGCAAGGCGGTGCTGGCCTACCGCGACCTGCCGGGCCCCAAGGCGATGGCCTTGTCCGAAGACGGCGAGCCCTATTACCAGTCGGGCGCCGCCGACATCGACAAGCGCGTGCTGACGCGCTGCGCATCGCTGACCGCCTTCCGCTGCCACCTGCTGGCCATTGATGACCAGACCCAGCCCTGGCCGCGCTGATCACCCACGCAACCCATGTCTTCCATGTCCACCCTCGATATCCGACGCCCCTCGCCCCAGGTGGCCGAGGTCTGGCTGAACCGCCCCGATGTGCGCAACGCCTTCAACGACCAGGTGATCGCCGAACTGACGGCGGTGTTCCGCGACCTGTCGGCCGACCCGCAGCTGCGCGTGGTGCTGCTGGCCGCGCATGGCAAGGCGTTTTGCGCCGGCGCTGACTTGAACTGGATGCGCGCCATGGCCGGCTACAGCTGGGACCAGAACCGTGCCGATGCGCAAAAGCTCGCTGACATGCTGTGGACGCTGGACCAGTGCCCGGTGCCGATCGTCGCGCGCATCCAGGGCGACTGCTATGCCGGCGGCATGGGCCTGGCCTGCGTGAGCGATGTGCTGGTGGCCAACGACAACGTGACCTTCTGCCTGTCGGAAGCGCGGCTGGGCCTGCTGCCCGCCACCATCAGCCCGTACGTGATTCGCGCGATGGGGCCGCAGCAGTCGCGCCGCTACATGGTGACGGCCGAACGCTTTTCTGCGACGCAGGCCCATGCGATGGGGATGGTGCATGAACTCGTGGGCCCTGACGCGCTGGACGCCAAGGTGGCCGAGATCGTGAACACGCTGGTGGCCAACGGCCCGGCGGCGGTGCGTGCATGCAAGAAGCTGGTGCAGGACGTCGCAGGCCGCGAGATCGATGCCGCGCTGCGCGACGAGACCGCGCGGCGCATTGCCGACATCCGCGCCAGCGACGAGGGCCGCGAGGGCATTGCCTCGTTCCTGAACAAGCGTGCGCCGAACTGGCTGGTGTGAAACAGTGCCCTGAAAGGCTGACATGTTCAAGAAGATCCTGATTGCGAATCGCGGAGAGATCGCCTGCCGCGTGGCCGCCACTGCGCGCCGCATGGGCATCCGCACCGTGGCGGTGTATTCCGACGCCGACGCACAGGCCAAGCATGTGGCCGCCTGCGACGAGGCGGTGCACATCGGTGGCAGCGCGCCGCGCGAGAGCTACTTGCTGGGCGAGCGAATCATCGCCGCGGCCAAGGCGACCGGGGCGCAGGCCATCCATCCGGGCTATGGCTTTCTGAGCGAGAACGAAGGCTTTGCGCAGGCCTGCGCCGATGCCGGGCTGGTGTTCATCGGCCCGCCGCCCAAAGCCATCGAGGCGATGGGCCTGAAGGCCGAATCCAAGCAGCTGATGGAGAAGGCCGGCGTGCCGCTGGTGCCCGGCTACCACGGCGCCAACCAGGACGCCGCGCTGCTGAAGGCCGAGGCCGACCGCATCGGCTACCCGGTGCTGATCAAGGCCAGCGCGGGCGGCGGCGGCAAGGGCATGCGCGCGGTCGATAAGCCCGAAGACTTTGATGCGGCATTGGCCTCATGCCAGCGCGAGGCGCGCAACAGCTTTGGTGACGACGCGGTGCTGATCGAGAAGTACGTGCAGCGGCCGCGGCACATCGAGATCCAGGTGTTTGGCGACAGCCACGGCAACTGCGTGTACCTGTTCGAGCGCGACTGCTCGGTGCAGCGGCGTCACCAGAAGGTGCTGGAGGAAGCCCCAGCCCCGGGCCTGAGCGCCGAGATGCGTCAGCAGATGGGCCTGGCCGCCGTGGCCGCCGCACGCGCGGTGGGCTATGTGGGCGCCGGCACGGTGGAGTTCATCGTGGAGCAGCGCGCCGGTGGCGAAATGCATTTCTACTTTATGGAGATGAACACGCGCCTGCAGGTGGAGCATCCGGTGACGGAAGCGATCACCGGCCTCGACCTGGTGGAGTGGCAGCTGCGCGTGGCCGCCGGCGAGCCGCTGCCGCTGCGTCAGGACGAACTGCGCATGCACGGCCACGCCATCGAGGCGCGCATCTGCGCCGAGAACCCCGACAACCAGTTCCTGCCGGCCACCGGCACGCTGCGCCTCTACCGCAAGCCGGCGCATGGCGCGTTTGCCCATGCCGACGTGCGCTTTGACGACGGCGTGCGCGAGGGCGACGCGATCAGCCCCTTCTACGACTCGATGATCGCCAAGCTGATCGTGCATGGCGACACGCGCGAGCAGGCGCTGGCGCGGCTGGACGCAGCGCTGGCGCAAACCCACATCGTGGGCCTGGCCACCAATGTGCAGTTCCTGCGCCATGTGGTGAAGAGCCGGTCTTTCGCGCAGGCCGACCTGGACACCGCGCTGATCCCGCGCGAGCAGGCGGTGCTGTTCCACCAGCAGCCAGTCGCTGCGCCGACGGCTGCCGCCGCAGCGGTGGCGCTGACGCTGATGCAAGAACAGGCGGCGGCTACGGCCGCCGGCTCCAGCGACCCGTTCGCGCGCCGCGACCACTGGCGATCGCACGGCAGCGCGCAGCGGCGCTTTGCCTTTGAATCAGATGGCGCCGCCTTGACCGCACAACTGGAGGTGCTGCACGACGGCGCGCTGCTGCTGTCGGTGGGGGAAGCGCGCGGCCCGCTGCAGTGGCGCGCTCTGCCGGCGCTGGCCCATGGCGAAGGGGACACCAGCGCGCTGGAATTCACCTGGCAGGGCCGCACCGAGCGCATCCATGCCTACCGCCATGGTGAAGAGGTGCATGTGTTTACAGCAGCCGGTGCGGCGCGCATCACCCAGATCGATCTGCTGGCCCACGCCGGCGATACCGCCGAGGAAGGCGGGCGCCTGAGCGCGCCGATGCCGGGCAAGGTGGTGTCGTTTGCGGTGAAGCCGGGCGACAAGGTGAGCAAGGGCCAGCCGCTGGCGGTGATGGAGGCGATGAAGATGGAGCACACCATCGCCGCGCCTGCCGACGGCACCGTGGCCGAGCTGCTGTATGCCCCCGGCGACCAGGTGCTGGAAGGCGCCGAGCTGCTGAAGCTGTCGGCCTGAAGACACCTTACGCGCCGAGGGCACGCGCCGGGGCGGACAATGCGGCCATGGACCGACCGCTTCGCATCACTTTCTGCTGTACCGATACCAAGGCCGAGCCCTGGCTGGCCGGCCTGCGCGCGGCCCTGCCTGGCGCGACGGTGGAGCTGTGGCAGCCCGGCGCACCGCAGGCCGACCATGCGGTGGTGTGGGCCCCGCCGCAGCAGTTCATGGACGAGCAGGCGGCGCTGCGCGGCATCTTCAATATCGGCGCGGGCGTGGATGCGCTGATGAAGCTGCGCCTGCCCGCATCGGCCACCGTGGTGCGGCTGGACGATGCCGGTATGTCGGTGCAAATGGCCGAATATGTATGCCATGCCCTGATTCGCCACTTTCGAGAGCTCGACGGCTACGAGGCCGACGTGGCCCAGGGCAAGTGGTCGTACCGCAAGCCGCGGCTGCGCAGCGAGTGGCCGGTAGGCATCATGGGCCTGGGCGTGCTGGGTGCGCGGGTGGCGCAGGCGGTGGCGGGTTTCGAGTTTCCGGTGAACGGCTGGAGCCGCAGTGCGAAAACGCTGCCGGGCGTGCGCGGCTTTGCCGGTGCCGAGCAGTTCGACGACTTCTTGCGCGCGAGCAAGGTGCTGGTGTGCCTGCTGCCGCTCACGCCCGACACGCGCGACATCCTGAACCGGCGCACGCTGTCGCTGCTGCAGCCGGGCGGCTATCTCATCAACGTGGCGCGCGGCGCGCATGTGGTGGACGATGACCTGATCGCTCTCATCGACGAGGGCCATCTGGCCGGCGCCACGCTGGACGTGTTCCGCACCGAGCCGCTGCCGGCCGGGCACGCGTTCTGGCGGCACGCGAAAATCACGGTGACGCCGCACACTTCGGCCCGCACCCTGCGTGATGAGAGCGTTGCGCAGATCGCGGGAAAGATCGTCGCGCTGGAGCGCGGCGAGCCGATTGCCGGTGTCGTGGACCGCGGCCGCGGCTACTGAAAGGGGAATCTCATGGGCATGCCCACCAAGGTCAAGCTGGTCGATGTCGGCCCGCGCGACGGATTGCAGAACGAAAAGCAGCCGGTGCCGGCCGAGGTCAAGATCGGCCTGGTGCACCGCCTGCAGGACGCGGGCCTGACCGAGATCGAGGTGACCAGCTTCGTCAGCCCCAAGTGGGTGCCGCAGATGGCCGACAACGCCGAGGTGATGGCCGGCATTCAGCGCAAGCCGGGCGTGCGTTACAGCGTGCTCACGCCCAACATGAAGGGCTATGAGGCTTGCGTGGCATCGAGGCCCGACGAGATCGTGGTGTTCGGCGCGGCCAGCGAGGCCTTCAGCCAGAAGAACATCAACTGCTCGATTGCCGAAAGCATCGAGCGCTTTGCGCCGGTGGTCGAGGCGGCCAAGGCGCAGGGCATTTTTGTGCGCGGCGCCATCTCGTGCGTGGTGGGCTGCCCGTATGAAGGCGAAGTGCCCCCCGAGCGGGTGGAGCTGGTCGCGCGGCTGATGAAGCAGATCGGCGTGCAGCATGTCGGCGTGGCCGACACCATTGGTGTGGGCACGCCGGTCAAGGTGCAGCGTGCGATGGACGCAGCGCTCAAGCACTACGGCATCAACGATGTGTCGGGCCACTTTCATGACACCTATGGCCAGGCGCTGGCCAACACGCTGGCCTGCCTGGAGATGGGCGTCTGGCAGTACGACACCTCGTCGGCGGGGCTGGGCGGCTGCCCCTACGCCAAGGGCGCCACCGGCAACGTGGCCACGGAAGACGTGGTCTACATGCTGCACGGCATGGGCATCGATACCGGCATCGATTTCGACAAGCTGGTGGATGCCGGCGCGTACATCAGCGGCTTTCTGGGCCGCAAGCCGAACTCGCGCGCGGCCACGGCCGTCCTGAACAAGCGCGCGGGTTGATTCAAGGTAGGTCAGGCCATGTGTGGAGCGGAATTGAGCGCCTTGCCCGAATCGGTGCAAAAGGTGGCGCGCGTGTTGCAAGAGCGCGGCCATGCGCACATGCCGGTGATGCTGAGTGAATCGGCACGCACCGCGCAGGAGGCGGCCGACGGCCTGGGTGTGGCGCTCGGGCAGATTGCCAAGAGCATCATCTTTCGCCGCAAGTCCGACGATGCGGCGGTGCTGGTGGTGACCTCGGGCGACCGCCGCGTGGCCGAGAAGAAGGTGGATGCGCTGGTGGGCAAGACCGGCCGCGCCGATGCCGAGTTCGTACGCAGCAAGACCGGTTTTGCGATCGGCGGTGTGCCGCCGCTGGCGCATGCCACACCACCGGTGACGCTGATCGACCGCGAGCTGCTGCGCTTTGACGAGATCTGGGCGGCAGCCGGCCATCCCTATGCGGTGTTTCGCCTGACGCCGGCCGACTTGCAGGCGCTGACCGGTGCGCCTGTGTCGGATGTGGTGGCCGATGTGGTGAGTCATGCGGTGAGCGGCACGGTGAATGGTCCGTCAGGGGCATCGACATGAGCACCGGTGCCCCGGCCGACCCCGCGGCCATTGCGCGCCGCGCCGATCGCGTGCTGCGCGGTGCCGACCCGGTGTCGCCCTGCGTGGCGGTGTGCCGCATGGACGACGCCAGCGGCCTGTGTGCGGGCTGCCTGCGCACGCTGGACGAAATCGCCGTGTGGGGCGTGCTGGAAGAAGACGAGCGCCGTGCGGTGTGGGGTGCCTTGCGCGAGCGTGCGCTGGTGCTGGCCGCAGGCGATGCAAACCGCACTTGAACGGAGGCCGCGATGAAGCAGATCACCTTTCACCTGGACTTCATTTCGCCCTATGCCTACCTGGCCTTCGAGGAGCTGCCGCGCGCACTGGAGGGCCTGAGCTACAGCGTCGAGCACCGGCCGGTGCTGTTTGCCGGCCTGCTCAAGCACCACGGACAGCTCGGCCCGGCCGAGATCGCGGGCAAGCGCGACTGGACCTACCGCCAGGTGCTGTGGCTGGCGCATGCGCACGGCATACCGATGCAGATGCCCGCATCGCATCCGTTCAACCCGTTGCTGTTGCTGCGGCTGGCGGTGGCCTGCGATGCGCAGGGCACGCCCAATCGCCATGTGTGCGAATCCATCTTCCGCTATGTGTGGCGCAGCAGCGAGGCAGCGGGCGACCCGGTGCGCATCGAGCAGCTGATGCATGCGCTGCAGCCGGCGCGCGACCCGGGCGACGAATCGGTCAAGTCCCAGCTGAAGGCGCACACCGATGACGCGATCGCGCGAGGCCTGTTCGGCGTGCCGACCTTCGAGGTCGACGGCAAGCTGTTCTGGGGCTTCGACAGCCTGCCGATGCTGCGCGCCTACCTGCAGGGCGATGCCTGGTTCGGCAGCGCTTGGGACGCTGCGCGTGCGGTGGCTGTGGGTGCGCCCCGCGTGAATCCTGCGCAAAGGTGATGCGGGTGCCGGGTGAAGCTGCGGTGAAGTTGCAGTAAACCTGTCAGCGTCGCGTCATCCCCGAGCAAGCCCCTGTTGGCTTCGCGTCAGAGCAGGGTCAGTCCTGCGTCGAACAATCCTCCGGTCCGCCACTCAGGCGGATTCATTTTTGGAGGAGACATCCATGGCGGCAGCTGAAGCCAATCGCCCGATGACCGGCGAGGAGAAGAAAGTCATCTTCGCCTCGTCGCTGGGCACCGTGTTCGAGTGGTACGACTTTTACCTGTACGGCTCGCTTGCGGCCATCATCGCCAAGCAGTTCTTTGCGGGTCTGGACCCGTCGGCTGCGTTCATCTTTGCCCTGCTGGCGTTTGCTGCCGGCTTCATCGTGCGCCCCTTCGGCGCGCTGGTGTTCGGCCGCCTGGGCGACATGATCGGTCGCAAATACACCTTCCTGGTGACCATCCTGCTGATGGGCGTGTCGACCTTCGTCGTTGGCATCCTGCCCAACTACGCCAGCATCGGCGTGGCCGCACCGATCATCCTGATCGTGCTGCGCATGCTGCAGGGCCTGGCGCTGGGCGGTGAGTACGGCGGTGCTGCCACCTATGTGGCCGAGCATGCGCCGCACGGCAAGCGCGGTGCCTACACCGCGTGGATTCAGACCACGGCAACGCTGGGCCTGTTCCTGTCGCTGATGGTGATTCTGGGCACCCGCACCGCCATCGGCGAGGCAGCGTTCAACGACTGGGGCTGGCGCATTCCGTTCATCTTCTCGATCCTGCTGCTGGCCATCTCGGTGTGGATTCGCCTGAGCATGAACGAGTCGCCCGCCTTCCAGAAGATGAAGTCCGAGGGCAAGACCTCCAAGGCGCCGCTGGCCGAGTCCTTTGGCCAGTGGAAGAACCTGAAGATCGTGCTGCTGGCACTGTTCGGCCTGGTGGCCGGCCAGGCGGTGGTGTGGTATTCGGGCCAGTTCTATGCGCTGTTCTTCCTGTCCAACGTGCTCAAGGTCGATGGCGCCACCGCCAACATCCTGGTGGCGGTCTCGCTGATCATCGGCACGCCGTTCTTCGTGATCTTCGGTTCGCTGTCCGACAAGATTGGCCGCAAGCCGATCATCCTGGCAGGCATGCTGCTGGCCGTCGTCACCTACTTCCCGCTGTTCAACTGGCTGACCAACGCGGCCAACCCCGACCTGGCCAAGGCCCAGGCCACCGCCAAGGTGACCGTGACCGCTGCGCCCGGCGACTGCTCGTTCCAGGGCAACCCGGTGGCACGCGAGATCGACTTCACCAAGTCGTGCGATATCGCCAAGCGCTTCCTGGCGCAGAGCTCGGTGAGCTACGAGAACCAGACCGGCCCCGCCGGCCCGGCTGTGGTGCAGATCGGCGAGAAGACCATCACCGCACCGACGGCCAAGGTGGTCAACAGCAAGTTCGACGAGGAGAGCGTCAAGGCCATCGCCGCCTTCAAGAAGGAGGTGACCGAGTCGCTGAAGGCCGCCGGTTACCCGGCGAAGGCCGACCCGGCCAAGGTGGACAAGGTCAGCATCGTGATCATCCTGTCGATCCTGGTGATCTACGTGACCATGGTGTACGGCCCGATCGCGGCGATGCTGGTGGAGCTGTTCCCCACCCGCATCCGGTACACCTCGATGTCGCTGCCGTATCACATCGGCAACGGCTGGTTCGGCGGCCTGATGCCCACGATCGCGTTTGCGATGGTGGCGCAGAACGGCGACATGTACTACGGCCTGTGGTATCCGATCGTGATTGCCGCGGTGACCTTCGTCATCGGCCTGGTGTTCGTTCGCGAGACCAAGGACCGCGACATCTACGCCCACGACTGATGCGCATCGGCGCCGCTGCACCTGCGGGTGCGGCGGCGTTCGCTGAAGGGCCTGTGCATCGCAGGGCCCTTTGGCGAGCGGCCCCTCCGGGGGCGCCCATCACACCCAGAGGAGAAGAGTCATGTGGAAGATCGTCGTCGGCTTCATCGTGTTTGCAGCGGCGGCCCTGTTCGTCATCGTTCAGGGCGGTGACTCGCTGGACATGAGCGGCGAGAAGCACGACAGCGGCAGCCATGCACCTGCGCCGGCAGCTGTCGCACCTGCTGCTGCGCCCGCTGCGGCACCCGCCGCTGCCAGCGCCGCGAAGTAAGCGCTTGTGCCGTGTTCGC
>Ga0129336_10003126_pt1 | contig 10220 bp, 9 predicted proteins | sample CPB6_02_DNA_FD_96878 | JGI IMG/M metagenome (GOLD analysis project Ga0129336, IMG submission 96878) | Freshwater to marine salinity gradient microbial communities from Chesapeake Bay, USA - CPBay_Sum_0.6_0.2_DNA | ecosystem: Environmental > Aquatic > Marine > Coastal | place: USA: Chesapeake Bay...
CCGCCTTTGTCCAGGCCAAAGGCCAGGGCAGCGGCAGTGGGCTCATTGATGATGCGCTTGACGTCCAGGCCAGCAATGCGGCCAGCGTCCTTGGTAGCTTGGCGCTGGGCGTCATTGAAGTAGGCCGGTACGGTGATGACCGCCTCGGTGACTTCCTCGCCCAGGTAGTCCTCGGCGGTTTTCTTCATTTTGCGCAGCACTTCGGCACTGACCTGGGGTGGAGCCAGTTTTTTATCGCGCACCTGCACCCAGGCGTCACCGTTTTCAGCCTTGGCAATGGTGTAGGGCATGAGGTCGATGTCCTTCTGGACTTCTTTTTCCTCAAACTTGCGTCCGATCAGGCGTTTGACAGCGTAGAGCGTGTTTTTGGGGTTGGTCACAGCTTGACGCTTGGCCGATGCGCCCACCAACACCTCGCCGTCTTCCTGGTAGGCGATGATGGACGGCGTAGTACGCGCACCCTCGGCGTTTTCAATCACCTTGGTGTTGTTGCCCTCCATGATGGCCACACAGCTGTTGGTGGTGCCGAGGTCGATGCCAATGATTTTGCCCATGCTGAACTCCTGGTATTTCTGAAAATCTGATTTGAATAAGGTGTGGTTGGGTTTGTCTGTTTCAAGACCCGCGGGATTATTTAGGAGCCGCCACGGTCACCAGGGCAGGGCGCAACACCCTGTCAGCAATGGTGTAGCCGTTTTGCAGCAGGCTGACCACGGTATTGGGTTCCTGCTCGGCGGGAACCATGCTGATCGCCTGGTGCTGATGCGGGTCAAATTTGGCGCCAACCGCAGGCCGGATGGCGATCACCTTGTGCCGCTCCAGCGCGGCAACCAGTTGACGCTGTGTGGCCTGCACGCCTTCGCGAATTTGCTCGGGTGAGGCTTCCTGGATTGCCAGACCGGCCTCCAGGCTGTCAAGCACCGGCAGCAGGCTTTCGGCAAAAGAATCGATGGCAAACTTGCGCGCCTTGGAGACTTCTTCATCGGCGCGGCGGCGGGCATTTTCGGCCTCTGCCTTGGCGCGCAGGTACTGATCGGCCAACTCTGCGTTTTTGGCCTTGACTTCGGCCAATTCGGCGCTGGTCTCAGCCAAGGGGTCGGCGATAGTTTCTTGGGCAGGCGTGACCGGTTTGTCTTGGGGAGCAGCTTCAGCGCCGGGGGCGCTGGCCGAGGGCTGGGACGGGTCAGACATAAGACGGATGGAAAAGGGTTAAAAATGACGACGCCCCCAGAAATGGGGGCGAATCTAGGAGTTTCAAGAGGCCAGAAGCCTCTGATTTGAGGGTAAATTCAGTTCAGGTCGAGCAATTCGATCTCAAACTTCAGGGTGGCATGCGGCGGAATCACACCACCAGCGCCTTGGGCGCCATAGGCCAGTTCCGAAGGAATGATCAAGGTACGGCGGCCTCCAATTTGCATGCCAACCACACCCTCATCCCAGCCGCGGATCACCCAGCCAGCGCCGAGATTGAATTCAAAAGGATCATTCCGGTCCAGGCTGCTGTCGAATTTGGCGCCCTGGGTGCCATCGTCCCAGAGCCATCCGGTGTAGTGAACGGAAACACTGTCGCCTGGGCTGGCCTGCATGCCTGTGCCAACTTCAGTGTCGAGATACTGCAATCCGGTTGGGGTGGTGATCATCTAAATCCTGCAAAAAGGGAGCTGTTTCTTGAGGGCAGCAGCAGAATTGCAGCAAACCTCACAACAGATGATTATCGCAGACTTAGGGAAAAAGCCTCTGTTCGCGGTCAGAGGTAGATTTTCTGCAGCAATTGAATCAGTTGGCTACGCTCTGCCGGGTTCAGGCGCTCGGCACTTTTTTCCTCCAGCTTGAAGGCTTTTTGCTCTGCCCTTTGCGCCATTGACAGTCCCTCAGGGGTCAGGTGCAAGCCCATGGCGCGGCCATCATGGGGATGGGGGAGGCGTGAAATCAGCTTGCGTTGCTGCATACGATGGACCATCCCGACCAGGTTGGGTGGCTGGATCGACAGGGTGGCGCACAACTGGCGCGAGGTGATACCGGGGTTGTGGTGAATCACCGACAAGACTGAAAAATCAACTGGCCGAAGTTCAAATTCAGCCATACCGGCAACAAAGTTTTCAATGATGCTCAAGGCAGCGCGACGGGCGTTGTAGCCCAGCAGCGATTGAAGGTAGCCGGTATCCACCTGATCCACAGCTCGATCTTTTGGTGTGGAATACGTGCTGGGGCTAAGTCCCTCGCCAGACTGGGTGGGCAGGAAATCCGTCATGGTTTGCAGGCCGGCCCGTCTCACTTTTTGGCGGTGCCCAGGTAGGTTTCGATCACACGGGAGTCTTGTGCCAGTTGCGAAGCTGGACCTTGCAGACTGATCTCGCCCATTTCAAGCACATAAGCCTGATCGGCCACAGCCAGCGCGGCGCGGGCGTTCTGTTCAATCAGCACAATGGTGACCCCGGTTGAGCGCAGAGTTTCAATGACTGAAAACACCTCCTTGACGATCAAGGGTGCCAGGCCAAGACTAGGCTCATCCAGCATCAGCAGCTTGGGCTGCGACATCAGCGCACGACCGACAGCCAACATTTGCCTTTCCCCACCAGACAGGGTGCCAGCCTGTTGAGTGCGTCGCTCCTGGAGCCTTGGAAAGATGGCAAAGACATCGTCAAGACGACCACGCCACGCCGTATTGCCCAGGCGGATCTGACGAAACCCACCCAAAACCAGGTTGTCCTCCACACTCATGCTGCCAAACAGCTCGCGCTTTTCGGGTACCAGGGCCAAGCCCAGCATCACACGCTCTTCAACACTCATGCCGACCAGTGATTGGCCTTCAAAGGTAATCTGGCCCTGGCTGGGCAGAAGGCCCATGAGGCTGTTGAGCAAGGTGGATTTGCCCGCACCGTTGGGTCCGATCACCGTGATCACGCTGCCTTTGTCCGCGTGCAGGCTCAGGCCATGCAGGACTTCAGCCTTGCCATAGCCGGCGTGAAGGTTCTTGACACTGAACAGGGGCTCGGTCATGTCAATGTTCCGTTCCCAGATAGGCGGCGCGAACTGCCGGACTTTGCTGAATGGCTTGGGGCGTGCCCTGGGTGAGCAGGGTGCCAAACTCCATCACCACCAGGTGGTCGCAGACATCCATTACCAGATCCATGTCATGCTCGACCAGCAAAATACTCATACCCTCCCCCTGCAATTGGCGCAGCACTGCAGCCAAGGCCTGTTTCTCCTGATGGCGCAAACCGGCGGCGGGCTCATCCAGCAGCAACAGGGCAGGATCGCCTGACAGCGCGCGGGCTATTTCCATCAGGCGTTGAGGGCCCATAGCCAGATTGCCAGCTTGTTCGTTCGCATAGTGGCCCATGCCGACGCGATCAAGCTGTCTTTGGGCCTCTTTCATCAGCCGCTTTTCCTCGCTCTGGTTGGTGCGCAGCATGGAGGCCAACACACCGCAGCTTCCTCGGGTGTGGGCACCCAGGGCAACATTCTCCAGAACTGTCATGTCCGGAATGATCTTGACATGCTGAAAGGTCCGCATCAGGCCCATACGGGCAATGTCCCTGGCGTGCTTGCCCTGGACGGGTTCACCCCTGAAATGCACTTGACCCGCAGTGAGCGCAAGGGTGCCGGTGACCAGATTGAAGAGGGTGGACTTGCCCGCGCCATTGGGTCCAATCAGTCCAACAATCTGCCCGGCATGGACCTGAAAAGAAATATCGTTGACGGCGACCAGGCCGCCAAAATTTTTCCGGATGTCGCGAATATCCAGTACCAGATCACCGATTCGGGGTTTACCTCGCTGCGCCAGGGGTTCGGCATCCTGAAAGTCGCCCCTGGGCTTGGCCGGAGCTTGCCAATGTTTCAGCCACGACCACAAGCCCTCGGGCCGATACTTGAGGATCAAGACCAGCAGCACACCAAACACAATCACCTCAAAACTACCACTGGCACCCAGCAGGACCGGCAGCCACTGCTGCAACTGTTCGTCCATCAGACGCACCACCATCGCACCCAGCCAGGCGCCCCAGAGTTGGTTGACGCCACCCACCACCGCCATGAACAGGTATTCAATGCCCATCTTCAGGCCAAAGGCCGAGGGATTGACCGCCCGCTGGTAGTAAGCGAGCAACCAGCCTGAGAGGCTGGCCAACAGGGCGGCGATGACAAACACCGTGACCTTGTAGCCAAAGGTGTCCACTCCCATGGCTTCAGCCATCTGGCGACCATCCTTGAGCGCTCGGATGGCGCGTCCGGGCCGGGAATCGAGTAGAAAGATCAGGGCGGCGGTGACCAGCCAGAGCAAGACCCAGGACACTGCAAAGAAGCCTCGGCCCTGGCCGACTTCGATGCCCAGCAGGGATAGGCTTTTGAGCCCGATCAGTCCATCGAATTTGCCCAGGGCCTCCAGATTGCCCATCAGGTAATAGAGAGACAAGCCCCAGGCAATGGTGGCCAAGGGGAGGTAGTGACCTGATAGCCGGAGCGTGATCCGGCCGATGATCCAGGCCGCGGCCGCAGTGATGAGCAAACCCAGCATGAGGGTGGCCAGTGGTGGCCAGCCCAGATTGAGTGCGCACCAGGCGGCGGTGTAGGCACCCATGCCGACAAAGGCAGCCTGGCCAAAGGAGGTCAGTCCGGCCACGCCAGTGAGCAACACCAGTCCCAGGCTGGTGATGGCGAACAGGCCCATGTAATTGAGCTGGGCTAGCCAGAAACTGGGCAAGGGCAGCCAGGGGACCAGCAGGATCAGGCCCAGCACAATCCACAAGCCCTTCGAGTGATTGTGACCCATGTCAGTGATCCTCGTCGTCCTCGCCCGTGCGCCCTGAGCGTAGCCAGAGTGCGGGCAGAATCAGGGCGAAAACCAGGACCTCCTTGAAAGCGCTGGCCCAGAAGGAACTGAACGATTCAACCAGGCCCACGCCCAGGGCCACCACCAGGGCACCGGGGTAGCTCGACAAACCGGCAATCACTGCGGCGACAAAACCCTTGAGGCCAATGATGAAGCCAGAATCAAACAGCACGGTGGTGGTGGGTCCGATCAGCAAACCGGAGAGCGCTCCGATAAAGGCTGCCAGAGTGAAGGTGAGTTGCCCAGCGGTATGGCTGGAAATACCCATCAGGCGCGCGCCAGTGCGGTTGATGGCTGTGGCGCGCAAGGCTTTGCCGTACAGGGTGCGATCGAAAAAAAACCAGAGCCCAACAATGAGCACCAAGGTGGTGAAGAAAATGATCAGCGCCTGGCCTGATACGGGAACGGGTCCCAGGTTGAAAACATCTGCCCAGAAGGAGGGATTGCGGTAGCCCTCCGGGCCGAAAAATACCAAGGCCAATCCGGTCAGGGCAAAGTGAACGCCTACCGAGACAATCAGTAGGACTAAAGGGGTGGATGACTCCAGGGACTGATAGGCCAGGCGATAGAGCAAGGGCCCCATCGGGGTGACCAGCGCCAGGCTGAGCACGGCATCGGCCCACAGCGGAAGATCTTTGGGGGCCAACCAGATGGCCAACAGGCAAGCCAGCAGCGGAAAGGCCAGCAAGCTGGCAACTGAACGAACAAGCCGCATCCCGGGCCAAGCCTCACGCCATCCCTGAGCGGTTTCAAGCAAAGCGGCCAGGATGGCCAACAAGAGTAGGAGCCAGACCGTGCCTGGGATAAATTGGCTTTGCAGCATGGCCAGGGTGAGAGCGCCAAATGCGACGAACTCACCCTGGGGAATGAAGATCACCCGGGTGACGGCAAAGACCATGACCGTGGCCAGACCCAGTAGCGCATAAATCGCGCCATTGGTCAGGCCATCGACCGTCAACATGCCGGCGATGGCAAGGTCCATAAAGTCAGCAGGTGAAAGTCACAACAATTTACTTGACGACCCGGAATTCACCGTTCTGGACCACAGTCATGATGCCAGTTTCATTGGTGTAGCCCCAGTGATCGGTCTTGCTCCAGTTCATCACGCCGTGCGAAAGCACCGTGCGACCCATGGTCTCCAGGGTGTCGCGCAAGGCCACTCGAAACTCAGCGGTCCCAGGCTTGGCTTTTTTCATGGCCAGGGGTACAGCCTTCTCCATGACCACTGCAAAGTCGTAGCTGTGACCGGCGAACTGATTTTTCTGACCTTTGCCGGCAATGGCCTCAAAGCTCCTGACAAAATCGATCGAAGCCTTTTTGGATGGGTGGCTGTCTGGCAGTTCCTCAGCCGCAGTGGCAGGTCCGGACACCACAAAGGTACCCTCAACTGCCTTGCCGCCAATTCGGACCAGGTTGGGCCCAACCGCGCCGTGGGTTTGGTACATGATGCCTTTGAAGCCACGCTCCCGTAAGGCGATTTCAGGCATGGCAGCCACCGACCCTGAGGCAACCACCAGAATGGCATCGGGTTTGGCGGCCACCAGTTTGAGCGCCTGGGGGGTGACGCTGGTGTCGGTGCGGGCGAATCGCTCCACATCGACCAGCTTGATGCCTGCAGTTTCCAAGCGCGGTTGCATGGCCTTGAGCCAGCCCTCGCCATAGCCATCGGCATAACCAATAAAGCCCAGTGTCTTGATGCCCTTGGACTTGATGTGTTCCATCATGGCATGCGCCATGACATCAAACCCTTGAGGCAATCTGAACAAAAAGGGCTCGGCTTCTGGCGGGGCGCCCACCGGAGCGCCAGAGATCTGTACTGTCTTGGCTTCGGCTGCAATGGGAGTAATGGATGCTGAGGTTGGGGTCAGACAACTGCCAAAAATAATGTCCACCTTGTCCTGACTGACAAAGCGGCGCGCATTTTGTGCCGCCTTGCCCGGATCCGAGGCATCATCCAGAATGATCAGGTTGACTTTTTCGCCGCCTAGCGTTTTCGGGAAACTTTGCAGTTGTGTATTCATGGGCGCGCCCAGTGCAGCGCCTGGACCGGTCAGTGACAAGGACACGCCAATATTGATATCGGCAAGGGCGACCGAGCTGAGGCTGGCGCCTAGTATCGAGGCCAAGAGCGTTATTTTCAGTTTCATGACATGTCTCCTAGTGAGGTGGGTGGAAGAAAAAATTACCTGGGTCAACTGCACATGGACTTGATGTCCTCTGGAACGGCGATCGCTTTGATGCGATCTGGATCCTGAGGATGCCTGATGCAAAAAGCCCGGGTCTCAGAGCCTTCGCACAGCAAGGTGTCGCCGCGCTTGACCACGTGTTTCTGGATGAAGACCTTGTCGCGCCATTCGGCAATATGGGTGTGCACTTGCAGGCGCTCACCGTAGGTGGCGGTACTGATGAACTTGGTATGGATTTCCAGCAAGGGCGTGCCAATGATGCCGCGCGTCTTGACCAGTTCACGCCAGGGCAGCAGACCACACTTGACAAAGAAATTCAAAGAGGAGGCGTCCATCCATCTGGAAAAATTCGGAAAGAACACGATTCCTGCGGGATCGCAGTCACCGAACATCACTTCCACTTCATAGACAACGGTTTTGCTCAAATCTCTTCTCCTGGGAAGCCGGACATGCAGTGCATGTCGCTTGCGATCTCTGCGATAGCCTGACCGAGCCCTGGTCCATGGGGGATGAACAGTGGGTAAGCTGCTGCAGGCATTTCATGGCGCCGCTGGGTTTTCAATCAAGAGTGCCATACCTTGCCCGCCTCCTACGCAGGCGCTGGCAATACCATAGCGCAAGTTCGACTGCTGCAGGTCGCGCGCCAGGGTGATGGTCAGGCGCACCCCGGTGCAAGCCAGGGGGTGGCCCAGGGCGATGGCGCCGCCATGTACGTTGAGGCGGGTCTGATCGAGGTCGAGTTCTCGACATACTGCCAGGGTCTGGGCGCCTTGCGCTTCGTTGATCTCGAAGCGGGCGATCTGGTCCAGGCGCAAGCCGGTGCGCTGGAGCAGCAAACGGATGGCAGGGGCGGGGCCGATACCCATGATTTCCGGGGGCACGCCCACCACCGCTGCAGCACGGACCCGCGCCAAGGGCTGGTGGCCATGGCGCTTGGCGTATTGGCCAGAGCTGACCACACAGGCGGCAGCGGCATCGACCAGGGCCGAACTGTTGCCGCCAGTCTGCACGCCACCGTCGTAAACCGGTCTGAGCTTGGCTAGCACCTCCACCGGGGAAATGCGGGGATGGCTATCAGTGCTGACCTCGGCCAGTTTGCCCTGAAGTTTGATGCCCCGGGAGTGATAGCCCTCAAGTTCAAATTTTTCTGAAATCACCGGCACTATCTCGCCCGCATGAAAACCACTTTGCTGGGCTGCCACTGCCTTGGCAAAAGATTCGGAGGCAAACTGGTCGACTTGCTCGCGGGTGATCTTGTACTTTTTGGCCAGATTTTCAGCGGTCTGGATCATGTTGATGCCGGCGGCAGAATCCTTGAGTGCCTCCCACATATAGTCCTTGAAGCCCACCGGGGCGCCCAGCTTGAAGCCGGTGCGATGGTCAAAGGCAGCGATCGGGTTGCGGGTCATGCTTTCGGTGCCCACCACCAGGGCCGCTTCGCACACGCCGGCTTCCAGCTGCTCACCAGCCTGGCGAAAAAGCTCGAAACCGGTGCCACAGATACGCTGGGCCATGATGGCCGGCACCTCTTGCGGCACCCCAGCATACAGGCCAATGTGGCGAGGCAACAGGAACTGGTCGAAGTCCCCAGGTGCCATGTTGCCGGTGATGACCGAGCCGATGTCGCTGGCAGCAACCCCAGCGCGTTGCAGGGCCTCACGCGCCACCTTGATCCCAAGGTCGGTGGGGGAGAGGTGGCCCAGCGCGCCGCAGTAATCCACCAGCGGGGTACGCACACCCTGGTGCATCCAGACATCGTTAAATGCGTTGAAAAATCCTTTCGCGGCCATCGGGTGTGCTCTTTCCTGTTATTCCTGAGGTTTCAGAATATGGTGAAGGCGCTCTTCATGCAGTGCGGCTACGGTGTCAGCGCGGTGGGTCAGAACCGAGCGCTGGTTGATCGAGCCCTTGTCGGTGATCTCGCCCTTGTCGATGGTGGGCGGCTCGCTCAACAGGCACATGCGGGCAATTCGATTGGCGCTGCCGGTGCTGGTGGCGGCGAGCTGATTGATGATCTGCTGAAAGTGCGTCAGTACCTTGTTGTTGGCCAGCACATCAGCAAGGGCCGTGCTGGCGGGCAAACCCGCCAATTCGCGCACCTTGGGCGTTGCAAAAACCATGGCGCCGACCTCTTTCATGTTCAGGCCGGTGAGCACCACATCCTGGATGTAGGGCGCGCCAGCGGCGATGATTTTGGCGCGGAGCGGCCCGACGCTGACAAAGGTGCCGGTGGCCAGCTTGAAGTCCTCGGCGATGCGTCCGTCAAACTTCAGGCCCAGGTGAATATCTGTTTCATCGATCCACCGCACCGCATCGCCAGTTCGGAAAAATCCTTCCTCGTCAAAGGCCAGGGCGGTTTCGCTAGGGTTGCGCCAATAACCCGGGGTGATATTGGGGCCCCGGTAGCGCACCTCGGTCTTGCCATCCATATCAGCCAGCTTGAGCTCCAGACCCGGTGTCGGGACGCCCAGATCACCCGCCCGCACATTGGGGTTGGTGACAAAAATGCCAAAGGGGCCGGATTCCGTCATGCCCAGTCCGGTACCCATCACAATGCGTTCGCCGATTTCGCGCTCTTCGCTTTCGTACAGGCTGTCCCACACCGGCTGCGCCAGCGCAGCGCCGGCATAAAAGAACATCTGGACCCGTGACAGCAAGGTCTTGCGCAAGGCGTCGTCGGTTTTCATGGCGTGGGCGATGGCCTCAAAGCCAGTCGGCACATTGAAATAGACCGTGGGCGCCACTTCGCGCAGGTTGCGCAAGGTTTCATGCATCAGCGCGGGGGTGGGCTTGCCATCATCAATGTACATGGTGCCCCCATGGAAGACCACCATGCCAAAGTTGTGGTTGCCGCCAAAGGTGTGATTCCAGGGCAGCCAGTCCACCAGCACCAGCTCCTGCTCAGCCAATACCGGCATCGATTGCGCCATTTGCTGCTGGTTGGCACACCACATGCGATTGGTGTTGATCACAGCCTTGGGCATCTTGGTCGAGCCGCTAGTAAAGAGAAACTTGGCGATGGTGTCCGGCCCGGTGGCCGCCATGGCGCGGTCCACTGCGTCGGTCACCGGTGTGGCGCACAGGTTTTCAAAGGGAATGACCTCGCGCCCAGGTAGAAGACCCTCTGCCATGACCACCGCCACTTCAGGCGCCACAGTGGCTGTAATCGCCTTGGCATAACGCTCGTCCTGGGCAAACACCAG
>Ga0129336_10003127_pt1 | contig 10219 bp, 10 predicted proteins | sample CPB6_02_DNA_FD_96878 | JGI IMG/M metagenome (GOLD analysis project Ga0129336, IMG submission 96878) | Freshwater to marine salinity gradient microbial communities from Chesapeake Bay, USA - CPBay_Sum_0.6_0.2_DNA | ecosystem: Environmental > Aquatic > Marine > Coastal | place: USA: Chesapeake...
CAAGAACTGGCGAGCGGGTGGTAACTTGCGAGAAGTTAACCTTAGAGAATCTCACCGAACCCTTTGATTTTGAAATCTATTATCAAGATCGAGTCGCAATCTTAGGAAAGAATGGAACGGGAAAATCTCACTTTCTTCGGAGATTATCCGGCGATGAGAGCGTTCGCTATACCGGACTCTTTAAGTTAGGAGCGCGGGTAAAGCCTGGATTCTTTGCACAGACTCATGCTCACCCAGAATTTGAAGGTAAAACTCTTCTTGAAATTCTTTGGGAGCAGAATTCACTTCAACTCGGCGCTGCTAAGAGCGTGCTAGGAAGATATGAACTTGCAGATCAAGCTGAGCAGAAATTCACAACTCTCTCTGGCGGGCAACAAGCGCGCTTTCAAGTCTTATTGCTTGAACTTGCCGGTGATACTTTGTTATTACTTGATGAGCCAACCGATAACTTGGACCTGGCAAGCGCTGAAGCGCTCGAGCGTGCGTTAGATTCCTATGAAGGAACAGTTATTGCTGTCACCCATGATCGATGGTTTGCCCGTGGATTTACGAGATTCCTTATTTTTGGGGCCGAGGGCCAGGTCTACGAGAGCCCTGAGCCCGTTTGGAACCACTGATTTTGACCCTCCCGAGAGGGGCGGGTAGCCTTCCCCTTCTGCCTCCGCTGCTTGTGGAGCGGACCAAATAAAGAAGTATGAAAGAAAGCGAGTTTGCCGTGCGTACCTTTACTCCATCTCCTAGCGATGTTGCGCGTAAGTGGTATGTGATTGATGCAGCTGATGTGGTCCTAGGACGCCTCGCAAGTCATGCAGCGACTCTCCTTCGCGGAAAGCACAAGCCAACCTTTGCCCCACACATGGATATGGGCGATTTTGTAATTGTCATCAATGCCGACAAGGTTGTTCTAACCGGAAGCAAGATGACCGAGAAGATTGCTTATCAACACTCACAATATCCAGGTGGACTTACTGAGCGAAACTACGCACTTCTCATGGAGAAGTTCCCAACTCGCGCTGTGGAAAAGGCAATCAAGGGAATGCTTCCTAAAAACTCAATAGGCAAGCAGATGGCCTCAAAGCTAAAGGTTTATGCCGGACCGAATCACCCACATGGTTCACAAGCACCCATTCCATATGTTTTCACTCAAGTCGATCAAACAAAGTTGGGCAAGTAAAGGATGATGATGTCAGAGAACGAAACCACAACTGCATTTAGCTCTAGCACTCCAGCTGCAGCAACTAACCGCGCTGCGGTTATCGCTCCGGGAGCTGGCGTCGGACGTCGTAAGGAAGCAGTTGCTCGAGTTCGTCTCGTCCCTGGCTCAGGCCGTTGGACAGTAAATGACAAGAGCCTTGAAGTTTATTTCCCAAATAAAGTTCATCAACAATCGATCTCTGAGCCGCTTCGCACCGTAGGCGCAGAGGGTAAATACGATGTAATTGCTCGCATTGATGGTGGCGGAATCTCCGGCCAGGCTGGCGCACTTCGCCTGGGCGTCGCTCGCGCTCTAAATGCAATTGACGTTGACGCTAACCGCCCAGCCCTGAAAAAGGCAAAATTCTTAACACGTGACCCTCGTGTAATTGAGCGTAAGAAGTACGGCTTGAAGAAAGCTCGTAAGCGCTCCCAGTACAGCAAGCGCTAATCCTCTAGCGTTTGGGTCATGGCCCTATTCGGCACAGATGGTGTCCGAGGCGTTGCAGGCGTTGATCTCACCAAAGAGTTAGCCCACGATCTCGCAGTCGCAGCAGCACATGTACTTACTGACCTTGGTGAATTTGCAGGTCATAAACCCAAAGCTGTAATTGCCCAGGATTCCCGTGAGTCCGGCGCCTATCTAGAGGAAGCAATAGCTAGGGGTTTATCTGAATCTGGGGTCGATGTAATTCGCATCGGAGTTCTACCAACTCCCGCGGTTTCCTATCTTGTGACTGATTTGAAAGCCGACTTAGGCGTGATGATCAGCGCTTCACACAATCCTGCGAGTGACAACGGGATCAAGTTCTTCGCACGAGATGGTCGAAAACTCGCAGATTCAGTTGAGGCTCAAGTCGAATCGCAACTTGGAAAGCCATGGCAGCCAAATGGAAACCTTGGCGTTATCACTTTTGATGAGAGCGCCCGTGAGCGCTACATCAAATATCTTTTAGCAACTATCCATTCCGATTTCAAGGGCTTGAAAATTGTTGTCGACTGCGCAAACGGCGCAGCCTCATTTGTCGCACCTGAGGTTCTCAAGCGAGCGGGCGCTGATGTTATTGCAATTTCTGACCAGCCAAACGGCAAGAATATAAATGAGAATTGTGGATCAACGCATCTTGAGGGATTGATTGCAAAAGTGAAGAGCGAAGGAGCAGATCTTGGAATTGCACATGATGGTGATGCCGATCGAGTGCTAGCGATTGATCATGAAGGAAGTGTTGTCGATGGTGATTACATCCTCGGAATCTTGGCGGATCACACCGATCTTCCTACTAGGAAGATAGTTGGCACAGTTATGACTAACTTAGGTTTGATTCGTGCGCTTGAGGGGCGTGGCATCGGCTTTGAAGCAACTCCAGTTGGTGATCGTTATGTCTTAGAGAAGATGCTGCAAGAAGGCCACATGCTAGGAGGAGAGCAATCTGGGCATGTAATCATGCGAAAGTTCGCGATAACTGGCGATGGAATTTTGACCGCATTGCATCTGGTCTCAGAGGTTGCTAGAAGCAAGAAATCATTAAAGCAGTTGGCTTCATTTATGGAGCGCTATCCGCAGATTCTCATCAATGTCAAAGGTGTAGATAAAGCGCGCTTAAATTCAAATCTGGTGATTAAGGCAAAGGTTGCTGAAATAGAAAGCGAACTTGGTTCAAGTGGCCGAGTTCTTTTACGAGCTTCAGGTACCGAGCCCGTTATTCGAGTGATGATTGAGGCCCAGAGCCAAGATAAAGCGGAAGGATTCGCTTCAGCGCTAGCAGCGCTAGTAAAATCAGAACTCGCGCTGTAAGGGAGATTTCAAATGTGTGGGATCGTCGGATACACCGGTCCTAATCCCGCCCTTTCACGAGTCATCGAAGGGCTGCGCCGTCTTGAATATCGTGGTTACGACTCAGCTGGGGTAGCGCTAGCGACTAAAGCCGGTGAAAAGTTAGTCGTCGAAAAGAAGGCGGGAAAGTTAGCAAATCTCGAAGGAGCATTGAAGAGTGATTATGCAAGTGCTCATGGCGGAATCGGTCATACGCGCTGGGCGACTCATGGTGGTCCAACTGATCTAAATGCTCACCCACATTTAGATGAGACCGGAAAGCTTGCGGTAATCCATAACGGAATCATCGAGAACTACGTTGAACTTAAGGAAGAGTTAGAGCGCCGGGGCCACAAATTTAAGTCAGAGACAGATACTGAATCGGTTGCACATCTTTTAAGTGAAGAATTGAAATTATCTGGAGACCTTGCGGCCGCGATGCGAAGTGTTTGTGCGAGATTGCGTGGCTCTTTTACATTGCTCGCAATTCATTCCGACCGTCCAGAATTGATTGTCGGAGCGCGCCGAAATTCACCTTTGGTTGTAGGCGTTGGCAAGGGAGAGAATTTTCTAGCCTCAGATGTATCTGCCTTCATAATGCATACGAAGCAGGCGCTAGAGCTTGGTCAAGATCAAGTTGTTCAAGTTACTCCGGATCGCGTCGTAGTCACTGATTTGGAAGGAAGAGCCATCAGCCCCAAGGAATATGAGATTACTTGGGATGCGAAAGCTGCGGAGCGAGGCGGGTTCCAGCACTTCATGCTTAAAGAGATTTTCGAGCAACCAAAGGCCGTCTCAGATACCTTACTTGGCAGATTTCCAAGCGCTGATTCGATAGATCTGAAAGAGTTAAGTGATCTTTCCTTAGATTGCAATCGAATATTAATTCTTGCCTGTGGAACGGCCTTTCATGCAGGATTGATTGGAAAGTATGCGATTGAAGAGTGGGCTCGAATTCCAGTTGATGTCGAGCTGGCCTCAGAGTTTCGTTATCGCAATCCAGTTCTAACTTCGAAGACTCTAGTAATAACAATCTCTCAATCCGGCGAAACCATGGATACTTTGATGGCGCTTCGTCATGCAAAATCACTCGGAGCGCAGACTCTCTCTATTTGTAACACCATGGGTTCAACGATTCCTAGAGAATCTGATGCAGTTCTTTATACCCATGCCGGTCCAGAGATCGCTGTCGCTTCGACCAAAGCTCTTCTTACTCAAGTAGTAGTGCTTCAATTACTAGCTCTCTACATAGCAAATAAGAGTGGCTCTCTTGCAAAGTCCCGTATAAAAGAATTGATAGCTGAATTATTAGAACTTCCTAACAAGATCGAAGAAATTCTTGAAACTGTCGAACCGCTTCGTGAAATGACAAGAGGCTATAAAGATTCCACCTCTGTGTTGTTCTTGGGACGTCATGTTGGATTTCCAGCTGCTCTAGAAGGCGCGCTAAAGCTAAAGGAACTTGCTTATATGCATGCCGAGGGCTTCGCCGGTGGAGAGTTGAAGCACGGTCCTATTGCGCTGATCGATGAGGGAACACCAGTTATCGCGATCTTGCCTCCGGCCTCGAGTGAAATCGCCGAGAAGATGCGTAGCAATATCCAAGAAGTCCGAGCCCGCGGCGCGAAGGTGATTGCCATCGCAGACCCAAGCCATAAATTGGATATTCCAAATCTAATTCGCATTCCTGAGTGCGAAGAGTTACTACAGCCATTACTCTCAATTGTCCCGCTTCAAGTATTCGCCTATGAGATGGCCGTTGCTCGTGGAAATGATGTAGACCAACCTAGAAACCTTGCTAAATCGGTAACGGTCGAATGACCCAGAGTTTTGATGACGTTGTAGATCAACGTCTTGAGGTCCGCCGTCACGATATGGCGGTTGCTCTGCGATGGGCGGTAGCACTCTTCGTTGCATTTGTACTTGTAACCCTAGATGTGATCTTTCAGGGAGCGCTCTGGAGAGTCGATCAATTTTTTGCTGATCTAGATCGCCCAAAGCTAGATGGCATCAATGAGTTCATTGTGCTCAGGCTCGATGATCTCGGTCTGCGCTGGGTAACTGCACTTGTTCTGCTTATTACAGCAACTCTAATTGGAAGACGATTCAAGTCCTGGCGTCCTTTGAATTTATCAATCCTCTCGTTGATCTCACTCAATCTCTTTGTAGGGGCAGCAAAGATCGGATTTGGAAGATGTAAGGCGCGTGAAGATTTTGATCTTTGTATGTTTACCGATGGAATGGCATACCCAAGCGGTCACACTGCAAATGCACTTGTAACTTGGGGCTTATTTGCCTACATAATATTTAGATATACCCATCGCGCTCCCTTCGAGGGACTGCGTCTTTATTGGCTAGTTGGCGTAATAACGGTATTAGTCTGCTTTGCCTCTTTGATTAGGAATACACACTGGTTTACCGATCTGCTGGGGGGAATATTCCTTGGCGGAGCCATCTTGGTTCTCGTTGTTGCAATAGACCGATTTATTCCTTCGCAAAAGCAACCCTCTTAGGATTGAATGGATGAATAGAGCTGAGGCGATAATCGACCTAGGTGCGCTAGAAGAAAACGTGCGACGCATTCTTTCTTCTACGAAGGCTTCTGGGCTAGCCGTTGTAAAAGCTGATGCGTATGGCCACGGCTTAGTTCCAGTTGCAAAGCGTGCGCTAAAAGCGGGCGCGAGTTGGCTGGGTACGGCGCTACTTGAAGAGGCGCTAACGCTTCGAAGTGAGGGCGTATCTGCGCCAATAATCGCCTGGCTTACGCCGATAAATGATGACTTTGAGTCAGCGATTCAAAGCGATGTGGATTTAGCAATACCCTCAATTAGCCATTTAGAAAAAGTGCTTATCGCTACAGAGAAAGCTGGAAAACGAGCGAGAGTTCATCTTGAGGTAGATACCGGAATGTCGCGGGGCGGAGCACTTAAAGAGTGGCGGGCTCTCTGTGAGAAAGCAAATGAGTCCGTTAGAGCAAAGAAGATAGAAGTAATTGGAATTTGGTCTCATTTTGCAAGAGCGGATGAACCCGGACACTCTTTTAATGATGAGCAACTCAATAATTTTAGGCAGCGCGTTGCGCAAGCAAGAACTCTTGGTATAAGTCCAACAATTCTGCACTTAAGTAATTCTGCTGCAACGCTAACTAACTCGGACTCTCACTTTGATTTGGTTCGACTCGGAATATCTATGTATGGACTCTCGCCAGATGTAGAAAAAATGGGTGATTCGAAGAAACTTGATTTGAAACCAGTCATGAGTTTGCGTTCACAGGTTCATCTAGTAAAAGAAGTCCCAGCCGGTTCTCAGGTCGGTTATGGCGGTACAGCGTTAACAATTAACGATACAAAGTTGGCTGTAATTCCTATGGGTTACGCAGATGGCGTACCTCGAAATGCTAACTCAACAGCTGGTGTACTTATCGGTAACCAAAAGGCCCCAATTATCGGGAGAGTTTCGATGGATCAATTTGTTGTCGATTTAGGTAACGATTCGATTGCGCGCGCTGGTGATTGGGCTTATCTCGTTGGCAGCGAAGGGGCAGACGGCTACACTGCCGACGCTTGGGCAAAGGCTTGCGGCACAATCAATTACGAGATTGTGACGCGAATTGGCGCAAGAGTTCCACGAGTTTTCATAAACTAGGTTTGACCAAGGAGCGAATTCAACGATGACTTCTGCGCAACAAGTCCTCTCGATTCGCGATCTCTCCGTTAATTTCGGGGGCCTAAAGGCGCTCTCTAATGTAAATATCGAACTTAACCAAGGCGAAGTACTGGGTCTAATTGGGCCAAATGGCGCAGGCAAGACAACTGTCTTTAATGCTTTATCTGGATTGGTAGAACCAGCAAGTGGCACATTAGAACTTTATGGACGAAAGTCGAAGTGGTTAAAGCCGTACCAACTCGTCACAAATGGAATTGCACGGACACTTCAAGGAGTTGGTCTATTCCCAGATCTAACAGTGCTTGAGAATGTAATGATGGGTGCACAGCTCTCGGCAAAAGCAGGGCTCGTTCAATCCTTCCTCGGTCTAGCTGAGAATGATGAAGAGCAGCTGCGAGGTTTAGCCCAGAGCGCTCTAGAGCGGGTCTACGTAGGAAGTCTTGCAGAACGACGTGCCGACACTCTTGCTTATCCAGATACAAAACGAGTCTCTATTGCGCGAGCTCTTGTTAGTAATCCCAAGATTCTCTTACTTGATGAACCAGCCGGAGGATTGGGCCCACAAGATATTGAGTGGCTAAATGGATTAATCCGAAATATCAAGAGCGATACCTCGATCATCATTGTCGAACATCATATGGATGTTGTTATGTCGATCTGTGATCGCATATCAGTTTTGAACTTTGGCGAGTTGATTGCCTCTGGAACTAAAGATGAAGTCAGGAATAATCCAGATGTAATTGCCGCCTACTTGGGCTCACATAAAGCAGGTACCAAGTGACATCACTTGTAGTCAGCAACCTAACGGTTAGCCATGGCGCTATTAGAGCCTTAAGAGACATTAGTTTTGAAGTAAATGAAGGAGAGTTGACTGCGATTATCGGTGCGAATGGCGCTGGTAAAACAACGCTTCTTCGTACCTTGTCGGGATTAAAGAGCGCTGAGAGCGGAACTGCGACTTGGCGCGATCGCAATATCTTGGGCAAGCGCCCCGAAGATCTTGTCCGCCGCGGAATCTCCCATGTTTCTGAGGGCAAATCTGTAATTCCAGAACTAACTGTGCGCGAAAACTTAGTTATTGGTGGTTTGTGGCGTAGAGATAAGAGTGGAACTGAGAAGGCAATCAATGAGGCAGTTGAGCTATTTCCGCGCCTCGGCGAGCGTATGTCACAGAGCGCGAACACACTTTCTGGTGGCGAGCGCCAGATGCTTGCAATCGGTCGAGCTCTAGTTTCGCGACCAAAACTTCTCTTTCTAGATGAGCCTTCACTTGGTCTTGCGCCACTAATCATCGAACAGATTTTCTCGGCAATAAAGAATCTTCAGAAAAGTATGAATCTGACCGTAGTACTCGTAGAACAGAATGCAACTAGCGCACTTGAGATTGCAGATACCGGAGTCATCTTGAATCTCGGCGAGTTAGTAGCAACCGGAAATGCTCGGGAACTTCTCGAAGATCCTGCGCTCAAGTCAGCTTACTTGGGGTATTAAATGAGAAATCTAATCGGAACGCTTCTAATCGGACTCACGCTCGGATCAATCTATAGTTTGATGGCGCTAGCACTTGTACTTGTTTGGCGATCTACGCGAGTCGTGAACTTTGCTCAAGCGGGCCAAGCGATTGTCACTACTTATATTGCATATGAGATAGTCACTAGAACTGGCGTCTTCTGGTTAGCAGTGCTCTTTGCTGTAGTGGCAGGTGCTTTGATTGGAGCTGGCGTCGAATACTTCTTGATGCGCACCCTTTTTAGACATGTAGATGAGGGTCCAGTTGCCGCTCTCGCACCAGTAATTGCCACGCTAGGTCTTCTCGGAATCATTAGAAGTATCGTAGGAATGATTTGGGGCAACGATTTCCGTAGTTTCTATTCACCGGTTTCGACAGATAACTTTGTATTTGCTGGTGAATCCATTCCATTTTCGCCCTTAAATGTATTGATAATCCTCTCTACCGTAGTTGTGATGATTATCTTCTCAATAATCTTCCAGCGCACGGATCTTGGCCTCTCACTAAGAGCTGCTGCCTTCCAACCTGAAATTGCACGATTGGCCGGAATTCGAGTTGGTCCTATTCGAACCCTTGGTTGGGTTTTTGCCGGAGTCGCGGGAGCGATTGCGGGCGTACTAGTTACACCAACGACGATCCTCTCGCCTAACTCACTAGATCTCTTGCTTGTCTTTGGTTTTGTTGCAGCGGTGATTGGTGGCCTTGAGAGTTTGCCTGGTGCGGTCTTGGGTGGATTGGTCTTGGGACTCGGAGTCTCATTCGTGCTCAACTATGTGGGAACTTCGCTCGTCTTTCCATCCATTTTCATAGTTCTAATCATCTCCCTAATAGTTCGACCCAATGGATTGTTAGGAAGTAAGAAGGTGCGCAGTGCATAAGCTCTCGACGAAGAAAGCACTCACAGCATTCATCATCTTTGGCTGGATTCTCGTCATAGTCGCAGATCGAGTTGATGAGTTGCGGGTGTACCAAGGCGCAACTATTGCCATCACAACTCTTGCTATCGCCTCAATCATTTTATTAACGGGATACTCAGGGCAAGTATCACTTGGCCACGGCGCCTTTCTTGCCTTTGGCGCATATGCAGCAGCGCTTGCCCAGACATATTGGCAATCACCTTTCTGGTTCACACTTCTTGTTGCAGTTATGGTCTCGGCAGCATTTGGTTTCATATTGGGCTTTGCTGCGGGACGATTATCGGGGCCGTATCTTGCAGGCACAACCCTTGCGTTAGCCGTTGGGCTACCAACTCTTGCAAACCAATTCTCATTCCTTGGCGGTGAGACTGGACTGGTCTACGACGCGGGATCTCCACCAGCGAGATTTGGCGAGGAGTTCACTCTTTATAAATGGTTCTTCTGGATTGCTGCTTTCGTAGTTTTGATTGCGATGTTCCTACTTAGGAATTTACTGAACAGTAGATTTGGACGGACTTGGAAATCACTTAGGGCTAACCCGACTGCGGCAGCTTTATGTGGCGTCAATGTCGCCCAATCTAAGGTCTTGGCCTTCACCATAAGCGCCGGTGTAGCAGGCCTTTCTGGGGCCCTTTTAGGGATGATCAGCATCGTTGCCCCCAGCGCCTTCCCGCTTAGCCTCTCATTCACAATCATTACAGGGGCGATTCTGGCTGGCGTTACCAGCCTCCTAGGTAGCATGCTTGGCGCCGTAGTTCTCGTGGTGATTCCCGAAATCGCCGATGTGATCTCACATCAATTAGGCGATTCCGAGAAGGTCACTACGAACCTACCCGGCTTCATTATCAGCGTGCTGCTGATTCTGACGGTCCTCTTCTCGCCCAACGGCCCGGCCGAGGCGATGAGGAAGCGTCGGGAGCAGCATGCGAAACATTGAAGTCAGGTAGAAAAACAAACCCTCGATGGAAGGAAAGAAATGATCAGCTTACGACGCAAGAAGACAATTCTTGCAGCCGTAGCAGCAACTTCACTCGCTCTCGTTGCGAGCTCGGTTCCTGCTAATGCAGAAGTAGGTGTTTCATCATCGGAGATCAAGCTCGGCATCACAGTTCCACAAAC
>Ga0129336_10003129_pt1 | contig 10217 bp, 5 predicted proteins | sample CPB6_02_DNA_FD_96878 | JGI IMG/M metagenome (GOLD analysis project Ga0129336, IMG submission 96878) | Freshwater to marine salinity gradient microbial communities from Chesapeake Bay, USA - CPBay_Sum_0.6_0.2_DNA | ecosystem: Environmental > Aquatic > Marine > Coastal | place: USA: Chesapeake Bay...
CCGCCGAACACTGTCGAAGAACGACGGCTCCCGTCCCGACGGACGACCCGAGGGCCGCTCCGGTCGTCCCGCCCTGCCCAAGTGGTCACCGTGGGTCCTGCTCGGCATCGTTCTGCTCCTGATCTTCGGACCACAACTGCTGCCCGGTCCCGATCGCGAAAAGATCGGCTTCGAGGAGTTCATGACGCAGGTCGAGGCCGGACGCGTCGACGAGTTCAAACTCAACAACACGACCCTCGGCATCACCGGTGTGTTCAGCAACGGCAGTGAGTTCTCGTCCACGGCACCGCCCGGATTCCCGAACGAGTCCGACCGTGGGCTGTTCCGCACCAAGGGTGTCGATTTCGAGGCCAGCACCCCGCAGTCGAACTGGCTGATGAATCTCATCCCGCTCTTGTTGCCCTTCTTCCTCATCATGGGCTTCCTGGTCTGGATGAACCGACGTGCCTCGGGCCAGATGGGCAACGTGATGTCGATCGGACGCAGTCGGGCCAAGGCCTACACGACCGATCGTCCGTCCACCACCTTTGCCGATGTCGCCGGTTACGAAGGTGTCAAGACCGAGATCAAAGAAGTCGTCGACTTCCTTCGGATGCCCGAGCGGTTCAAGGAGATCGGTGCTCGCGTGCCGAAAGGAATTCTCCTCGTCGGACCACCCGGAACGGGCAAGACGTTGTTCGCCCGTGCGGTGGCCGGTGAAGCCGGCGTCGGCTTCTTGTCGGTCACCGGCTCCGACTTCATGGAGATGTTCGTGGGAGTCGGCGCGAGTCGCGTCCGCGATCTCTTCCAGCAGGCTCGCAAGATGGGTCGCGCCATCATCTTCATCGACGAAATCGACTCCATCGGTCGCAAGCGCGGCGCCGGACTCGGTGGCGGTCACGACGAACGCGAACAGACCCTCAACCAGATGCTCGCCGAGATGGACGGATTCGAGACGTCGGAGGGAATCGTCATCATGGCGGCGACCAACCGTCCCGACATTCTCGATCCGGCGCTGTTGCGACCCGGTCGCTTCGACCGACAGATCGTGGTTCCGCTCCCCGAGTTCGAGGAGCGTCTGGCGATCCTGAAGGTTCACTCCCGCGACAAGCGCATGGGCCCCGACGTCGATCTCGAGGTGATGGCCAAGGGCACCCCCGGGATGAGCGGTGCCGATCTGGCCAACCTCGTGAACGAAGCGGCTCTGTTCGCCGTGCGACGCGGAAGTTCGCAGATCGAGCGCATCGATTTCGAATCGGCCCGAGACCGCATCATGATGGGCGCTCGTCGCGACTCGTTGGTGTTGTCGGTCGAGGAGAAGCGCACCACCGCTTACCACGAGGGTGGACACGCCGTGTTGGCTGCCGTTCTGCCCAACGGCGATGCGTTGCACAAAGTGACGATCCTTCCGCGTGGAATGGCGCTCGGTGTCACACAGACACTTCCCGAAGAACGACACAGCTACTCGCGCGAGTACATCCAGGATCGAATCTGCATGGCCCTCGGTGGACGGGTGGCCGAGCGGATCGTGTTCGACCAGCAGACCACGGGTGCGGCCAACGACCTCGAAGTCGTGACCGGATTGGCCCGTCGCATGGTTCGTGAATGGGGAATGAGTGACAAGGTCGGCCCGATGGCGTGGCACAGCAATCAGCAGGTCTTCCTCGGCGAAGACTTGATGACAAGTGGTCGTGAATACTCCGACGACACGGCACGCATGGTCGACGAAGAGATCAACCGCATCCTGCGAGAGCAGGAGGACCGCGCGGTCGTTCTCCTCTCCAAGCACCGACGCGGTCTCGATCTGGTCGCCGAAGCGCTCCTCGAACAGGAGACGATCGACGGAGATCAGGTGGCGCGTCTCGTGCAACAGGGTCTCGGCGAGCCGAGCCAGCCCTCGCCCTCTCTCGCTGACTGACGTCGGCGCGCGATCACTCCGGCGAACAGTCGCCCGGCGACACCGATCGGTCGGGGTCGCGTACGCGGGCGACGTCGGCCCACAGGTCGGTCGCCGTGACCGGGCCGAGGACGTGTCGACGAACCACGCCGTCTCGATCGGCGATCAGCAGAGTCGGTACCGCATCGATTCCGTACTTCTCGTGCAGGTCGCGGCGGGCCGCGTATTCGATCTCGGCCACGAACACTTCACGACTGGCCAACACGCGAGCCTTCTGCGCCACATCGGCGCAGACGTGACACGTCGCCGAGGTGAACACGATCACCATCCAGTCCTGATCGGCGACATCGAGATCACGTGGATCGATCTGCTGAGGCACGTTCCACGACACCTGGGTCGGAGCATCGGCCACGCGACGTCGGCGAGCCACGAGGGCCACGACACCGACGACGAGAACGACGGCGAGAGCGACGATCGCGTTGGTCACGACCGTCTCTGAATCGGCAGGGCCAGAGAACCCAAGCGACCGATACCGCTCTCATTGCGTTCGATCGACCGCTCGACGATCACGGCGTCGGATGCGACCACGGTGATCGGCCGACCAGCCACGTCACCGAGCGAGAGTTCACGACGTTCGTTGGGCGCGAGAGTGAGGCCCACCAATGCGGCGACGGGTTCGGGTCCACCCGGTCCGATCGACGAGACGTCGACCGACACCGAATTCGGCGACACGTTCAGAACGACGAGAGCCGGTTCGTTCGCGTCGGAACCGGTGATGGAGGCGAACCATTCGGTGGACAGCACGTCGCCTTGTGAGCCGAGTACGACCGACGTGACGACCGACTGTCCGGCCGGGCGGGTGATCACCCGTTCGACGACGAGCGAAGGTCCCGACCACGTCGTGACGAGGAGACCGTGCGGGCCCTCTCCGAGTCCGGGGATACCCGCCACGTCGAAAGAGACCACTTCGCGACTCGGCACCGTGAGCTCTGTCGATTCGTATTCGGTCGCCAGACCGCTCACTCCGAGAACGACCACGTCGGCCTCCACGTCGCTCTCGGTGGGGTTGAAGATCACGAGCCGTTCGGTGATTCCCGAACCGACGGCGCCGTCGGCGAACCACCATTCCTCGTCGACGGCCGGTGACGCGAGGGACGTCACGTGACCGAGGCGTCCCGAGCCGAGGAAATGTTGATCCTTGGCGACCACCACTCGACCCGTCGACGCGCGAAGACTCACTGCGACCACGGCCTCGTCGCGGAATCCGGCGTCTTCGAGATTGACCACGCGCAACGATCGGGGTGGCACGACGTAACCCTGAAGCTCACCCGGTGTGCGCGGACCGGCCGCCGTCGAGATCTCCACGTCGATGATCGCAGCCGTGGGATAGGGATTGGTGACCAGCAGTCGCAGGTCGGAGCCGGCGGCAGTGAATCCATCGGCGACGTACCACTCGTCCGACGTGGTCGTGGTGCACGTGGCCACCGCGTCGCCCGCCGGATGTCGAGACACCTGCTCGACGGTGATCTCGGAACGATCGAGCTCGACCATCGCACTCACGTACGACGCCGTCACCGAGGCGTCGAGATCGACGACAGCCGACGCGCGAGGATCGACGGCGACCACCAACACGATCGGATCCTGGTCGATCGTGAACACCGTGACCGTGGCCGTGGCGACGGTGTCGGTGGGGTTGGTGAGCACGATCTCTCCGCCGTACTCGCCACTCTCGCTCTCACCGAGAGCCGACGTGCCACCACAGAACCAACTCACCGAGACCACGTCGTCGCGGATCTCGAGTCGTGGCGTTCCGGGATCCTGGGCAGTGGCGAAGACTGCAGTGTCGACGGTGACGTCTCCCGATGCCACGTACACCAACGATGCCGCCAACACGAGCGAGATCGCGAGGCTCACGAGTCGGCGGGTCATGCCGCTCCCCCGTCGGAGTCGAAACGAATGATCGGTGCCACGTCGACGTCGCGTCGACGACGGCGTGGTCGAAGGAGTGAGGCGACGGCGAGCCACGAGACGATCTGCAGGAGCACCCACAACCAACGGCTGAACGGTCGGTCGTAATCGAGGGCGATCTCGGCTCGACGGTCGATGTCGAACGACATCACCGAACCGAACGAACCGTCGGGGTCGACCGAGTCGCCGTCGACCCGCGCCGTCCAACGATCGTCGAACGGAACTCCGAGGTGCAGTCGGCCGGCATCGACCATCGCCGACGGGGACGACCACGCCGACGTTCCCGTCGCGACGGGTCGAGAGTCTCCGAATTCGGTGCGCGCCAACGAGTCAGCTCCACCTTGTTCACTGGCCGCGGCGGCTTCGACGCCGAGCATCGCGGTGACCGGGATCCACTGTTGGTTCTCGAAGACGATCATGCTCGCCGGGCTGTACACGGCCCGTAGGTCGAGTTGCTCGCGGATCGCCGCCACGAGTCCCTCGGCCACGGGTAGCGGAGCGTCGGTCGTCGATCGGACTCGATCCACGACCGGAACCACCACGTAGCGAATTCCGTAGGGTGCCATCAGCCGTCCGGCGCGCGCGGTCGAACGTGCCGCCATCGCGTCGAGCACCTCACCGAAAACTCGCTCCTCGACCGAACCGGTCGACAGCCACGTCTCGTCGAGATCGAATCGACCGGCAATCACGATCGAATACGCGATGCCATCGTCGAAGAAGCGAGCGGAACCCGGCACCAGTTCCGGGTCACCGATCACGAGAACTCGGTAGTCGCCGTCGACCACCGGATCGACCAGTAGATCGTCGAGTTGGGCGACGAATGTGGTGGACGGTTGCTCCCAACGGCCATCGACCGCCACCGCCGCAACCGGCACCACACCCACGACGAGTCCGGCGAGGGCGAGCACGGCCAGCGGCTGGCGAACTCCGAAACGTCCGCCGCGCACGTCGAGATGGAACGATGCGAACAACGTTCCCGCACCGAGCGCGAGACCGAAGCCGACGGGGGCCAACAGCACACCCACTTCGGGAAGCCACGAGGCTCCGCCGTCTCCGGCCAGAGCGGCGAGCAAGAACACCAGCGAAACGGCCACGGCCGAGAACGCTCCGACCAATCGGGTCGAACGAGCGACGAGAAGACCGACGATCATCGCTCCGTAGACGACGAGGATGAGTCCGCTCAGGGCCGCTGGCCCCACGTCGAATCTCAGGAGACTCCACACACCGCGATCACCGGTCGCTCGTTCGGGAGAACCGACGATCGCGATCCAGCCGTCGCTGTCGAGGAAGCGCAACGACCACGGCAGGTGCAAGACGATGGTTCCGGTGAACGAGACCAGAACGGCAGCGGCGGCGGCGCCCGTGCGACGCCACGGATCGCCGGCGATCGCACCGGCCACCGCGATCACGAGCACGGCGACCAGCGACACGAGTGCCGCGGCCGGACTGAAGGCAGCGGCCACGGCGATCGAAAGCGTCAGACGAGCAACATGTGTGAGTCGACTCTCGATCGACACGAGCGTTTCGTCGGCCGCCCGACGAGCGAACAGAACCGCCCAGGGCACCGTTGCGTATGCGACGAGGACTGCCATTCGACCCGACGCGAGAGCGGCGTACGGCAACGGGACCGCGGCATACACGACCGTGGCCACCAATCCGGCGCGACCCGGGACGAGACGACGAACACCGATCCATCCGACGAGCAACGAAGCGAGAACACCGGCCGTCTGCAACAGACCCATCTGTGCGAAGGTCACCAGACCGGCAAGGGCGACCAACAACGAACCGGTCGGTTGCGCCGTGGTTTCACCCAGTCCACGATCCCACCATCCCGACAGATACGAGCGCACGGAGTCGAGAGGCGAGTCCGGGAACGGAAGGATCTCGCCGATCGGTCGGATTCCGTCCGTCAACACCTGGCGTCCTCCGGCGAGGAGCAGTAGGACCAGGATCGACCACACGGCGATCGCCAGCGGCGAACGATCGCGTTCGGTCGAGGACGAGCGAGTACGTCCGCGAGTTCGTTCGCGACGGAAACGATTCCATCGAACACTTCCGCGTACTTGAAGATCGGCCACCTCTCGTTCGGGCACGACTCGCAGGGCGGCGATGCGACGTCGACGCAGAGCGATGCGACCGGCACCGGTGACGAGCGAGAACGGGGCGGTGAAGCGCGCGAGGGCCACGCTCGGTCGGCCGCGTACGAGCGCGACCACCGCCGTCGCCACCGCGAGAACCACGAGCAGCGGAACAGTCGTCACGAGTCGGCCGCCCCCGCTCGACGCGATGACGGTCGCCAGACGCTGACGCTCCCGTTCGGCCTCGCTGACCGATCCGACCAGACGGTCGTTGGCGTCGTCACGATGACGACCGACCGCCGCTGGCACCACGACGACGCGCGCTCCGGCGATGTGGGCTCGCCAGCAGAGCTCGAGGGCCGATCCGAGATGACGCTGACTCGACTCGAATCCGTCCAAGCGTCGGAACAGATCGGCTCGCACGAGGAGACAAGCCGCCGACAGCGCGAATTTGTCTCCGGTCGCGTCGTGTTGCTCCTGATCGAGTTCGTCGGGCTCGAGACCGTCGTCGAGTTCACCGAATCGATCGGCGTCGAAACCGACCGACGACAGCAACGAGGGCTGATCCCAACGCACCAACTTCGGTCCGAGCACACCAGCATTGGAGCGGTACATCTCCTCGACCATCTGGCGCACGGCATCGGGAGCCAGCGCCACGTCGTCACTCATGAGCAAGAAGAGTCCGCCATCGCCTTCCACCAGGCGGAGAACGTGATTGGCCGCCCGTGCGAAACCCACGTCCCCGACTCCGCGCACGTGTGCTCCGGGCAGGATCGATTCGACGGTCCGTCGGTGAGTGGCGAGCACGTCGTCGTCGGACGACGTCACGAGGACGACGACCTGCAGGGACGGGTAATCCTGGGCCGCCAGACGCTCGATGACCTCGGCGAGGTCGGGACTGGCCGGAGCGGTGACCACGGCAGCGACGACCCCCGGGGCCGCCCCACCCGGTCGATCCAACGATGCCCCAGAGGGGGTGGAGGGTGAGACCACGATGGGCGAAGGCTACCCGTCGGACCTGGCCCGATCAGGTCGCTCCCCCGATCGGAACCCCGGTCATCGCTAGCGTGGGGACTCCGACCTGGAACGTTGCGGGTCCCATCCGACCGCAGCCCTCACCGGGATCTCCTCTCATGAGCGCCACCCCACGATGACCACTTCCGACGCGGAGTCCCGCACCCCACTTCCCGAAGGCACCATGGCCGTCGGCGTCGGCCTCATCATCGCCGGGCTCTCGAGTTATCTGTTCTTCAAGGTCGGCCAGGAAGCCTTGGGCAAGGACGACTTCAAGCCCATCGTCGCCCTGTGGTTCGCCACCTTCGTCGTGGCACCCGGGTTCTTCCTGCCACTCGAACAAGAAATGGGTCGAGCGCTCGCCCACCGGCGCGCCCTCGGCATCGGCGGTCGTCCGATCGTGGCGCGCGTCGTTCCACTCGGCGTCGCCATCGCCGCCGTCGTGGTGGCGATCATGGCCGGATTCAGTTCCCTCGCCACCCGCGAATTCTTCGAGGGGTACGGACTCGTCACTGCGTCGCTCATCATCGCTTTCATGGCCTACGCACCGGCCCATCTCGCCCGCGGAATCTGCTCGGGTCAGGCGCGTTTCTCGTCGTACGGCATCGTGATGGGGGCCGACGGATTCGTGCGCGTGGTCGGAGCCGTCATCTTGTGGCAGATGGGAGTCGACAACGTCGGAGCCTTCGCGCTGCTCGTCGCTCTGTCTCCCTTGACCGGAGTCGTGTACGTGTGGGCGCGCGGCCGACTGACGACCGACGTCGGACCCGATGCGCCCTGGAGCGAAGTCACCCCGAATCTCGGATGGCTCCTCATGGGTTCGCTGATGGGTGCTGGTCTCGTGAACGCCGGTCCGATCGCCGTCGACATCCTGGCCCGGTCCGACGAAGCCGAGCGGGTGACGCGCTTCGGCAACGGAGTTCTCCTCGCGCGCATTCCACTCTTCTTGTTCCAAGCCGTACAAGCCGCTCTGCTGCCGCGACTCGCGCGCCTCGCCGCTCAGAACGACCTGGCCGAGTTCCGTAACGGCTTTCGTCGACTGCTCGTCGTCGTCATCGGGGTCGGAGCGATCGGTACCGGGGGATCCTTCCTCGTCGGACCACCGGTTCTCGACCTCGTGTACGACGGGGGCCTCGACCGACGCACGCTGACCCTGCTCGCTCTCGGCAGTTCGATCTACATGGTGGCTCTCGCCACGGCCCAAGCCGTCATCGCCCTCCACGGGCACGCGATCGTCGGAGTGGGCTGGTTGGTGTCGATGGCGGTGTTCGTCGTCACGACGGGCGTGGCCGCCGACGATCTCTATCTGCGCGTCGAGATCGGACTGATGGCCAGTTCGGTGTGCGGTCTCGTGATCTTCGCCATCGCTCTGCGGCGTCGACTGGTGGCCGGGTTCGCTCCCGATCCGAGTTCGGCGCTCGAGGCCTTCACCGATCACCCACTCGAGGGCTGAGGTCCTCGAATCGATCGGATTCGTCGAGTCCGATCGGTGAGGTCAGGACGGAACGGGTCGTCCCGCTCGGGCGGCTTCACGCTTCAAGTCGTGAGCCACCATCATCTTCACCAATTCTGGGAAAGTGACCTCGGGTTCCCAGCCCAACTTCTCACGGGCCTTGCTGGCGTCGCCGATGAGCAGATCGACCTCGGCCGGTCGGAAGAACTTCGGATCCTGTCTCACGTATTTCTTCCAGTCGTCGATCCCGACTTCGGCGAACGCGAGTTGCACCAATTCTTCGATCGTGTGGGTCTCGCCCGTGGCGATGACGTAGTCGTCGGGTTCGGGCTGCTGCAACATGAGCCACATGGCCTTCACGTAGTCGCCGGCGTATCCCCAGTCGCGCTTGGCGTCGAGGTTGCCCATGACGAGTTCGGTCTGCAGTCCGAGTTTGATGCGAGCCGCCGCATTGGTGACTTTTCGGGTGACGAACTCGACGCCGCGTCGCGGACCTTCGTGATTGAACAGAATTCCGGAACAGGCGTAGAGGCCGTAACTCTCGCGGTAGTTGACCGTGATGTGATGTCCGAACACCTTGGCGCATCCATAAGGAGAACGGGGATGGAACGGTGTGCGTTCGGACTGCGGAATCTCGCGGACCTTGCCGAACATCTCCGACGACGAAGCCTGGTAGAAGCGGATCGGGTTGTTCTCGGCGCCGCCGACCATGCGCACTGCTTCGAGCATGCGCAACACGCCGGTTCCGGTGAGATTGGACGTGAGTTCGGCCTGGTTCCAGGACAGAGCCACGAACGAGATGGCCGCCAAGTTGTAGACCTCGTCGGGTCGAGCCACGTCGAGGGCCTTCACGAGCGAAGGAAGATCAGCCAGATCACCGGGGACGATCTCGACGAAGGGGAACTCGTCACGCATCATCTCGAGCTTGGGATTGTTCTGTCCCTTGACGACGCCGTAGACCTCGTAGCCCTTGTCGTGCAGGAGTTGAGCCAGGTGCTGGCCGTCCTGACCAGTGACTCCGGTGATGAGGGCGCGGGGCATGGGACTCCTTCTCGATACCGATCAGAGACGAAACACGGTCCGGAGACGTGAATCGACCTGCGGCGTGTCGCCCACCAGGGGCGTCGCCGCAGTCTACGGTCGTACACTCGCTCCGTGCTGACCATCGCCGTCGACACCGGCCCACTGCACGGTCCGGCGACCGGAATCGCCCGGGCCACGGCGGGGATCGTCGACGAGTTGTCACGTCGTGACGTCTCGGTCGTTCCGTACGTCCTCAGTTTTCGAGCCTCGTTGAACGCCGGCACGCGTCGCATTCCGCTTCCGGCGGCCATCGCCCTGCGCGCCTGGGCGAAGTTCGGACGCCCTCGTGTCGAACGCTCGTGGCGCGACGTCGACGTGATTCACGGGACCAACTACGTCGTGCCTCCGTCTCGCCGACCACGACTCGTGAGCGTGTACGACTGCTGGGCCCTCGATCAACCTCAGCTCGTGCATCCCGACGTGCGACTGGCCATGAACGCGTTGCGGCGTTCGGTTCGTGACGGAGCCGTGATCCACGCCTCGTCGCACGCCACCGCTCGACGACTCGCTCACCATTTCCCCGGGGCCCCCGTGGAGACGATCCATCTCGGCGCCACCCCTCCGCTCCCTGCTCCAGCGAGGCGACCATCGTCGTTGGACGCGATCCCCGACGGAGTCGCGTTCGTCGCGTCCATCGGCACTCTGGAGCGACGCAAGAACGTACCGACACTCGTCACCGCCTTCGGATCGATCGCCGACGGTCTACCCGATCTGCATCTCGTGATCGCCGGGGGCGCCGGGGACG
>Ga0129336_10003130_pt1 | contig 10215 bp, 8 predicted proteins | sample CPB6_02_DNA_FD_96878 | JGI IMG/M metagenome (GOLD analysis project Ga0129336, IMG submission 96878) | Freshwater to marine salinity gradient microbial communities from Chesapeake Bay, USA - CPBay_Sum_0.6_0.2_DNA | ecosystem: Environmental > Aquatic > Marine > Coastal | place: USA: Chesapeake Bay...
AGCAAAAACCTGAATTACTTATGTATTTATTAATTTGTATGCTTTGGTCAGAACTTTGTTTTTTCATTACAAGTATAAAGTTATCACTATTTATAAACTGACCGTGGCCTATATTCCAGACAAACAACATTTAAGTTTTCGGGCTTGTTGGAGTGAGAGAATTATATAATATGATTGGCTACACAAAAGATTGGCTGTAAATCATTTACTCATTACTTTTAGGAATAGTATATAAAACTGGAAACAATATGTATAAAATAATTAATAAGTTTTTACCCTGTCTTATGTTATTGGGTCTCTTACAAAATACAACTGATTTGCAAGCCCAAAAAAAAAGAGAATTCATTACAATAGCTCATACAGCTATCAGTAATTTGACTTTTAGCTATGAGCAAATTATAAAAAAAGCAAAAAATGACACCAGCTATTTGGTATCGATAGTAATGTCTGACGTTCACCCTGTAACTTCTAAATTGCTTTCGTTTGGAGGTAAGACAAGGGAATTTAGTTTTTTTACCAAACTATCGCTCAATACCTACCAAGAACAACTTAAAAAGGCACTCATTGCAATAGATACAAAAAGTAAAAAACCTTTTCTAGCAAGCGGAAATAACGCTCAACTTGAAACAGAGTTTGATAAAGTAAATAATAGACACCGTTTAAAACTGACTTGGAATACACTAGGTACAATGGAAAGCCGGTATACCTATTTGTATTTAGAAGATGTATATAAAATGATTGAATGGATTTCAACTATCAATTTTGGCACTCCTAATTTACTGCCTGTTACCTCACCTGTTACCAGTACTAAACTTACAGATGAAATTGCATTAGCGCCTCCCATTGAAAAACAATACAAATCAGAATCAATGCAAAGTGGTACTAATAGCACTGAGCTGGCAAAAATTAACGGAAAGTGGTATAACCTTGTAATAAGAAATGAATTTAAAAACGGAGGGACTGAGAGTGGTTCGACCGGAGATTATGAGCCTATTCGCATTAATCTAGACGGAACTTGGTCATATTACGGGAAAAAAGGTAAGATAAGTATTGTCTCTTTTTCTCCAATTGATGTTTTGGAGTGGAAAATGACAAAAGAAATACCTAAATGGAAAATTATTCTTCATGATTTCTCTAATGGAGATGGAGTGGGCTATTTTACTACAGATACTATTGGAAACGCAGTTTATATAATTATAAAATTCAAAATTTACTCCCCGCGTGAAGGATATTCCATTTGGACTCAGTATAGAAAAAGTTAATATTGACTTGATAAATGATAACTAAAAAAAGCAACATAAATTTAAATTGTTATTGAACACTCTGAAATTTTACACAAAGCTCAAACGTCTTGTTTCTAAATAGTCAAATACTCAATCATCGCATTATAGTTGCATCTTTCTTTTAAAAGCGAGTAAGTTATGAAAACTGATCATAGCTGAGTTGTTTTAAGTTTTATGATTTTATATATCTCAAAAATATAAGTGGAATTGACAAAGGTTTTGAAAAAGGGGTGGTCACAACTCTTACTTTTATAAAAAATTATGTGAACCTAAATTCAATTTGAAAAATCAATATTTAGTTAACTTTTTTGTAGTCAATACTTTTCCATCTCTATCTTTTATCTGTATAATGAAATTTCCCTTGAATGATGATCCAAGATTGAGTTTACTTATAGAATTCATTTTTTTATTATGAATAAAAGTTTTACCGCTCATATCAAAAACACTGACATAAACATCATTTAATTGTCTACCTCTAGTACTAAGGTATACCTCCCCATTTGTTGGATTGGGATATAGTTTAATCTCTTCTTGAGATAAATTATTTACTGCTGATGTCAAATAGTAATAGCTATCACTTGCAGCACTGGTACATCCATTCTTAGAAACCTTCACACTGTAATAGCCACTGGTAGTTGGTTTTATCTTTTGAACCGTATCAGTTAATGCCGTTGTTTCTTTGAACCATAGATTGTTTGTTGTAGACGATGAAACAAGAAACCCGCTTGCATCTCTGCTGATTGTGGGTTTTGCTGGTGTGGCATTCGAGATCACGGTAATAGCAGAACTTGGTGCACTCTGAACACTGTCAACAGTTACGATAACAGAATAGCTGCCGGTTTCATTGGCTTGATACGTTTTGGCAACAGCACTTGAAATTTTTGCACCGTTTTTATACCATTGATTTCCTGTAGCACTACTGGAAGTCAAGGTTACGGATTGCCCGCTGCATATTACAGTAGTACCTCCTGCGGTTACATTAGGTGTAGGAGGTATGACAACGTTTCTGTTCCCAACGGTATAAAAGACAGGCCACTTCGCCCAATTGACAAGCTTTTTGGGCGTATCGGTAGAAGAAATCTTGTCTTTATTTATATTCACATACTTGACAACATCGATTCCACTTGAATCTGTTGCAAATGCAACCCGTGCGTCTAATTTATCGTACGTCGGAAATCCCAACGTATTGTTGATGGCAATCACATCAATATTATTTTCTGCAATGTCATATCCTATGACTCCATAAATTTCTTCATCCTCGTTGAAGTAATCGAAAGCAATTTTTTGGGGTGAATTTTTGGAAAAAGTAGGATTGCCAACATTGTCTCCTTCGCTTAAAGAAAATAGTTTTGAAATTTTGCCCTCTGTACTTGCATTGGTTGAGTTATTCCAAACATTGATGATATTGATATCCCAGTATGCTATATCTGCACCCTCAGCATTTTTGACTTTATTGAAACAATCGTATATGATATTTTGACCGGTATAATCCCACTCAAGTCCGTCTGCATACAAAGGCCCAGGTGCCTTGACCCCCGTTGTAAATGTAGGAGCATACAGCATATACCTATACCATGTTTTCTTATCGTAATCGTATACATATATCGAAGTATCCTGATATTTAGAGATGGCCGCCAATCGTTTGCCGTCTTTTGAAATCGCAACATTGGACCACATTGCCTGACTCTGAATAACGGTTTTCTCTGCTGTAGCTGAAGGATCAACTGCAAGAGAATACATTTTGCTGTCTGTTCCAATGAAAACAGCGGTTTTGCCGTTGTCTGTTACACTGGGTCTTGAAGCAACTGTTTTGTTTGTTAGTTCCTTGGTCCCGGATCCGGCAGATGTTCTGCGGTAAATTCCATTGGGATCGCTTTTATCAGTATCGTAGGTAATCAGATATTCTGTTCCAGGATTGGTTTTGAGTTCAGTTACTTTTTCAAGTGGCGCAGCTTCAGTGATCCCTACTGCGTCAAAAGCTTTTGCGACGATATCCGCTTCGCTAGTGCTGTATAAATCTTTTGCTGATTGAATCAACGCCAACCTCAGATCTAAAAATTGAGAGAGCTTAACCAGGTACTTTGTAAGTGCTTGGTAATATATTTTTGCCGTTTTTATTTTCCCGATTGCTGGATTGCTGGCTATTAAATAAAATGCATAATTGGGTATGCCGCTGTTTATGTGAACACCATAATTGTCGGCTTCACCGGTATAGTATTCTGACATGTTCTTGGGCTGAAAAGAATAGTCGCCCAATTTTTTACCTCCGTTGTGTGGATCATTCAATGAACGAAGTGCTCCAGTAGGATAATTGACTTTATCTATAATAATTTCTTCGCCGATTTGCCAATTCGCTGTATCTACCATAAATCCGAAAACGTCCGCCATTGACTCATTTATTGCACCCGGCTGAGCTTCGTATTCCAGATTGGCAGAGAATTGTACAACTCCATGAGTCATTTCATGTCCCGCTACATCTCTGGAGCCAGCCAGTGGCTTAAATGTCTTCCCTCCATTACCATAACACATAAATTTTCCATTCCAAAATGCATTTTCAAGTGATTTGCCCGTCTCAAAATCTGGAACATTTACAATTGATATGATATCCATTCCGGCATTGTCTATTGAATTCCTGCCATGAACAGTTTTGAAATAATCATGAGCCAAAATCCCGTTGTAATGCGCAGAAACAGCCTTAGAATCCCATGTGGCATTGTCCTTGTTTTTTATATAATAAATATTACCAACGGTATCGTTTCTTAAATCGTAGGTCTCAATGATACCTTTACCGCTTAGACTGTTGTACATCGACTTTGATGCATCCCTTAAATAGTATTCAGATTGAGATAAAAATGTTCCAAAACTCCTATTGACACCGTTCAAATCCTTTCCAGTTGAAACTTTTGGACCATCTGCGCTGCAACTGCTTTGGATTGATTTGATGATTTTACCCGTATATGCATCAATCAAATATTCCCATTTTGAAATAATATTTGGCCAGTAGGTTACATGATAAATGAATCTTCCGGATTTTCCTTTCACTTCCGGCAGTATATATTTTTGAACAACAGGAGCTAACATTTTGTCAAAAGAATTGAAACGAACAATGTTGCTATTGTTGTTTTTTCTTATGTCCAACTCAACTGCATTGATGATTTCAAATTGGTTTAACTCAGTTGTATTTGGACGATTCGTAAACAGATCAAAGTAATTACCATTGACTATAAAACTATTTTCCTTTTGGTTGAAATGAACAATCAATTCTCCACCGTATATTGGAACTCCATTAAGATGCTGAAGCATTTTTACGTGCGTGATGCCTTTGTCATCTGTCAAGCTCTCCTTCAAAGAAAATCGGTCAGCAGGATTCTCCAGTTTCATTGTACCGGCAATTTCATTCAATGCCTTTTTGGCAAATGACTCCAGCTCTGTTTTCTGATATGCCTCTGGCTGTTTTCTTCCAAAAGAAATCGTACTGGGTGAATTTTCTTTTTTGATAAAACTGGGAAAACCGGTTTGCTGATTTACACCTAATACAATTCCAGTATCAGAAAGCAATAAGTTTTTCTTTTTACCTAATTGGAACGACATGTTTGCTGGCATGTGGGTTCTTATATACCCTGCTCCTTGAACGGTCGTATAAGTTTCTTGAAATTGTTCAATAGCAACTCCCCTGGCTGTTTTTTTGAAAGAATCTTTTTGTCCGTATAGATCCAAAAACGGACAAGCGCATACAATGATGAAAATGATTGGCTTCATATTATTGGTTTTGCTCTAATTGTTTAACCAGTTGTTGCAATGGGGCAGGTATGTCCTTTGTACCAGCAGGCCAGGTATATTTTTTCTTTATATCAAGTGAATAAATGATGATGGATGTGTAGTAATTCGCTATTTGATTATAGTTCGCTGAGTCCTGCATTAATTGCTTTGCACTTGTTTGAATTTTTTTCCATTCTCCTTTATTGATTTTTTTATGAAATACATAGTCCAGATTTACAATACCTTCTGCTTTCAAAACACTTTTTTTGAAGTACCTATAAGAGGTAATGATACCGCTCAAACCTCCTCCGCGTTTGTATTCTATGGAATCAATGGTTTGCCCTATCAGGGAATTGGTAAATGTTGATAAAGAAAGCAGTAGAATTAGCTTTTTCATGGTCTATTATATTGAAGTGATCTAACACCCTTAAAATAGACTATCAAATATTTTTTTTTATACCTACCGCTAGGTAAATGCAACCAATACAGAAATTGGTACAATATTTTTTACTGCTGCATCTTATGAAGTAGCTCTAAAGGATTTTTGACATTCAGCTTTTTAAGAATATGCTTTCTGTGTGTGCTAACTGTAAGAACGGATAGATGAAGTTTATTTGCGATTTCATTAGATGATAATCCCTTACATACAAGTAGGGCAATTTCAGTTTCACGTTTTGTCAAAATTGACTTTACAGAATGCATTGATTCACTTTTAAGTATGTCAGTGCTATCTACAAATCCTCGATGATTAAATAACACTTCCTGAAATATATCTACCATCTCCTCACAGCTTATTTCTTTTAATAAATAACCGCTGGCTCCTATTTCCATAGCTCGAATCTTAAGGTCCAAATCATTTTTCATAGTAAGAATAAAACAATGACATTTTATTTTTGAAGATTTGATTTTTTTTAATAAATCTAATCCATTAAATGTTTTTAGTTGATAATCTATCAAAACAATAGTGGGGTGTTTTAATAGAATATCATCATATGCTTGCATAATATTACTAGCATATCCTATCACCTCAAATTCACCAGTTAAACTAAAAAAAGCTTTGAGACTCTCGGCGAATAGGATATGATCATCACATATGTATATTTTTACCGGATTATCACTTATCATGCAATGGTATTTTAATTTTAAAAATCATGCTTTGCTCAGTATTTATTTTTTGAAAATCTCCCTTGAGATATGATATTCGATGCATCATATTTTTAACACCATAATGATGAGGCGCTGCGTTGAAATCACTCCCCTTCACATTTTCAGTATAGGTAATAACGAGCATTTTTTCATTTTCCTTATAAAAATGTATACTAACCTTAGAACAAGCAGAATGCTTGAGTGTATTGGTCAACATTTCATTGACAATCCTGTACAATTGCATGTTTAAATTAGGAGCCAAATCAGTATCAAAATCGTATGTGAATTCAATGACAAAGCTAGAAATACTCCGAAATTGATTAACAAGCGATTCAAAGTTCTCTTTGGTTGACTTATAATCTGCTTGCAGAGGTACCAATGTAGAAATAATAAATCTGATTTCTCTGATGATTGAATTCAGAAAATCAGTTACTTCACCTAGTTCTCTGTTACCGTTGAATTCAGGATATTTTTTTTGTACCGTTTCAACTTTTACACGTGCTATTGAGAGGGCAGATCCAATCTTGTCATGCAATTCTTCACCCAACAAAGTCCGTTCATTTTCTTGAACAGAAATAATTTTTTTTCCCAAATCATTATCAACATTGATCAACTCCTGAAATTTCCTTTCTGCAATCAACTTATTTGTTTTTATCAAAGCCAATAGATTACCAAGTCCAATCAGAAAAATCTGGCCAACCAAAAACATGTATGGGAAAAATACTGATTGGTGATACTGTGGAAAAGGATCAAACGCATACTGGTGACCAACCTCTAGAAACAAAGAAACTGCATACAAAAGAAATCCACTATTGTGTAACCATTTGCTTCTTTGTCTGGTCTGTAATATTAAAAAGATGATCAATGAAATGAAAAAAACAGATAGAATGATTGCATTGATAACGAGGAACATGAATTTCAAATCATTGCTTGTATGAAATTCATTTCTGATTAAAAGTGCTGATATTCGAATTGGCATTAATGTAATAAGAATAAATTTTATTATTTTCCTAAATATATTTTTAGATTGTTTATAATAATCAAGTATAAATGCAGAAAATGCTGTTATGGTAATGGTTGAAAATAATGTTCGAGAAATATTGTGAAAATATGGACCCTGTGGCCATAAAAATTGAAATAAAAAACCTCCGTTATTGAGAAACCAAATTCCAGTTGATAAAATATATAGTGAAAAAAGAAAATTATATAGTTTGCTTCCGAGAAATCCTAATATGATAAAATAAATCATCAGGATTACTGTTAGAGACATGGTCATACCTAAGAAAAATGATTGCTCAAATTGAGTCATTTTTAGTTTGCCTCCATCAATAATTTCCAATAAATAACTCAGATTTTCATTTCGCTTGTCCAGTGATAAATATGCCGTATCTGTCTTTGAAAATATTGAGGAGACAGGGAGAATAAAATCACTGAAAATAACAGGGCGTTCTGTGAAAGGATTAATATCTCCTGTTATGATATGATCAGGATCCTTTTCTGAGTAGAACCGAATAAGATTAATATGGGGATTGTTCACCCTAAGATATAAATCTCCTCCAATCGCAATATCATTTATAACACCAATTGTAACAGTTTCTTTGCTAATACCATGATTTTTATAAAACCCTTTCGATTGAAGTTTCGATACGCTGGTCCAAATAATTTTTTCTGAAGCAAATAATCTAGTGGTGAATGAAGAACTAATTATAAGTATAGAAATGACGAAACAATGAAGTTTAAATATGTTTTTCTTAAACTGTTGACAATATCGTTCAATTCTTCTCAACACATTTGACTGAAAATACTTGTGCTAAAATAAAAAATCACTTCCACAATTCTGCAGAAGTGACCTTTTAATGACTTTTCATCATTTTGTCACATAGACATCTACAGTGTTTTTCTTGGTATCAATGTATATTTTTTCAGGCTGAAGAGAAGATACTCTTTTCTCCTTTGATAGTTCCATTGTGTAATTCTTTTTGTCATATTTCATAATTGCACCTGTTGCTGCATCAATACCCCATCCCAAGAGATTTCCGAGGTTGAGTACACTCACTACATTAAATGCTTTGTCAAGAGTAAAGACCCTTGTTTGGTAGCCATCTAATTTCATTTCAACTTTAGTATCCCCCAAGTTTCTTTTGATCGAAACTGCACATGGGGTCTTACACAATTCAATTCCATCTTTGTAAACCACTGCCCCAGCTGGAGTTGAATTGAAAGTAATCTCATCTTTGGTTCCGGTAAATAACGCTGAGCAACTTGTAAGTAGTAAGCCAAAAACAAATGGCATTGACATTAAAAAATGTTTTCTTTTCATGGTGTATAGTTTTAGTTGTATTTAATGAATACTTCGATTATAAAAAGCTGATACTCATTATTTATTTATGTAAATGTCGTCGCTCAAAATTCAAAAAAAATACCTAAACATAGGTATCTTTATCCCATATCTGAAGTTCAGATATTAATTTTTATAAATTATAATGATAAAATTAATATATGCCTTTTGTATCAGTGACTAGACTTCGTGTGAAATCAATATTGTTTCTTATCCCATTTTTTAGGGCTAATGAAGCATCAGCAAAGGAAATAAAGTTATCAAAAGGCCTATTGAAAGGAAAAGAGTTAATAGATAAAAAATTAACTTTTTGGACTGTTACAATATGGGAGAATGAAGAGTTTATGAAAGCTTTTAGAGGTTCTTTGTCACATAGAAATGCAATGCAGCATCTTCATAAATGGTGTGATGAAGCATCTTACCATCATTGGATTCAAAATGATACTGAATTTCCCAGCTGGGACTGCATTTCCGATAAACTATACTCACAAGGAAGATTAAGCAAAGTTAGAAATCCATCAAAAGCACAAATTGAAAATCAATTTCCCCCAATTAAATGGACTAAGACCGAAAGAAGGTTAAAGTGAAATGCTAGCATTAAAAGAAAAAGAGTCATAGTTTTACACATACCCTCAATTCATTTAAAGGTAATGTCTCACATGAAACTTATAAAATTTAATCAGGGAGTATTGCTCACTTTATCATTATTTATTGCGTCAAACGTGAAGGTTTACGCACAAAGTTCAATTCAGAATACCTCCAATGAAATATATAAGTCAAATCATTTGATCATCAATCAACTCACTCCCAATGCATACCAACATATTTCATATCTACAAACAAATGATTTTGGACTTGTCCCTTGCAATGGCTTAATTGTTAGAGATAAAAATGAAGTTATCATATTTGATACTCCAATTAATGATAAAAGTGCTGAAGAATTGATAAAATGGATTACAACATCAATAGGGTGTGAAATCAAAGCGATAATCCCAACCCACTTTCACGAAGATTGTTTGGGAGGACTAGGTGCATTTATACAAAATAATATTCCTTCCTATGGCCTTTATAAAACAATTGCTCTCGCAAAAGAAAATAATTCCAATATTCCAAAAAATAGTTTTAAGAACATCTTGAAATTGAAAGTTGGTAATGAAATAGTAATTGCTAGATTTTTTGGTGAAGGGCATACTAAAGATAATGTAGTAGGTTATTTCACTAAAGATCAGATTCTTTTTGGAGGATGTTTGATTAAAGAAATGAATGCATCTAAAGGATTTTTAGGTGATGCAAATACCAAAGAATGGTCTTCAACTGTTGAGAAAGTAAAAAATACATTCCCCGATGTGAAAATTGTAGTCCCTGGGCATGGTGTTGCAGGAGATATAAAATTACTTGACTATACAATTTCACTATTTAAATAAGGGCATTATACAAAAGACCTTACTTATTTAAAGTAAACATCATTAATCTATTCCTGAAATTCTAAATGATTTAAACTAGTTGCAAATCAGAAAACTGATTTAATATATCAAGAATATATTACATAAATTGAGCCCAGTATGTCCGAACAACATCTTAAGAGAAATCTGGGCCTGATTGGTTTAATCGCTACTGGAGCATCATCGATGATTGGCGCATCGATTTACATCGTACCCTTTGAAATTCAAGCGGCTGTGCCGGGATTGG
>Ga0129336_10003132_pt1 | contig 10215 bp, 5 predicted proteins | sample CPB6_02_DNA_FD_96878 | JGI IMG/M metagenome (GOLD analysis project Ga0129336, IMG submission 96878) | Freshwater to marine salinity gradient microbial communities from Chesapeake Bay, USA - CPBay_Sum_0.6_0.2_DNA | ecosystem: Environmental > Aquatic > Marine > Coastal | place: USA: Chesapeake Bay...
ACGAATTATGACAATAATCGATAGATTCACTAGGGAAACTGGCTACGAATTTTTGTCTAACTTCTATCCTTCAACGGTTAGTTTTGAAGGCATGCTATACCCTTCGGTAGAACATGCCTATCAGGCAGCAAAAACTACGGATCCTAAAATTAGAGAAATCATTAGAAGGGCTAATGGTCCTGCAGAAGCAAAAAAACTGGGGCAAGGTATCAGGGTCAGGGATGACTGGTATGATATTCGTGTGGACGTCATGCGAAGATTGATTAGAGAAAAATTTTCAAATCCATTTTTAACGCATCGCCTTATCGAGACAGGCGACTCTCAATTGATTCTTGGCAATAAGTGGAATGACAAGTTTTGGGGTGTATGTCGAGGCGACGGCGAAAATTGGTTGGGCAAAATTTTAATGGAGGTCAGAGAACACCTAAAGCAAGAAACGGTTCAAACTTTTGATATACAGAATTCAAAAGTAGATTAAAAATCTTATAAAAATAAGTGAAAAACATAAAACAAGTCATTGTTGTAAGAAAAGATCTAAAATTGCGAAAGAGCAAGCTCGCTTCTTTAGCTGCGCACGCTGCTATGCAATTTATCTTGGACAACAATGAATCTGATAGACCCGATGAATTGCAGGTCAAACTATCGCAACAAGAAGTACAGTGGATTAAAGGCACTTTTGACAAGGACGTTCTCGGTATCGATTCACACGACGCGTTGAGCGACATGGTGTTAAAAGCAGAGTTAAATGGTGTCAACGTTTACTCTATTTTTGATAAGTCAAAAAAGCCTGACGAGGGTCCACAGTTGGTTTGCGCTGCCTTTGGTCCAGACGAAGAAGATCAGTTGGCTCAAATAATTGGTAGTTTAAAGTCGATATAATTCATGAAAAAGATTAGAATCACAGTAAAGAAAGGATCGATGGGCAAAAAGTTTCCAATTTTTAATAGCCCAGAAGCGCTTTACGTTTGGCTTAATGATCCTGAATTACAAACTGCACAAAGACTTGACCCTTCTCTCGGCTCTACTGTTTTTTTACGATCTGGCGAGATAATGGAAGTAGAATGGTTGGGTTGCGAATTTTTTCAAGAAGACGGACAGGCCTTTTGTCTAAATCACGTCAGACTTGCCAAGACGATGAAAATTAAGGGATTGGACGTCAACAAAATAGTTGGCGTTCACAGTGGATGGGTTATGAACAAGATTTTGTCTTTTAGCAGTGGCGACGATGAAGACGTTAAACGTTTAAAACTTACTCCAAATCGAAGCATAAATTTAACATTGAAGAATTATTTTTGGCGCGAGGATTAACAGAAAAAGAAGACGATAACGAAGATAAACTTGCAGAGTTTATCAACTAAATTAATCCATAAGATTGTAGCGCGTCGATAATAGCGTTAAGTTTTACACCAATTTGATAAAAGTTGTTTCTTATCGCTGCAGCGTCTGTCGAATAAGTAGTTAAGCTAGTATAGTTTGATAACGTATTCGCTGTTCCACCAGCAGTAACGTTGTTAGTAATATCTGTTACTGTCGTTTTTGGTTGGGGCGTCGTTCCGAAGAACCCAATATCAGACGCAGCGTTGTCTCCAATTTGAACATCATCTCCACCTAAAACTACGTTTACCAACCCGCTTCCGAATTTTCCAATGGTGATAGTGTTGGTACCGTTGGAAGCAGCACCGATGTTGATGTTAGTTATGCCACCCGAAGCAGTGCTATTTCCGACGTTGATTGTTTGCGTTTTAGTAGAAGCGGTAGCGCCATTTCCAATATTGATCGTATTGGTATCTGTGGATTGACCGACAGTTATCGTACCTGTCGTGCTTGACGTACCTATCGTATAAGTCGTAGAATTACCGCCAGATAAAGCAATATTGCCAGTGCCGGCCTGTAGTAACAACGACGTTGCCCCTGTCGTATTTCCGAACGTTATTGTTTGAGCATATCCAAAAGTGCCTACGTTAATAACGCCAGTACCGCCAGATCCACCAGAATCCATAGTGATAGTACCGGCGTCAACGAACAGATTTAAGGCATCGCCACCGTTTATACCGACAGAAGAAGCAGCATTACTACCGATCGCGATCGCATTCGCAGCATTTCCTGTGCCTATGTTAATCGTTTGAACGTTCGTTGCATTCGTTCCAATGTTTATGGTTCTAGTTACAGTTGTCGAACCTAAATTAATCGTCGTCGCAGCATTAACCAAATTAAAAGTTGCAGACGTCGTCGTTATATCTCCACCGTTAACCGCAAGGTCACCTGAAACAGTTAGGTTAGAAGAAGCCGTCGCAGCAGTTTCAAAAGTAATGCCTCCCGATCCGGCGCGCAACGCTACGGATGTACCAACAGTAGTATTTCCAATAGATATCGTCTGAGCGTATCCAAAGACGCCAATATTGATAATACCTGTACTACTTAATCCACCGCTATCGATCGTTGTAGTGCCCGCGTTGGTTAATAAATTTAAAGCAGCCCCGCCGTTTATACCGATAGATTGTGCAGCGTTACTACCAAGCGAAATTATGTTAGCGTTCGCGCTAGTTCCTAAATTTATCGTTTGAACTGCAGCGCCAGTTCCAATATTAACTGTTCTAATTACAGCAGTCGTACCGATGTTTATGCTTGTCCCATCAACGGTTAGATTGCCATCCGCCTCGATAACACCGTTAGCCGAAATAGACACGCCGGCGCTTCCATAACCTCCACCGACCGTAAGAGAACCGGCCGCAGCTAACGTCGAAGAAGCGCCACCTATAGTAATCGTATTGCTGGTTACGGTCGTGAAAATAGACTTGTTTTCATTGGCATCAGCGACTATATTGCCGCCGAAGGTAACGTTACCTGTTAAAATTGACGTGCTATCGACTGTTAAAGTACCATTCGTTTCGATGTTTCCAGCGGTTGAAATAGTAACGCCTGTAGAACCATATCCACCACAAAACTGGACATAGCCACCCGTATCGGCTAACTTAATAATATCGCCCCTTATATTGACGTTTTTTGCTCCGCCCGTTGCAGAGTAATGTCCAACGTTTATTGTCTGTTGTTGCCCAGCTGTGTTATCCGCTTGTATGCCTATATTAATGCTATAGGTTTCCGTCGAATTTCCAATACTTATATTGCCTGTACCTGCAGCGCCCGTGGTTAAAACTATACCATTCGTACCTGCTTGAATAGTTGTAATAGAGGCAGTATTAGTGCTACCCAACGTAACTCTTGATTCTGCGTTTAACGTACCTATTTTCGTAACGCTATAGTTTCCGGGTGTAGTTATTGGACTCGCTATCGCACCATTATTACCAGTATTTACATAAACTTCATGACCAGTTGCGGCTTCGTCGTCGCAAATCCTCACTTTGTTGTAAAACGTTGATTTTTGCGCTATCTCGACTGTTCCAAGTGCAGACGTAATGCCCGGTAATATCTTTATCGTATTAGCAGCCGTTGACGTAGATCCTATATTGATAGTTCTAACTGTGCTTGATGGACCTATATTGATATCGCCTGTTCCCGCATCGATCGTTGCCGAAGATGCTCCTGCCGTATTTCCTAAAGTCAGAGTCGTTGCAGTGCTTGCCTTTCCTGTCAATGAAACTTCATTGTCATCCATGTAGCCAATGGAAGTATCGTTGTTAGCAAAGCGAATCTGTCCACCAGATGGCGCGTTTAACCATGTATTCTTTGTACCTGTTGAACCGACAGCTAATAAAGCATAAGAGCCAGGTGCTGCATCGTAGTCATAACTTGAATGACCGAATATTGCAAAGCTCGTATAGGCAGAATCTGGGTGAGCGCCCACAGTAGCATTTCCTATAGTCGCATCAGCTAGAGTGGCGTGTGATGAATTTATATTGACGCCACCAGTACCACCATTTAGAGTCGTAATTGAATAATCTGTCGTAGAACCAATCGTAACAGTACAATCAGCCGCGACTGTTCCAATTTGTATGACTGAAGTGCCTGTTGTTTGGGTACCATTTGAACTTATGATATTAACAACGTGACCTGAATGCGAATCTTCATCGGCTATATTAACAGCGTTGAAACCGCTCGTCGCTGTATTTTTAGCTCCAATATTTATTATTTGTTGAGTGGTCGCAGTACCGGCTGGATCTGAACCTATATTAATCGTTCTAGCGGAATTGGACGTACCGATATTAATTCCGCCAGTTCCTGCATCAATTGTTGTGGATGAAGCACCCGCAACGTTTCCTAGCGTAGTCGTTGTTGCAGTTCCTGTTAATCCCGTAAAAGAAACAGTGTTATTGTCTAGAGTCCCGATGGTTCCACCGGATATTGAACTACCCGCATATTGAAACGTAATCGTAGTAGGCGAGTTTAGGTAAGTGTATCCGTCATAAGATTGAACTAAAGCGTAATTACCATTAACGGTATTGTCCAACGTTTTATGGCTAAAAAAAGCATAAGCGCCAGGAAAAGAAACCTTTGTAAAGGGCAATTCTCCCAACTCTGCTTCGCCAATAATAGCAAGCGCTGAAGAAGCGCCAACATTAACTGCAGTTGCAGCGCCACCGATATTTAGCGTCGTAGCGTTGGTATTTGCGATATTGAATGTTGCTGCAGTGGTCGTAACGTCTCCGCCGTTGACGGCTATATCTCCAGGCGTTGTAATGTTGCCTGTCGTGTCAGCAATTGTAACTACAGAATTTTGTATTAATTTTCCTGTTGTTAAATCAAATCTAACGACTGCATTGTCAGTGGCACTGGCAGGACCTACGACGTCTCCAGAACCACCACCTGTTGCAGCAATAGTTAAGCTACCACCGGCGCCGCCGTCGGTGATTGTTATGCCCGATCCAGCTGTAATAATTCTCTCTGAGGTTAACGTAGCATTACTAGAAAAAACAACGTAGGTGGCATCAACTGGCGCTCGAGTTGTTCCTGTAATCGTAACCTGTCCATTAGACGCAGAGGTTATCGTTATATTGTCTCCCGCAACGAGATAAGAAGTATCATCTGTTAAACGTGTCAAAGATCCGCTTAAACCCTGCGTAAATGTGGCTTTTCCAGTAACAGTAAGGTCTTTGGGCAAGTTGCTTAAACCAACTTGAAAATCGGCCGAAGTAGCAATTTTTTTGACTTCTTGACTACTGGCGTCTTTTGCAAAAACGAAACCAGTCTGTTGTACTCCGTCTTTAGTCGCTGTCTTAAACCCTGGCATATATGTTAAATCGTAGTATATACGACCTCAGGATTAATTACTGAGCTCGGGATCTCGCCTCTATTTCTTCCTAAGCTAGTATTCTCTAAGTCGAAATACGGCAACGACGACGTAGCGTGCGTGCTTAAGTTAGAAGACCACGTTTGATTTCTGTCCCTTTGCTCCGAGTAAACCAATAACTCAACTTCATCAGGTGGAGTACCTATCGTTACTGTTTGTTGTTTAACGAAAGTGACAGTAACAGGATACTCAATCGTCTCACTTGTTTTTTTGTCAACTGTAGGATTCGGAACGGGGGTAGTTTCAAATTCTCCAAAATAGCGAGTAGGCGAATTGTCGTAATCCAGATAAGAAACAGGATATACGCGTTGTTCTAGCATATCCCTAAACTGTCCAAATTTGTTGCGACGAAATATGCAGCTCGTATAGTGTGGATTGCCATCTTGAACGCCATACTTCCACCCACGAATTATAGGAGATAAGGCTCGCGATGCGAGGCTTGTCTCAATGATCGAGCCCGAACGAAAAACTGGTAAATGCGTGTATCCTTTGCCGGGAGTATATGGTAAATCGAAAGCGTAAGTATTAGCGTCCCCAAACCCGAAGATAACTTTCGCAACATCACTTGAAAAAGCGCCAGAATTAACTGGCGTGATACCCGTCGTAAAAACGGGAGAATGTGACATAACGTAGCCGCCACCAGATGCATATCCCGTATTAATCGCATAAAAAGACCCTAGCTCAAGCAATAATCTTTTTGAAATAAGGCCTATGGGTGGTGTGGGGATACCGGTCGTTTTTGTTGATATAAACCCTTTTGATAAGTTGACCTGTCTTTGAATAGAAGAAAACAAAGGTTCAAAAGGAAAAGTAAATAGAAATATTGGCGCGGGCGCAAGGGTTAGTATGTTACCATATGAACTAACCGAAAAATTACTAACGCCCTCTATGTCGAGACCTACTGTTTTTGCCATTTTTGACAAATCTGGCAATAGCGAATCATAAAATCTCTCGGAATTAGAAAAAATCCTTAAATTTTTAATAGTTCCTGCTCGCTCTCTCCATGGTTGCAAGTTGTAACTTCTACTGGTATCGCTTAAATTTTGGGAAGGTAGCTTAGTAGCGCTGACACCTAGCTTACTAAAAGTTAAACCTCTCTCACCCGCGCTAAATGTAAAACCTACGCCTGTAGGCGAGCGTGTAGCAGTAAACAGCGAACCCGTAATATAGTTGTCAACGTAAGAACCAGACTGAAGATTAGTATAGAGAACATCGAACTGGTCGACGACGGGATAATTTCCTATGACTTCGAATATCGATTCAGAATTTAAAAACTGATTGCTCATGGGTTAAACTCCACGCCTTCACGCACGTAACTACCGTATAAAGTAATGTCGATAGAACCTGTATTTAGCATCACAGTACCATGACTACCTGTTAATTGATTCGCGCCATAATCATCTATAGTACCAAAATTTGCTGTTCTAAACATTTTATAAACGACAGGTCTCGTTTTAGATAAAGAAATCGATAGTTTGTCGCCGGGCAGAAGAAGATACGGAGAATGCCTAGAGTCTACCAATGAATATAACGATATAGCCTCGAACGCAAAATTCGCAGAATCTATTTTGGTCTTTAACTCTGAAGATAAAGAACCGCTAGCCGAATAATAAAGAGGATTATTTACTTCGCTCTCGAGATTAAAGTGAGCTATATTGCCACCCAATATTGAATTACCACTAAATTCAACGCCAGTTGTACCTCTTGATAATGGACTTAACTGCTGTAAATAAATTCTAGTAGAACGATTCGCGTAATTAGATTCGTTATTCGAATTATTGTCATAAGCGTTGAATTCGCTTTCACCCGCAGCAACCAACGTTGGACTAGTTAATAGCTGAACGCACTTTGTTCTATTGTAGTCTCTCGAATAATCTATACTACCACCAGATTTTACGTGTGTTGACCTATCATTTCTTGCCAAGGTTAAGCCCCCCGCAACAGACGGCGTTAGCTCTAGTCTAATTTTACCATCATATATGTTGCTGGATCCGCCGGATATAGCTATCGTTGCATTTGAAAATGACTTGAAACCCACGGGTCTTAACACGTAATTATTCATACCCGTATTTTTATACAAGATGACATCTTTAGTGTCATCGTCAACGTGAGTAATAGTACCTGAAGCTATAATATCAAGGTAAGAACAATTTAATGATTTTCTTCCGCATAGTAGTGCAAACGTTATGCCCGGGCCGCCGAAGTCTATCGATCCAGACGTTAATCCAGCGGCTAATCCCGCATCTCCGAACGCTTTATTGCACGTCGTTTTATCCTTAAACCAGTCTCCAGAAATATAAAAAGGAATTTCTGCAACTATTTTTTCAACCAAAAAAGGATATTCAATACTAGTATCGAAACCCAAAGAGGAAGATGGAAAAAATCTGATATTATCGGTAACGGTATTACCAAATTTCTTTTCTATTGAAGTTGATTGTGAGTTAACATCTTTCTCGACAAAATCTATTACGGTAGAATCAATTCGGCGAGAGGCGGGAGCGTTAAAAAAGGCGCCTATAGCAATATCTGATTGTCTCAGCGTTGAGTCTAGAGAATTTGGGAAAGTTCCTGAAACTACTTTTCTTCCGACTGCGTCAAAACCGATGGCCGTTTCCGTAACTGTATACGTATAATACGAATCATAATCACCTTGAACTCCATAGCCTGTTAATCCGCTACCGCTATGAACTACTTTTGTTTTTATACGCGGAATAAATTCAGACGCCGGATGAATCCATTGTTGCAAGTTATTATCATAATAATAAAACGACGATGTCAATGAAGGCATCGTAGTTTGCCTAGTAACTGGCAAAGAAAAATTAAATTGCGTTTTTGACTTTAATGGCGAAGAAAAACCCAATCCAAACTCGTCGACAGATGAACCGGCAGCATAGAAAGAATCAGAAGAATACGTTGCTTCGTAATTTTTTTGTCCTTCATTAAAAGAAAAATCAGATGCCTTGTTCGTCTTTTCTATAGCTTCTAATTGTGCCAGCTGAGTGTCGATGACTGATTTACTCACACGGCCGTTCGATGGAATGAATAAACTTCCTGAATCGCTACCACTTACGAACAACAACTGTTGCAACGAAACATCGACGTTACCCGAATCGCCTATTAATCTGGTTGGTAACGTCGAAGGCATGTGAACAAAACCACCAGAAATGAACGGTATCGTTCTTCTATCGTCAAACAATCCAGGAGATCGAACAATCTCGCGGGTTGAATTCATTTCGCCAATTATTTTTCTTGGCAAAATCTTCAATGGTTTTACGGGCGGCGAATATGTTATGACGGCGCCGTTCTTGGGCCAATAGGTAGCGCTTATATTATTGGAATAATATTGTCCGCCATCCGTATAACTAGAATCGTACTCAGCGCCACCCAATTGCGATAATTTTCTAGGAATAGAAGAGTATCCCAACAGTGGTGCAAAATCTCGCCACAAATATGTTTTACCAACTTGTCTCCAAAAAACTCCGACTGTAGCAGTCGAAGAAGTGGCTGGCCAGACGTCACCCTGTTCGAAAGTTTTTATAGGCCAATATCGATATTCGATTGTACCATTTTCAAATAAAGCTATTTCAAATTTTAGTCTATTACCATAATATTGCTGAGTTACAGTCCATCTAACCAACAAACATTTGCCTTTTTTATTGTCATAATGATTTACGTATCGAACGCCATAGTCGATAGAATCATAAGGCCAATATTTCGTATTAATTCCAGCAATGATGTCGTTTTGTATATCGGAAGTTAATGTAAAAGAATAACCATTAGGGTCTGCCGCGATGTCAGACACATTTCTTAAAACACTGTGATTTCTATCGAACCACGCAGGCAAGAATATGTGATCATAAGAAAACGTAGCGCTAATCTGATGATTATCGTAAATGTTAGTAAATCCATTTAGGATATCGGTCCAAAAACTACCGCCTGTAGAACCGCCTGCAGGATCTCTTAAAAAAATCCACCCAGCTGTCGCAACAGAAAATTCAGTATACGTTTTACCATTTATCTCTACTGCAAAACCTATCGGTTCTACGATAGAATACGCGCCTTCGTTATACGCTGATGGAAAAGTACCGTTAGTAATATACTTTCCTGCCAAAAACTTTTTGTCAGACACAGTTTCTGGGTCGCCAAACAATCTTCTAATTGACGCGACGTAGTTCTCGGTTTTTCGAGGGGCTCTCGCCCGAAGAGATTTACTCGTAGCCATTAGTACGTTAAACCTCCAAATGCGATCGAATCAATTCCCGAATAACCTAAATTGTCATAAACAAATCCTGTCGTGGTTGACTTCTTACCTGGTGGTACATAATTTCCAGTTGATCCTGTCATTGTATTGAAGATTTGAACCATATCGCTTCCGTGGGTAGATGTCGTGATGCCAAGACTCTTCAAATATACTTGCGAATCGTCAAAAGGGAAATTAACATTTGAAAAAACGTTGGAACCGGAGAAATCTGTCAAGAAATACTTAACGCTGCCATTCGCTGGTAGAGTTTTTGGAATTTTTCCAGAAATAGAACCTGAACCTGGTGATCGCGGGATTTCGCTGTTCCTATCGTAAAATAATGACTTATTTTCGTAAGCAATATTGCCAGCGATATATCCACGACTTCCATTTATCGCTACTAACTTCTTTGGAACGTAATCGACAGTTAAAACTTGATCATTCGCATCGGTAGATTTATTAAAGTTACCTTGTGAAAACTCACCACGAACAGCGTGCATTTGAAATGGAAGTTCAGTAGATAAGAAACCTTCGACTGATCGAATCGACAATGGTTCGATTACACCATTATATGCAGCTCGCTTGTCGAGAAAATCTTCTTCTGAACTTATCATTCTACTTCTTGCGAGAGAGGAAGATAGTTTTAGATAAGCAACCGGATCATAAGGATCAACTTCAAGAAAATAATTAGAGGAAACAATATCGACGTTTTCATTAACGCCAATACACA
>Ga0129336_10003133_pt1 | contig 10214 bp, 10 predicted proteins | sample CPB6_02_DNA_FD_96878 | JGI IMG/M metagenome (GOLD analysis project Ga0129336, IMG submission 96878) | Freshwater to marine salinity gradient microbial communities from Chesapeake Bay, USA - CPBay_Sum_0.6_0.2_DNA | ecosystem: Environmental > Aquatic > Marine > Coastal | place: USA: Chesapeake...
AGCCTCCGATCAAGCCAGCTTCACCCCCACCGGTTCAGCCGGCACCACAGCCCCTGGCCACACCGAGCCCCAACCCATCGCCCACCGCACCTCAGGGCGTGGCGACGCCTCAGTTGGTGATGCCACCGATGAATACGCCGCAGGCGAGCGCCAGCCCGCAGCCTGTCGCACCGGTCGTGCGCCCTGCCCCAGTGGAATTGCCCTCCAGCAATGCGGCCTATCTGAACAATCCCAAGCCGGCTTATCCGGCTTTGAGCAAACGTCTCGGTGAGCAGGGTACGGTCACGGTCCGGGTGCTGATTGGGGTGGACGGAACCGCACATCAAGCCGAGATCAGCCAATCCAGCGGCTTTGCCCGGCTCGACCAGGCGGCCCTGGCAGTTGTTCTCAAGTGGCGTTATGTGCCAGGCAAACGGGGGGGGATTCCCGAAGCCATGTGGTTCAACGTCCCGATCAGTTTTGTTCTGGAATAATTTTTCCCATTCGGAGTTTTCATGGAATTGCAACAAGGTTTGCTCAATGTATGGACCCAGGGTGACTGGGTCATCCGCTTTGTGGCCGTGTGCCTACTGGTCATGTCACTGGCATCGTGGATGGTCATTCTGATCAAGGCCCTGGACATCACCCGTTACAAGAAACTGTCCAATCAGGCTGAAAGCTTTTGGCACAGTGCGGATTTGAACGAAGGCTTGATGCGGCTCGGCCCAAGCCATGACAACCCATTTCGCCAACTGGTCGAGCAGGGACAGGTGGCAGCCAGCCACCATCAGCACACACGCGCCCATTTGCATGACGCCCTGGATATCAGCGACTGGATCACCCGCAGTCTGCGCAACTCGATCGACCACAGCACGTCGCGACTGCAGTCTGGATTGGTCATCCTGGCCTCGGTGGGCTCCACAGCGCCCTTCATCGGCTTGTTTGGCACAGTCTGGGGCATTTACCCTGCCCTGATGAGCATTGGCCTGGCTGGTCAGGCAACCATCGACAAGGTGGCCGGCCCGATTGGAGAAGCCCTGATCATGACTGCCCTGGGGCTGGCCGTCGCCATCCCCGCAGTGCTGGGCTACAACGCGCTGGTCAGAGGCAACAAAGATATCCTGACCAAGCTCAACCGTTTCGCACACGATCTGCACGCCTACTTCGTGACCGGTACCCGCGTCGGCGCCACCTCTGGCCCGGCCGCTTCCCAAAAAACTGATTGAGGGGCGCATAAATGGCTTTTGGCACACAGGACAGCGCTGACGAGGTGATGCACGAAATCAATATGACGCCCCTGGTGGATGTCATGTTGGTGCTGCTCATCATTTTCATCATCACCGTGCCGGTGATGAAACATTCGGTCAATGTAGACCTGCCGCGTGCCACCAGCGTACGCGAGCAATTGAAGCCCCAGATTGTGCGCCTGTCAGTGGATGCTGCGGGCTCTTACTATGTCAATGAAAACCGGGTTGCCGATGAGGCACTGCTCGCCCTGCTGCGCGCCGAAGCCAGTAAAAATCCACAGCCCGAATTGCATATCCGTGGCGACAGAAATGTGCGTTATGAACGGGTGGCCCAGGCCATGGCGCTTGCCCAGCAAGCTGGCCTGAGCAAGATTGGCTTCATCACCGAACCCAAACCATAGGCCTGAGCTTAAATCCTCAAGAAATGTCATGAATACACGCAATTGGCCCGCTCGCTCTAGAATGGTTTGGTTCATATGCTTTTCTCAAGGAGATTGCCGTCATGAATGATCAAGTCCAAACCATTGACGCCCAAACCCGTTTTGGTGCTGCCCTGTCCCAGGTGGAGCGCAACAAGGTATTGCGCAACACTTACTGGCTGCTGGCCCTGAGCCTGCTGCCTACTGTTCTTGGAGCCTGGCTGGGCGTGGCCACTGGCATCACCCAGTCTCTCAACGGCATTCTGGGCTTGGTTGTCTTTTTGGCTGGAGCTTTCGGCTTCATTTATGCCATTGAAAAAACCAAGCATTCGGCCGCTGGCGTGCCGGTGCTGTTGGGCTTCACCTTCTTCATGGGCCTGATGCTGTCGCGCCTGATCGCCATGGTGCTGGGCTTTAGCAATGGCGCCAGCCTGGTCATGACTGCATTTGGCGGAACAGCCGGCGTATTTTTCGTCATGGCCAGCCTGGCCAGCGTGATCAAACGCGACCTCTCGGGTCTGGGCAAATGGCTGTTTGTCGGCGTGATCGTGCTGCTAGTGGGTTCCATCGTCAATGCCTTTGTCGGCTCCAGCGCAGGCATGATGGTCATTTCGGTACTGGCTATTGCGATTTTCAGCGCCTACATGCTGTACGACCTCAAGCAGATCATTGATGGCGGTGAGACCAACTACATCAGTGCCACCCTGGCTCTTTACCTGGACGTATTCAATGTTTTCCAGAGCCTGCTGGCATTGTTGGGTATTTTTGGCGGCGAGCGCGACTAAGACCGAACGCTCTAAACTTCCCGCAAAAGGCCCCTGAGGGGCCTTTTCTTTTGGCATCTGCCGCCCGAGTCACTCGCTGACCGATTGGTCCCGCTCAAAAACGGCAATGCTTTCCACATGTGCGGTGTGTGCAAACATATTGACTACACCGGCAGCGCGGCAGCGGTAGCCCGCCTGATGGACCAGCAGCCCCGCATCGCGCGCCAGGGTGGCCGGGTTACAGCTCACATACACGATGCGACGGGGTGGCTGCCAGCCCAAGTGGCCAGTGCTGCTGGGCGCGTTGGCGGGATCGTGCTGCTGCTGATGCAAATCGGCCAGTGCCTTGACCAATGCGAATGCGCCCTCGCGCGGCGGGTCGACCAGCCATTTGTCCGCCGCCCCGTCCCGCACCAGGATTTCAGGATTCATTTCAAACAGATTGCGGGCCTCAAAACGCACCTGAACCAGGGCATCTTTGGCACCCCGCGAGTGCTGATTGGCCTGGTAGTTGGCGCGCGAGCGCTCCACAAGCGCTGGGCTGCCTTCGATGCCAAGGACTTCACCGGCCTGGGTCGCCAACGGGAGGGTGAAGTTGCCCAAGCCACAGAACCAGTCAATCACCCGCTCGTGTCGCTGGGCATCGAGCAGGCGCAGCGCGCGCGAGACCAGCACGCGGTTGATATGCGGATTGACCTGGGTGAAATCCGTCGGCCTGAATGGCATGGTCAGTCCAAATTCCGGCAATCCATAGCTGAGTTGTTCGCCTGTTGGATCGAGCAGATGAACAGAGTCTGGGCCCTTGGGCTGTAGCCACCATTGCAGGCCTGGGTGTAGCTGGGCAAAGTCACGTAGCCTGGACAGATCCGCAGCACTGAGTGCTTGCAGATGCCGCAACACCAGGGCAGTGACCGAATCGCCAGCCGCCAGTTCGATTTGCGGGCAGGTGTCGATCGCATCCATGGAACCGATCAAATCACGCAGAGGCAGCAACAAGGCACTGACCTTGGGCGGCAAAACTGGGCAAACGCTCATGTCCGCCACATAGCGGCTCTTGCGTTCATGAAATCCAATCAGTACCTTCCCCTTTTTGTGCACATGACGCACCGACAGGCGGGCCCGGTAACGGTAGCCCCAGTCCGGGCCCTCAATGGGTCGCAGAATATTCTCGGGGCGCACTTTGCCCAGGTGCCAGAGACTGTCCTCCAGAGCCCGCTGCTTGACGGCCACCTGGGCCGATGGGTGCATATGCTGCATCTTGCAGCCGCCACAGGCGCCGGGGTGCAGTCCGAAGTGCGGGCATTGGGGCAGCACGCGTTGCGAGGAGGACCGATGAATGGCTGTAACGGTAGCCTGTTCCCAGCTGTTTTTGCTTCGGTTCACCTTGGCGCTGACCACCTCAAAAGGCAAGGCGCCCTCGACAAAAACCACTTTGCCATCGGCCCGGTGGGCAATGCCCTGGGCGTCCAGGTCCAGCGATTCGATGGTCAGCGCGTCTGCTGGAAAGTTGGACGTCACCGAAGCGGGTTCACTCATGCTGCAATTGTCTCAGGCCAAATGCCCATGGTGATCAGCTCCAGGCCTGCAGATACGCTTGCCAATGTGGCTGACTTGGAGACAAGTCCGACAGGGCCGACTTGACCAGTTCAATTTCCTGCATGTATTCCTTGTCCAACAGCCCACCGCGCATTTTTTGAAATCTGCAATAAAGCAGGTAAGTGTTCATGACATCGGTTTCGCAGTAACAACGGATGTCCTCCAGCTGGCCCTGCAGGTAGGCGGGATAGACCGCTGACCCGTCCATTCCCAATTTGCCGGGAAAGCCACACAGCTTGGCCATCACATCCAGTGGCGCGTTGTTCTTGGGCTGGTAGAGGGCCAGCAGGTCCATCAAGTCCAGATGCCGGGTGTGGTAGCGGCCGATGTAGTTGTTCCACTTGAACTCTCGATCGTCCTCCCCTTGATCCCAATATTTGTCAGCCACCACCCCATGCAACAGACCACGGTAATGCAAGACCGGCAGATCAAACCCGCCGCCATTCCAGCTGACCAGTTGGGGAATATGTTTTTCCAGGGTATTGAAAAAAGTCTGGATCACCTTGCCTTCACTCTGGCCATCCCGATCGACAAAAGAGTGCACGCGCAAGCCCTCGCTATTGCGAAAAACGCAGCTGATCACCAGCACCCGCTGCAAGTGCAAGGGCATGAAATCGCTCTGGCCATTTTCCTTGCGCTCGGCCAGCCAATCGGCATACACCTGTTCATCACTGGCCTGTGCTGGCATACCCCGGATAGCACGCAGACCGGCAATATCAGGGATGGTTTCGATGTCAAAGACCAGGACGGGTGAGTTCATGAATTGACAGCTCCAGCAGGACTTGTTTCAGGGAAGACTGGCAACCCGGTATAGCTCAACTCGATCATGTCTTGTCGAGCCCAGCAAGTTCCCTGGGGTTTCAGCGACTGGGCAGGAATTTGACCGGATCCACCGGCTTGCCCTGTCGGCGGACCTCGAAATGCAGCTTGACCCGGTCGGTATCGCTGCTGCCCATTTCAGCAATCTTCTGGCCCTTGCGCACGGTCTGGTCTTCCTTGACCAGCAAGGCCTGGTTGTGGGCATAGGCAGTGAGATAGGTATTGTTGTGCTTGACAATGACCAGGTTGCCATAGCCGCGCAATCCAGCGCCAGCGTAAACCACGCGTCCGTCCGCAGCCGCCAAGACCGGATCGCCGGCAGCGCCACCCAGATCCAGACCTTTGTTTTTGACCTCATCAAAACCGGCCAGCAGCGGTCCACTGACCGGCCAGGCCCAGGCAATTGCGTCTTCGGCAAGCAGGGCAGCTTCAGTTGCTGTGGTCGTGGTTGTGGTCGTGGTTGTTGTCGTAGCCGTGCTCGTCTGGTTGGCGGGCGCACTTCCCGGCGGCGGCACCGCCTGGGTCTGAACGCTGGCGGTCGTGACCGGACGGGTGACCACTGCCGCAGGTGAGGAGCTTGTGCTCGCGACGGGAGCCGTCGGCGGCGCCACCCGCAGCACTTGGCCCACTTCAATCTGGTTGGGATTGTCAATATTGTTCCAGCGCGCAATTTCGCGCCAGTTTTGGCCAGACTCCAGGCCGATGCGGATCAGGGTGTCGCCTGGCTTGACCGCGTAGTACCCCGGCTTGACAGACTGATCGGGCTGCGCTGTCGCGGCCGACTGGGTGGCAGCAGCCGGACGGGTATTGGCAATACCGCGATCTTCAACCGGTGCCCGATTGATGCTGGTCGAGGTGCATGCCACCTGCACAGATAACAGGACCACGCACAAACTTGAAAACAACAGCCTAGACAAATAGACCGACATGGCAATATTCCTCAAGCGATACCCGATTTTAGAGGCACGAAGTGCACCGCCTCCAAGACCGTCTGGCGCAAACCCTCCTGGGTGCGTTCGATCACGACCAGCGCTTGCTGGGAGGCCTTGCCCTGCGCGTGGACGGGCGCCACCAAGCGGCCGCCAACGGCAAGCTGTTCCGTCCAGGCAGCCGGGACGGCTTCACCTCCAGCCGCAGAGACGATGGCAGCGTAGGGCGCACCCCTGGGATAGCCCAACATGCCATCACCCAACAGCAGGTGCACATTGGGCAGTCGCAACTGGCGTAAATTTTCGCGGGCCTTTTCATGCAATCCCCGCAAGCGTTCGATGCTGTAGACCTCGCTGGCCAACTGGCTGAGCACAGCGGCCTGATAGCCACAGCCAGTGCCAATTTCCAGCACCCGGCCAAGTTTTTTTTCGCAGCCTTGCATCAACAGTTCCAGCATCCGGGCAACCACATTGGGCTTGGAGATGGTCTGCCCCAGGCCAATTGGCAGGCTGGTGTCCTCATACGCCTGATTGACCAGCGCGCTATCGACAAAACGATGCCGCTCCACCGCGCCCATGGCTTGCAGAACGCGAGTGTCTGCAATGCCCTGGGCCGCCAGTTTGTTGACCATGGCCTGACGCACCGTGCCAGAGTCCAAGCCCAGGCCATGGGGAGGGCTGGCTGGCAATTTCACGCCAGGGAAAGACCGAGGTGGTGACAGGATGGGTTGGCTCAAATCGGCAGACCTTGGTCGCCCCGGCAATCCTGGCGCAATAGGCCTGGCTTGGCTGGATGCAGCTGGACTCTGCGCGTTGGAGGAAGCGTCAGGCCTTAAGCGCGCTGGAAAACTTGGGCGTTGCCGGTTGCTCAAGGCTAGGCTCCAGCGCTGGACGCTATCTCCAGGCGTTGCGCCCAGTCGCCCAGACGGGCATGGTCGGTGAGGTCGACCATCAAGGGGGTCAGGGCCACATGCCCGTGGGCAGTGGCATAAAAGTCTGTGCCTTCGCCTTCATCCAGCGCCGCACCAGCGCCACCAATCCAGTACATGGTCTCGCCGCGCGGACTGGCCTGGGTAATCACTTTCTCTGCCGAATGACGACGGCCCAGACGGCAGACTTTCAATGGCTTGATCTGCGCAGCTGGCAGGCAGGGAATATTCACATTGAGCAGCCAGGGCCAGCTTCCCAGGGTTTTTTCTTTGGCCAGTTGGAGCACCAGATCGCGCGCATGCTCGGCTGCGGCATCCAGGTGACGCCAGCCTTTTTCAATCTGCGAGAACGCCATCGAGGGAACTCCAAACAGGTACCCTTCCATCGCAGCACCAACCGTGCCTGAATAGATGGTGTCGTCTCCCATATTGGCGCCGTTGTTGATGCCAGAGACAACCAGGTCAGGGCGATAGCCCAGCAAGCCGGTCAACGCAATGTGCACACAATCGGCTGGGGTGCCGTTGACGTAGCGAAAGCCATTGGCAGCGCGCTGCACATAAAGCGGTGAATGCAGGGTGAGCGCATTGGATTTGGCGCTGTTATTGTGTTCAGGCGCAACAACTTCAACCTCGGCCACCTCCTTGAGCGCATCATGCAGCGCCACGATGCCGGGGGCCTGGTAGCCATCGTCATTGGAGATCAAAATTTTCATATGTCATTTACCTTGTCTGCGATTGTAGGTGGCCGCTAGGGATGGTGTTCACGGCTTATCATTCCGCTCTGATCATCCATGGATGCGCGACAGGAGAAGACGATGCACGCTTGGCTTTGCGAAAACCCGGTTGGAGTGGACCAGTTGGCCTGGAAAGAGGTGCCAACGCCGTCACCGGGCCCCATGGAGGTTCTGGTGCAGATCAAGGCAGCCAGCCTGAACTTTCCCGATTTGCTGATTGTGCAGAACAAATACCAGATGAAGCCGGCCCTGCCCTTTGTGCCGGGCTCTGAGTTCGCTGGTGTGGTGCAGGCCACAGGCCCTGAGGTGACGCAGCTCAAAGTCGGGCAGTCAGTGGCCTGCCTGGCTGGCACCGGTGGCTTTGCCACGCACACCCTGGCGCCAGCCGACAAATGCCAGCTCCTGCCAGACCACTTTCCCCTGGTCGATGCGGCCGCCTTCATCATGACTTACGCCACCTCGCACCACGCCTTGATCGATCGTGGACAAGTTCAAGCGGGTGAGACTGTGCTGATTCTGGGCGCCGCCGGCGGGGTGGGCACAGCCGCGATCCAGATTGCCAAGGCGCGCGGCGCACGGGTGATTGCAGCCGCATCAAGCCCACAGAAGTGTGCCCTTTGCCGCGAGCAGGGCGCTGACGCCACCATTGATTACAGCCAGGCGACGCTGCCTACAGGTTTTCGGGAAGAGATCAAGCGCCTGACCGACGGCAAAGGCCCCGATGTGATCTACGATCCGGTTGGCGGCGACCTTGCCGAACCGGCATTTCGTTCCATCGCCTGGCGCGGACGCTACCTGGTGGTTGGTTTCGCCGCGGGTCCGATTCCCTCCTTGCCACTGAATTTAGCCCTGCTCAAGGGGGCGTCCATTGTGGGGGTTTTCTGGGGCGAGTTTTCTCGCCGCGAGCCCCATGCCCAGGCGGCCATGATGGCCGAGTTGCTGGACTGGTATGGTCAAGGTCGCATCAAGCCGGTGATTGATCAGACCCTGCCGATGGCAGAACTCAAGGCGGCCTATGCGCGCATGGGCTCGCGCCAGGTGAAGGGCAAACTGGTGATGGTCAACCCGTGAGCGAATTACCAGCCGCAGGCAAGTTGTCCGAGTGCGCGAAGCTGGCCTTATCCAGCAGCGGCTGTACGGTAACCGCCACCGACAATGTGTGCTGGCCTCCGCCGTGTATGACACCGCGAATTGGTGAGACGTCCGTGTAATCTCGGCCTGTGGCAAGTACCACATAATCTTCACCTGGTGTACACCATCCGTGGCGATCATTGGTCGGATCAAGGTGATACCAACCTCCTTGCTCCTGTTCGTGTGCCAGGTCTGGAATAAAAACCGCCACCCAGGCGTGCGATGCGTCACTGCCAATCAGTCGGGGCTGGCCCTGCGGCACCTGGGTCAGCAGATAGCCACTGACATAGCGGGCCGCCAAGCCGACGCTGCGCAGACAGGCAATCATGATATGTGCAAAGTCCTGACATACCCCTTTGCGCTGGGCCAGGGCTTGCAAAGGCGGGGTATGAACCTCGGTGCTTTGGGCCTGATAGGTGAAATCGGCGTGAATGCGTTGCATCAGGTCGCAAGCAGCCAGCAGAGCTGGCCGGCCAGCGGGAAAACTCGATTTGGCATAGGCTGCAAATTCTTGATGGCGTGGTGCGCGGGCTGAGGCAAAGCTAAATTCCGCAGCAGGGTTCCACCGGGCCGAGGCCTGGTAGCGGAACAACTCGGGTATGGCCTCCCAAGGGATGTGGCTGTCAACTTCCTTGGGTATGCAGGTACGGACCTCGCTGGTGGCGACGATCCTCAGCTGGGTATGCGGTGCCGGCAGGGAAAAGAAACAGCGCCAGTTTCCGTAGAGATCGAGGGCACGGCTGAGCTGATCCGGTTTCGGAAAGACTTCCAGCTGGTGGCTGAGCACGGTCTGACAGAGCGTATCCCCCGGTTGCAGATAGGCCATGTGCTGCGCAGTCTCGACAGCCGACGCATAGTCGTAACGGGTCTCGTGGGTGATGCGCAGTTCCATCAGGTGAGCAGGCTTTGTCCGTAGGCTGTGGTGTGCGTGAAATAACGATGATTGATTTCGTCCGATACACGCCAGGTTGACTCCGAGCAGGCCATCAGCAGTTGGGCGAGCACAGCATAGCTGCCATCAGCATTCAATTGGCATACCGACTCCAGCGTCCATTGGTGCGGATCGGGCACCAACATGGCCAATTCATCGAATTCACCCGGATGTCTACCAGCCAGCCTGGCCAGTCGGCTACGTAATGTTTGGGCTACCCAGCCCAGCGAGCGCGGGTTGTCGCGTTCCAGCACCAACAGGTCCAGCAGGGCTGCTACTTCGTGGCTTTGCTGGTAACGGGAATGGAAAGTGATGGTGTTGTCAAACAGCGCGATCATTGCTTCAAAACCGCCATGGTCGTGAACTACGCCGCTGTGCAGCCCCTTGGCGAGCACGGATGACAGAAAGCTCAGCCGCTCGATATGCCGGCCAATCGACAACAAACGCCAGCCATCATCGCGCGTCATGCGATCAGTCTGGGCGCCAGTTATCGCAGCCAGGTGGCCGCTGGCTGTCTCCAGCACGCGCAGTGCCGAAGTCGCCGAATAGTCGCCGTGGATGGTGTGGCTCTGACAGCGATGGGTCAACTCCGCCTCAGCCTGGGTGATTACATTCCAGTGTTCCTGTGACAAGCGCTCGCGCACTGCGGCTGCGGCCTGCTTGAGCGATCGCAGGTTGTAGCCAACGCTGGCCGCCAACTCCTTGCTGCCAAGGCTGGCGATGAGCGAGCGCTCGA
>Ga0129336_10003135_pt1 | contig 10212 bp, 7 predicted proteins | sample CPB6_02_DNA_FD_96878 | JGI IMG/M metagenome (GOLD analysis project Ga0129336, IMG submission 96878) | Freshwater to marine salinity gradient microbial communities from Chesapeake Bay, USA - CPBay_Sum_0.6_0.2_DNA | ecosystem: Environmental > Aquatic > Marine > Coastal | place: USA: Chesapeake Bay...
AGATTTTTCTAAATACTCATTCGTAAATGTGGTTACAGCATCAACTACAAAGATTGGGTTTGAGGGCGTTCTTGGAGGCGGCGGGGAAGGTTTATTCACTGCAGACGGTGTTCGGTTCTACGCCGGAACATTTGGGCCAATTCGAGAATATGTAGATGATCCAAGTAAGAAGATATGGCTGCTTCATGAAGCTGGACATTTATGGGGATTGATACATCCATTTAATACTGGCGGAGAATCATGGGGTAGGCCCGGTTATCCGAAATTTAGTGCGATGGCCAACGGTGCAAGTCGTGCGCCTGAATTTTTGGCTTGGGAAAGGTTTGTGCTGAGTTGGTTTAGAGAAGATCAAGTTGCCTGCATCTCTGCTCCCACGCAAGATTCCTACACAGTGAAGGTAAGTGATCTCGCACCAAATACTGCGGGAATCAAGATGCTTACGATTAAGTTGAGTGACAGTGAGGTAATTGTCCTAGAAAGTCGTAAAGTTAGTCGAGATAGTCAGATCAGTCCTGATGAAGAAGGAATTTTTGCTTATCACATCAATGCCGACATACTTTCAAACCTTGGAACTGCACAAGTGATCTACCGAGACAATCCTCCACAATCAGGTTGGTACCCCTCGACTCTAGCCAAAGGCAATACTGCAACGTTTCGAAACTACTTAATTGAAATTCTTGATTCAGATTCAACGGGAGACGTTGTAAAAGTAACTATTAAGAAATAGTTAGCGAAATATTTGTTTAGCGCTCTTCTTCTTGGGCTCGTGCGAGGCGTTGTTCGCATAAGCCGCCCCAATCTATGAAGCAAATCAGTTAACAGGTCTGACAGAATATGCCCACGGGTGGTGTCAGTCGGCAGGAGTAGAAGGAACGAATCGCTGGGAAAACTGGGTGGTAATTCTGAATGAATTGCCCGATTAATTACTTACCAAACCCGGAAGAACAGGATAGATTTTGGTCGCTCGTTGACTAAAGGAGAACTGAGATGTTGAAACGAGGAATACGTTCAAGCTTTATTCTTTGTCTCGCTCTGATATGCAACTCAATCCCTTTCGCATCGGCCGATTACGACACACCTGCCAGAATTCTTTCGTCCAAGACAGTCTCGGGTTCTCGAACAATCGAATATGTCAGCGGTAATACAGAGGAATCAGGAATTCTCTGGACTGCTAAGGTTCCTACAAAGATGAAATTGAGTGGTCCAAGATCGTCCCTTAGCGGAAAGGTCACCCTCAAAGTTGCAAATCTTGCGACCAGCTCTGAGAAATCCGAGCTTAGAGTCACTTTTGCTCTCTGGTCTAAATCTGGCAAACCCATAACCGATAGAACCATCTATGAATGGAGTCCCGTAAGTCGAACGACTGAGCTTGAAATCAACATTTATCAATCAGACAAGATTAGAGCGGGGCAGTATTTCTGGGTCATTACCACGTATAACTATCAGTACAGTGGGAAAGGCGAACTTAAAGTTCCGGTTACTTTGTCCTAAGGAGTCAGGAAATTAGAAGCAAAAGATTGATTGGAGTACTCCTATCAGGCTCGCTCATCAGTGGAACTTTTGTCTTTACAGAACAGGCATCTGCCACACCTCCCGTCATTGGATCTAAGTGCAGTTTGTTGGGTGCTGTTGCAAAAAAAGGTAGTCGTAACTTAATTTGCACTAAAAAAGGTAAATCCATGATTTGGATTGTCCTTGGATCATCTAGTGCTAAAGCGTCACCCTCTCCTTCGCCGCGACCAACAGTCAATAGCTCTCCCAAGCCTTCTCCGACTCCGACAAATCAAAGCTTGCAAATCATTAGCGATTTCGGAAGCAAAAACCTTACGCGAATTCAAATTGACCCCTCACGCCGAGTGGTTGTGGGATGCAATGGAAGCCAAATCCAGGATCCCGCTGTCACAGGTCGCTTGTTGCTTGCGTTTTCAACACACAATGCGGTTTCTAGCCCAAATCTCTTCCTCAACTCAAACTACAACCCGAAATCTTGGGTCGGATCAAAGCCAAATTTCCTAAATGGCATCTTGCCTTATATCACTCTTACAAATGCTAGTAATGCAAATCTCTGTACCTACACAAGTTCGCCTATTCCGAATGTAGTAAAAGACATTGCTTCAGATATCCAGTCAATTGGGCTCTTTTATGAACCAACAACTACTCCAGGAAGATTAACGCATCTTGGAACAACACTGGTCAATCGAGTTGCCACAAAAGGTGTCTTAGATATGACGCGTCAACTTCCACGAATCTGGTGCCTGTTGGATGACCCAGCTGGACTAATTGGTACCGAGCAATTTGCTTCACCAGTGATAGTTGATAATCAGATGAAGGAATACAAGAAACCCCCCAATTGGCAGTGGAGTTTGCTTTCACCTAATCTCCCGGAGGCCTTTACTAATCAGTTTAAGTCGTCACGTGCATGGGGTTTCTATTACGACCTCAGCTCCACAGAAACGTCCATGCTGCAAGGAACTTCTGTGAATTGTAAATTCACCGGAAAGAATGTCTTCGGCGATTCGTTTACGGTGTTGGATGCCATACAAATTCCAAAAGTCTCGGTTCAAAAGGACTTTTTTGCTGACGGTGGATTAAGTGGTTACCCACAGCCGACGTGGGGCGATGATTGGATTCAATCAACAATTCGATGTGAGGTAAGGTCATATAGCGGATATCATGCACAGACTTCGTTCATCTCTGTGTTAGACCCTGCTGGCAATCAACTCATTCGCGAACGATTCTCAGGGGCTCCTTCTTACACAGGAGGAAATACGGCGGAACGAACCTGGTACTCGGTTAAAACGAATGAAATGATCAAGAACAGCGGCAAAACTTACTATTGCCTCTTTGACCTTACGGGTCTTGATGGTTCAAAAGTATCCGAGAAGCTTCCTGTCACCGTTACATCGATAATTAAGTCACCCTTGCCAAAACCTCAAACAGTAATTCAATCGATTGGCCGTGATGGACTGGGTGAAGTTGGATGCTTCTTAACAAATTGGCAAGATTACTCTTTAGGAGTTTTTGTACCGCTAAATAGCAATCAAAGTAGCTTTGCACCAACTTCAAAAGTTACATTGTTACGCGATGATGGATCCGTAGTAAGAACTTCCGGTTTTTCGTGGCAGTATCAGGGACGAGACTTTATCTACTTGACATTAGATAAAAGCAAGTACTATCTAGGTTTGTTTTTCAGCTTCATCGAATTCTCTCGAGAAATTGCGAGAGCGGATGGTAAACGCTACACATGCCAATATGAAATGGTCGGCTTCAACGGTGAAAAGTTGGTCCATAATGAAATTGTTCAAATGCCGTTCAAAAACTAAAAGTTTGAAAGAGTACCTGGCAAGATCAGGGCTTTAGTGAGAGAACTATCGATGTTCTAAATACGCTTGGGTCTTTAGAATCTTCGCCGATTGATACTCCTAAGCCACCGAGTGGAGCACCATTAGTGTTCACTTCCAGTAGTGGAAGTATTCTTTCTAAATCAACGAAGGCGGCAAACGAGCCGGATTCCGTTAAAGACCTCTTGAATTTCTCTGAGTCACCCAATTTTGTTGCATTCGATTTTGCCGAATTTATAGCTCTTTGAATTGTGTTTCGATCAACGCCCAAGTACAAATATTTGTCATCTGCGATAAGTATTGAATCTAGTTCGCTTGGATCAAGTCCATTTCGGCTCAATACATTTCTGAGCGTAGAGACAGTGAAGGATGTATCTCTTGGTGTGAGCCGCAAAACATAAAGCGGGTCGCTCGTGGAAGAAGTGTCTTCAAGCGCTAAGAACGCAGCTGGACCCTCTAGTAACGCTGCTATATCTGCTGTGCTAATTCCGATACTTCTCAGAGTTTCGTCGGCCGCCGAATTCGAAGCGAGAGTGTCAGAAATTGCTCGTCCAATCCCCTCAACCGCGACAGCCCCCAAAGTGCTGACTGGGAGTTGGCTTAAGATTTCTTTCGCTTGAGGAGGGGTTTCGCTCTTCGAATTTTGAGTACCCAAACCAAAAGTAACTAAATTTGTCACAAAACTGTCTGGAGTAAATCGCATCCCAATTGCCACGCGACCGTTAGTAGAGTCCGTCGAGTAGAGCGCTGGATCAAGACCTTGTTGATACAGGAAGTCGTAGATAAAACTCTCAGCAAACTTAGCCAGTGGGTTCAAATCAGCCCAGATGAAAGCGATTTGATCACCACCAATAGAGTCCATGTCCTTTTTGTAAATCTCATTTGACGAAAGTTGGGTAGGTGAACTCTCAATCAAGTCCAGGATTGATTTAGATTCTGCAATCACCAAGAATTCCTTAATCAATCGATAGCTAGCATTTGGATAATTTTTCGCCATGAAGTATTTCATTTCGGCGACATCGTTAACCGAGAGCAGAATTACACCATTGAGAGTCTGAGCGCTTTCTACTACAGCGACGGCGTATCGATTCCCAATCCAAGGCTTGATTGATTTCCAGTCAATTCCAGAAGTAAGGCTCGACTGCTTCAAGATTGAGCCAACAGGATCTTCTTCGTCAAAATCCTGTACTGCATTAGGGAATTTTGAGAGAAACCTTACAAGATCAATCCGCTGAGCAATTTTGGGGTTTAAGTCGATTTTGGCAATTGCAACGGTGTCTTTGGGCAGAACATCCTCGGGTTGCGGCCCACGCCCAACAAAGAACGCAACCGCCAGGGCGGTTACTCCTAACAAGAGAATGATCGCGCCAATTAGGTAAGTAATTCGTCTCTTAACAGACTTCTTCTTGTCATCAGCCATACTGTCAGGTAGCAGTGAATTCTCGTCTGTCGTCACCACGCGAGCATAACTCGTGACTCCATGGTTGCGCGAGAGTTAGTTCGAGTTTTGAACTTACATGTCCGTTTTGATGCTCCAAGGAACTGAAGCATGACCGATAATTAATGCCTCATGTTCCGCGGCCACCTTGCAAAATGGAGCTTCATTCGAAATCCCTTTTTCTTCATAATTTTTACTCTTTCTGTTCTACTTTGCTCTCTCTTTTTACTTCTTTTTATCCGCACTGAAATTCCAGAGATGAACTCTTATGTTGGCACGCAAGCCACAATTGTCACCTACGCAGATGGCCAAGAGATGGGAAGGTTTGCTTCTGAAAATCGCATAGAAGTCCAGCTCAATCAAATTCCCCTCTATGCACGTCGCGCCGTCTTAGCGGCTGAAGACCAATCCTTTTTTGACCAGCCAGCATTCAGTATCTCGGCTATAGCTAGGGCTTTGCTGAACAATGTCCAAGGAGGAGATACGCAGGGTGGGTCTACCATCACACAGCAATATGTGAAAGTTGCTTACCTAACGCAAGAACAAACCCTTGAGAGAAAGTTGCGTGAACTAGCAATTGCAATCAAAATTGAGCAAAAGTTCTCAAAAGAAGAAATTCTTGAAAGTTATCTCAATACAATTTATTTTGGCCGCGGGGCTTATGGTTTAGAAACTGCTGCCAATCAATACTTCAATAAGTCAGTGAGTCAGCTATCAGTTGCTGAGTCGATTGTTCTTGGAAGTGTAATCCGCTCACCCGGCATTTATGATCCAAGCATTGATTCATCGAATCTTCCGAGATTGCAAAGGAGATTCGAAGCTATAAAGAAAATCATGTTTGAAAATAGCTGGATATCAAGCTCTGTTTTCGAGTCCTTGCGCTTCCCTGAGATCTCTCCTCGACAGACACTCAATACATTTGCAGGTGTTACTGGTTACATAATGGAAGAAGTTCGTAAGGAATTGGACGGTTTGGGCTTTGGCCAAGAAGAGGTCTCTCGAGGTGGCCTCGTAGTTAGGACTACAATCGAAAAAAGTCACCAAAATGCAGCGGAGTGGGCCATTGAAACGCAAGCGCCAAAGGAGGCCCCTGATGACTTACACATCGGTTTAGTTGCAATCAAGCCCAATGATGGCGCTATTACGGCAATGTACGGAGGAAGTGATTATCTCGATCGCCAACTCAACAATGCGACTCAAGGAATTACACAGGCGGGCTCAACATTTAAGCCCTTCGCACTGATTGCAGCGTTAGAACAAGGGATTCCATTAAGTTCTGTTTGGGATGGTCGTTCTCCACAAACTTTTTATGGCGCAGGCAAACCCTATGTAGTTAGTAACTACGGGGGAAGCAATTTCTCAAAAATATCACTGCTTCGCGCCACCGCGTTCAGTGTTAATACCATTTATGTGCGATTGGCATACAGAACAGGTTTTCAACCTATCGTAAATGTTGCTAAGCGAGCCGGGATACCAGATACGGTGGAAATGTTACCTACTCCATCATTTGTGCTTGGAGTTTCAAGCCCGCGAGTAATTGATGTAGCCAACACGTTTGCAACATTTGCTTCGGAAGGAATTCTTTCAAATCCTTATCTGGTCTTGGATGTTTCAACTCGTGATAAGAAGGTTGTCTATCGGGCCTCAAAGAAAACTAAGAGGGTATTTGCTAAGAATGTCATGGCAGACCTGAACTACGCTCTTAGAGGCGTGGTCAATGGTGGAACTGCCTCAGCCGCGTTAGCCGGGTTCCCTCGACAAGTTGCGGGAAAGACGGGGACATCACAGAACAACGCCTCCGCATGGTTTACAGGCTATACGCCGCAGTTTTCAGCCTCTGTCGCGTTCTTTAGGGATGACGCAACAGAAGAGTTAAAGAATATAGGGGGCTTGAGCTCTGTAACAGGAGGCACATTTCCCGCACGTATCTGGAACGCATTTGCAAAACGTGCGTTATCGGGGGTGCCTGTTCAGAACTTTTCCTATCCCAGTTTTATCGGCGGAACAAAGTCGATTGATCTCATTAATCCAAGTCCTACTCCAAAACCTACTAAGACAAGCACTGGATCAACATCAAAACCCAAAGTTCCAGTAATTCCCAAAATTACTGCAAAACCTATTCCACTGCCTAGCACTACAGCTAAAAGAATTCCTTAATTTCACCAATCCAGTAAGAAGTAATAGTCCTTGGTGGTTTTAGTGCTTTGATCTCTAATAACAAGTAGAGGATTTAGCGAACCTATTGACTTGGGAACTGAGAAGACAACCTGTCCAGAGCTTGATTCTCCAGTTTCAATACTTAAGTCAAATAGAGATTTGCTAATAACAGCAGCTACGTTATTCTCAATCAGCTCATTGTTTTCCTGAACAAGATAAAAGACGTAGTCATTAAAACTTGGTGCAAAAGTGTTTTGATATCCATTCTCAATTTCCAGGTTAATTGCAATCCAACGAACATCACTGTTGACATCAACGAGCCCTTGAAGTTTTGGGCCAAGAACGCAACCCTCATTAAAAGGATTCTGCTGACAGATTTCTACTCCGATACCAAAGTCAATTTCTTTTACTGCAAAATCTGCATTTCCAATTCTTATGGACTGATTAACATTTGCAGGTGCGAAAATCGAACCAGCTGGAGGTTTAACGGGTGTTGACAGCCATCTCAGCTTCGTAACAGGAGCACATGTGAGTTTCTTACTTCCTTTCCCAAATGTCTGCCCAATTTTGTTGCACACAAGACCCTTCTTTGGTGTTGCTGCAGAGACGATAGAAGTTTGAGAGCTTGCAATGAGCGTCGTAGCAAAGACGATTGCTAAAGCTCTCATTGACTGCTTGGCCATGGTCTCTCCTTCTAGAAATCCTCAATAGACAATTTTGCTATATCTTTTGGCAATCTGATTACGAATTTAGCAGAAATACTCGTAAATACAGTCGGACATAACCAAGTTGGCCCCTGCCCTTCAGTCATGAGGTAAGTGATTGGCCGTATCCTTATCCATATATTCGAAGGAGAATTTCGTGATTACCAAGGTTGCTAGACGCTGGATTTCAGCGATGTCTATTGGAGTCATGTTGATGGGATTAGTTTCACCAACACCGGCCTCCGCTTGGGAGCTTTCTTCTGAGAACACTCGGACAGGAATAGTCTCTTCAGCTGTTCAGTTTTGGGTAGAAGGTTATGGACCTGTGACTTCCAAGCAATTCTTTAATGGAAGTTTTGAAGATGACACTTACTGGTCAACCTTGGTCCTCATGTGTGAGCGAAAGAAGCTAACGATTTACTTCAACATAGAAATCACTGGCTCTGGCCACGAAGACTTCAGACTTGATGATCCGGGCTATGTCTCGGTTGTTTACAACGGAGTTACCTCTAAGCGCTATCGCACCTATGGCACAGGTATTCCGGGAACAATTGCAGTTCAAAAGGATGCTGTCGCTATGGCGAAGGCGATGCTGTCTAAACAGACGATCTCCACATCCTTCAAAATTCGATTTGGAAGTCGCATTCCCGTGAAGTTCAACATTGCTGGTCTTTCAAAGGCTAAAACTCGCTTCAAATATGCAGGGTGCTCCTTTTAACTTTCCCAATTCAACTGGAGGTAAGTGAATGTTAAGAATCAGAAGACTGTCCGGGTTTGCTCTATTGACTCTCAGTATTGTTTTCTCATCAACCGCCCCCGCCCAATCACTCGATCTTGGGCCGTCTTCGAATTACTTAATTCGTGTGACTCCAGAAGCCAAGGCAGCAATTGAGAAAACTATCGGTCAATATGGTGGGAAAGTCGATGCAAGATATCAATATGTCTTCGATGGCTTCTTAGTAAAGCTTCCAGATATCGCAGCCGCCGCGCTGAAGAGAATTCCGACAGTTTTGATCATTGAAAAAGACGCACCCGTTGAATTGTCTGCTATCCAGAATTACCAAAACCCAACACCGTCTTGGGGTCTTGATCGCGTTGATCAACGGGAAAAGGTCGGTGCTACCAACAGTTTTGGTTATCGCAGTGCGGGTGCTGGTACGACTGTCTATGTAGCCGATACCGGCGTATATGCCCATAATGATTTTGCAAGTCGATTATCTAGTAGCGGTTTCTCTGCAATTAGCGATGGAAATGGCCCTGTTGATTGTCATGGACATGGAACGCATGTTGCGGGAACGATTGCTGGTACACAATATGGAATTGCAAAGAACGCGACGATTGTTCCTGTGCGTGTATTGGCCTGTAATGGAAGCGGAACTTACTCTCAGGTGATTGCAGGTCTTGAATGGATTCTCTCTCCTCAGAATCCAAATCCAAAGACTCAAGCAGTTGTAAACATGTCACTGGGCGGTGGAGCTTCATCAACGATTGATGCCGCTGTCACGAAGTTGACGAACTCTGGAATTGTTGTTGTTGTCGCTGCTGGAAATTCCAATAAGAATGCCTGTGATTTCTCACCTGCGCGCGCACCTTCGGCAATCACGGTAGGTGCAACTACTAGCCTGGATGCAAAGTCTTCATTCTCGAATTTCGGACCTTGCGTTGATATCCATGCCCCAGGAAGCAGTATTTCTTCGGCCTGGATTGGATCTCCTACAGAGGTTCGAAGCATTAGCGGAACATCGATGGCAGCTCCGCACGTTGCTGGAGCCGCAGCTGTTTATCTGGGATTGAATAAGACGGCCTCTGTTGCGCAAGTAGCACAGTTCTTGGATGTCCAAGCTACTCGCGATGTTTTGACTGGGTTACCAGATGCAACCGTCAATGAATTACTTTACGTATCACCTACCGATGGATTACCCGCAATAGTTCTTCCAACAATTGCGTTAAGAACAGTAGATGGAATCACCCATAACTCGGCGGATGTAGTTGTCGATGTTAATCCTGGCTTCGCTCCGACTGATTTATCTCTCGAACTTGCAACAGGTCCCGCTTTTGGATCACCTGTAACTTATCCATTTACACCTGCTCAAGTTAGTGGCGGCGAAGTTACGCTAGCGACCTTGAAGCTCACTGGTCTTGTTGCATCGGCAACTTACTACTTCAAGTTGATTGCTAAGAATGAGGCCGGTACGACAACTTCGGCGGTTGGGAACTTCAAAACATTGGCTCCGCCAAAGTTTAAGCCGGCTCCTATTGCAATGACACCAACCACTGTGACTGCCTACAGCGCTGTGTTACAAGGATCGGTTAATCCCGGAAATGATTCAACTCAGGTCTCATTCGTATATGGAACAGATCCTGAATTCAAGACCAATACCAAAACTGGTTTAGCGATTCCTGCAACAGTTTCTGGTGGATCACCAGTTGGTGTCTCTCTTCCTATCTCTTTCTTAGAAGGTGGCATCACTTACTACGTTAAAGTGGTTTCAGAGAACTCTTCAGGAAGTGTTACATCTGAATCAATCAACTTCGTAACTCCTCGATCCATCGGTAAACCACCAATTGTGAC
>Ga0129336_10003136_pt1 | contig 10212 bp, 8 predicted proteins | sample CPB6_02_DNA_FD_96878 | JGI IMG/M metagenome (GOLD analysis project Ga0129336, IMG submission 96878) | Freshwater to marine salinity gradient microbial communities from Chesapeake Bay, USA - CPBay_Sum_0.6_0.2_DNA | ecosystem: Environmental > Aquatic > Marine > Coastal | place: USA: Chesapeake Bay...
AATGGTTGCCATAGGATGCCTGCCTATAAAAACATTAAATTTCAGGATATGAAAAATACGAATAAATTGGCGGCTCATACTCTAGGTCTACCCTTCCATAAGTATTTGTCAGATAAAGATTTTGAAAGAATTGACCAAGCTATAAAATCTTCATTAGTTTCATGAAAGCTATTATTTTGGCTGGGGGAAGTGGATCAAGACTTTCACCGCTTACAGATGTTGTTTCTAAGCAACTTTTACCAGTTTATGATAAACCTCTAATTTACTATCCACTTTCTACTGCCATGTTAGCCGGAGCACGTGATATTCTCATTATCACTAGCCCTGAAAATTTACTTGGTTTTAAAAAGCTTTTTACAAATTCGCCTCAAATTGGACTAAACATTCAATATGCTGTGCAGAGTAAACCTGAGGGTATTGCTCAAGCTATATCAATCTCAAAAGACTTTATTGGTACCTCCAGTAGTTTGCTCATACTAGGAGATAATATTTTTTATGGTTCGAACCTTGGAAGAAATCTCGAGAAAATCAATAGTGATAAAGGTTGCACGGTGTTTGGTTACAGGGTAAAAGATCCAGAAAATTATGGAGTGGCAGTAATCGATCAACTGACAGAACGAGTGATACAGATTGTGGAAAAGCCAAATGACTACATTTCAAATATAGCTGTAACTGGAATGTACTTCTTTGACAATACAGTATTCGAAAAATTTAAAATGATCACTAAAAGTTCTAGAGGTGAATATGAGATAAGTTCACTTTTAAACTTGTATGTTAATGATGGTGAATTAAAGATGCAAATGTTAGAGAGGGGTACTGCTTGGTTAGACTGCGGTACGCACGATAACTTATTATCGGCAGGAAATTTTGTGAAAATAATTGAAGATAGACAGGCACAAAAAATCGCTTGTATTGAGGAAATTTCTTATATTAAAGGGTGGATTAATAAAAAGCAATTAATAGATATAGCGACCAAGCATCCAAATTTAGTTTTTCGGGAGTATTTGAAAGAAATTGTGATTGGAAAAGAATGATGAACTCAATATTTTGATTACTTTTATTTGGAATGTTAGGTTAAATACAGAAACTCGAGTTAATCGTTTGGTGGATATCATAACTCAGGTTTCGCTTCTTAAATATGATCATATATCCGTAAGGTTACGCGGCAGTTTAAGATTTTTAGCCAGTGAAAAAATTTCTAAGTTAATTCCTCGAGAGAAATTTAAAATATTCATTGGTGATACTTATAAGGACTGGAACATGAATACTCTTGAACAAGTGTTATTTGCCGACACCCCTTATTATTGTGTAATGCAGGAAGATTATTTATTTTTAAGCCAACCAGACCAAACAAATTTTTATTTAGATTTATGTATAAAGAATAATATTGATTATTCGATGTTATTTGATCAAAATTACATTAAAATTAACCATTCTTTTTCAACTGACTACAATAGTTTGGAATCACAATTTATAAAAACTTATGCTTATAATTTAAAAACGTGGGATATGCAGGCAAGACACTACCATGGAAGCATGATAGGTTGGCCAAGTTTTTTCAAAAAAAATGTTTTGATAAAAATTCTTAATTCTCGGCGACCATACTTAAAGAGGTATCCTCCTTATTCTCCTTTTAATTTTGAAAAAGGAGTAAATCAAACCTGGGTGCTCCCGATCACCTCAGCGCATCCGGTTTTTGAACTCATGGGATGTATAGACGACGACATAAGAGTTCCCAATTCATCTCTAATTAATCGGGGCCTACACCCAAATGATATGGTAAGGGTTGATGAGCAATACATTGATATATCTACCCCAGGTAGATATATATTTAATAAGCTCTCACAATTTATTAGGTACTTTTTGGGTTCCTCAAGTATTGCAAGTGAGATAAAATCTATCAAATTGTTGTCAATTTATACAACACTAAATAAATTAATTTACAAAAATTTAGTTTTTTTTGATACCCTAAAATTCAGCATAATTTACTTCTACAACAGGTTTACAAATATCTCTGAAAGGAGGCTAAGATCTAAATCAAAAATGTTTTTTTGACGTGACGAAAAGATTTATTAATTTAACCTCGGAGTTTGGAAGCGATTGCCATATTGATTTTGGGAATAATTCAGGAACATAATGTCGAATTTTCGAATGCCCGCTTCCTGGTGAAATTTTTTCATAGTTTACGATTTTTTCAATTCTTGATTCTAGACCCTCTCTTAAATATATCAAGTGAAGGATAAAACAATTAATCTGAAGCTTCTTAGTTTTTTTGTGTTTGATGCCACCGCTATGAACCCCAGTAATTGGTAAAGCCCTATTCATCGTAAAAAGCCGATAGATTAAATCGTACTTCTGCTGATGGGTGGCCGCAATTCCAGAATAAAACCAGACTTTTCCGAATTTTTTAATCCAGAGCCTCGGAAAACTATAGGCAACATTCTTGTCTAAAAGCGGAAGTGCCTTCAGAATATGTTTCAAGGATTTTTCGCTAACTATTTCATCGTTGTCTAATCGAAATATCCATGTTTGTTTATCAATACTATTGGTTAGCATATCAAACATCACTGGTGAAGAATAGTGATCATTTATAAATTCTGTATGTATTTTAAATTTATTTGGATTTTCTTTTACTCTTTTTTTAAGTTTAATTGGTATTCGATCAACGTTTTTCATAATTGGTCTTAACCATAAAAACCTTATTTTAAGCTTCTGGCTAATCAAATAAACAAATTCCATTTCAGAGGTCCACTTATCAGAATAGATCATGAGTGTAAAATCATTTTTTAAACTTTTAACATTTTTTTGCACACACATAGTATACATTACTCTAAATTTTTAGTATCTTTATATTTATGAAAATGACCCTACTATTAAATTTAGTTTTGTGCGTCGAGTTAGCTTCTTTTTTTCTTTATAAATATCTGGCTGGAAAAATGTTACCGAGAAGGGGAGTTTTGGCTGTAAAATATATTTGCTCCCGCGATCCAAACTTTCATCCCGGTGAGTATTCACCAAGCCCATATATGCTTTATCGAAATCGAAGTAATCATTTTTATATGGGTGTAAAACAAACGGATAATCATGGTTATCGATGGCATGGTTTTGAATTAAGTGAAAAACCCAAAAAAGATGAGTACAGAGTCTTATGTTTGGGAGGCTCAACAACTTATTCTAATCATGTAACGAGAGATATTGAAAATTCATGGTGTTATTTACTGGAAAGAAATTTAAACAGATTAAGTCATCTAAACATAAGAGTCATTAATGCCGGTTTAAATTATGCAATGTCTAGTGAATTGCTAGCAAATTATATTTTTCAATCTCATAAATTTAATCCTCAATTAATTATTATTCACGGTCCAGGTAATGATACTCTTGCAATTGCAAATGGTGATAGTACTTCTGATTATAGAAATACTAGAAAATCACTTTATTTCCAAAAAAGGCGTTTTGAACGTAGACTACTTAAACTCAGTTCTTTTATTAAAATAATTTATGTTTTTTGGCTTGAGAAAACTTCCCTTGTTTCCCTTGAACCGGAACGGATGCCCCCGGTAGAAATTCAAAACGAAAGGTTAAAGAAATCAGAATTTCAACAATACAAAGATAATCTTGAAAATATGATTATATTGATGCTAGCTAAAGGCTCCAGAATTATTTTGGCCCCGTTCGTCCAAGCCTCGATGATCAAAATTGAAGAATTTCATCCAGGTTTGTCTCAAGGTATGATCTTGGCTAATTCAAAAATGACACAAATTATGAAGTCGTTGTCTAATCTTTATGAAAATGTTTACTTTCTAGATTTTGATAAATTTAATTTTGATGATAATTTATTTGTCGATTCTTGTCACTTAAATTTAGAGGGTGAAAAATTCAAAGCGGAAATAATTTATGATTATATTTCAAAAAACAACTTAACCAATCATCCATTTTGAACTTATGGGTTGCTTTATTTTTCGGGCAGAGAAACTAAAAATTAATTTGATTAATTTAATTGATAATTTTGTAGCTGAAATTGTAATTATAACTAGAAAATAAAGGAATCTAATCATTTTCACCTACATAATTTTGTTTCAAAAAACTGCTTAAAGAATTAAAATTCTGGTCACATTTATCGATTAAGAATTGATCGAGAGCTAGTAAATCTATGTCAGTTGTAAAAAAACATCTTAATGCATCTTCGGGAGTCTCAACTATTGGTTCATTTCTTACATTGAAGCTAGTGTTGATTAGAACTGGAACTTTTGTCATTTGAAAAAAAAACGTAAGTACTTGTCTAAATGGATGATCTCCATCGATAGTTTGTAATCGTGCAGAATAATCAACGTGGGTTACTGCAGGAATTTCACTTCTTGGCGTACCTAACCATTTATGCAGCTCCGAAAATGTAGGGATTTCTTGGGGGCTCACTGAAATTTTTTGCTTTGTTACATTAGCAACAAATAGCATGAACTCGCTTGGCACAAGATGCTTCCAATCAAACCAATTTTTGGCTTCTTCAAGCAAGACTATCGGAGCAAAAGGTCTAAAAGACTCTCGTTTCTTTATTTTCATATTCATTTTTTTCTGCATTTCAGGATTAATTGCGTTACCAATAATGCTACGTGCGCCTAATGCTCTAGGGCCAAATTCTGGTCGACCTCTAAACCAACCAATAACTTTATTTTCAACTAAAGATCGCGCAAGGAACATATCAAGATCTTTATAATTTTTGAACTTTTGGTATTTAATTCCAGCAGATAAGAGTGTACTTTCGATTTCAGTATAATTTTTTCCAAGTAAGCTTTTTTCCATATCATAGCGAATAAGTTTATTTTCATAACCATTAAGTTTAATATTTGATAAAAAAGCCGACCCTAATGCGCCACCGGCATCTCCTGCCGCTGGTTGAATAAATATGTTTTCGGGTGGCAGTAGCTCAAATAATCTGGAATTGGCAACACAATTCAACGCTACACCACCAGCATAACAAAGGTTTTTTGCTTTAGTAATTTGTATTGCATATCGAACAGAATTAAAAATTGCTTTTTCGGTTACAATTTGAAGCGATTTAGCCAAATCGCAATGAAACTCTGAGATTTTCCCCTCCGGCTCCCTGGGAATTTCATCAAATAATTCAATTAAGTTGTCATTAAACATTGATAGGCTTCGAGTAAATCCAAAGTAATCCATGTTAAGAGTAAGTGATCCATCTTCGAAAATTCTTATTAATTTACTCTCCATTAAGTTCACGTATCTAGGCTTTCCATAAGGAGCAAGTCCCATAACTTTATATTCACCTGAATTAACTTTAAACCCTAGATATGAAGTTATGGCGGCGTAAAATAATCCCAGACTGTTTGGAAACTTTGTGTAACGAATTTTCTTTAAATAATTCCCAGTTCCTAAATATATAGAACCTGTTTCAAATTCACCAACACCGTCTAAAGTTAAGACTGCTGAATTTTCAAATTTACTTGCAAAAAAAGCACTTGCAGCATGTGATAAGTGGTGCTCATAAGTTTCAATTTTATTTATGCCAATTTTTTTTCTATAGTCAAGAAGCAAATATTGGGAAGCTTTGAAGTCGCGTACCACATTTTTAGTTTGTTTTAATCCTAAAGGAAACTCATTGGACTGTGTTTCGATAATTCTAAGTAATTTCTGGAAAGGTTTTTCATAAAAAGCAAAAGTAGCTAAATCATTTAAATCTAGATTTAAATGATTTAGCATCGAGCGTAATGCCAAATTAGGAAATCTTTTATCAGCTTTGACTCTAGAGTACCGCTCCTCTTGTGCAGCAAAATATATCTTTGGATGGGATTTTTCAATTCCTACAAGCGCTACTGCAGAATCGTGATAATAGGCAGAAATACCGAGAGATAAATTTGCCTGTTTTTTTACCACATCGGATACCGAGTTGTAGGTTTGTTACTTTTCTTTCTTTTCACGATGAGTCTAGCTAATATTATTTTTAATTTGCCCCAATTCATTTTCGCATATTAGTTCGAGGTATCAATAAAGTCAAGTTTTTTCCCTTCAGTATGCCTTTGAAACCATCAAAATCTGCAAAATTAAATTGATTAAAGTTGTGGTACGAAAGTAAAGACTTGAACTTCAAAACAAAAACTGAAGTTTAAACGCGGAGGAAAATTCTGCTTTCAGCGTGTTTAGGCCATCTATTTTGCTCAATTTACTGTAGTATTTGCATGCAAACAACTTCTGCTCGCTCTTAGAATTAGAAAGTTTTATTAAATGTTTAAGTTTGATTTAATTGTAATTGGAAATGGCGCAATTGGTACTTTTATAGCCAGTGATTTAATTATGAATAATCCGAAAATGAAAATAGCAGTTATTGGTTCCACTTTAAGGCCAAATTCCGCAAGCGCTGCTGCAGGCGCAATGATTAATGTTTTTGCGGAAATGGAAAAACCATTTTCGGAATCTATGAGTAGAAATTACCAAAAATATTTAAACCTTGGTATCAATGGAACTTTAGGTTGGACACAATTTTTAGAAAAAAATAAAATTCTTGAAGACGTTTTAACAGCAAAAGATACTTTAGTTTATCTGAAGGACGGGGCATCTGATTTTGAAACATCAAATTACAATGAAATGGTTAGAACAGCTCAAGAATACGAAGTTTATCAAGATTATTCGGTATCTGATTTCGTCAGAACATTGTCTACTGAACATATTCCAATACAGAGTGTTACCAAACTTAAAGGTGAATATTCAATTGATTCAAACAAGTTACTTTTTCATCTAGACAATTTGTTAAATGAAAATAAGGTTTTGCTTTTAAATGAAAAGGCTACCTCGATAACTTCTGGAGAAAAAATATCGGTTATAACAGATCGGGAAACTTATTATACAGATAAAGTTGTTATAGCTGCAGGTTCTGAAACTTCTAATTTGTTAAAAGATTATGCACTTGTGCCTATGCTTCAAGGGGTAGGTTCTGCTTACCATTTCAAAACGACAAAAAGTTTTTTCCCTAAAATTTTCAGAAACAATGTGATTAGAACAGTTAATCGAGGCGGGGCTCAGTGCGGATTTCACGTCTTGCCAAAAACCGCAGGATTTTATTTAGGCGCTGGTAACTACATTACATTTCCTGGAGAATCAAGTCATCGACTAGAAACTTTACGGTATTTATTTCAAGTACTTGAAGTTGAATTGATCGGGCGCGAATTGTCTTATGAATTAATTGGGAAACTTGTAAAAGGGCATCGACCTAGATCTATAGACGGAATACCAATGATTGGAGAGATAAATAATAACCCCAATATATTTATAGCTACTGGCACTAACCGAGCAGGATTAACTTGGGCGCCATGCATATCTAAAATGATTTCTGATTGGATAAATGGTGAAATAAATAATAATTTAGACGACAGTTGGAAGCCTGATCGAAGTTTAGTTTCTTTCGGAAATCCTCAGGAAGCTATTACTTACTTTGTAGAAAGCAGAATTGGTGCAGCAATTGAACATAAATTGATCTCAAATGATTCCGAATCCATAAACCAAAGAAAAAGTGAATTAAAAACTTTAGGTGAGAAATTCTTAGCTGAAACTAGTGTGCGTTTTAGTCAAAAAGATTTTGTTCTCCATCCAGATCATTGGGCTCCGGTATTAGAAAGTAAATTTCAATGCTACTGAGCAATAACGAACTAAACGAGGTAAAATTTGCATTTCTAGTTAGGGCTTTTAAGTGATCTTGGAAAGTTATAAAATGCCAGAAATAATATGTTAGAAGTTAGACCAGAATAACTTTGAAGATTTAAAGTCAATATTCATTTAGTATTCATGTTTGAAATACAGATTATACTTATAGTTTTTATTTATCGTGCTTTTTTTGGAATCAGATCCAAATTGTCTATAATTTAAATCTTCCAATACGTAACTATGTATTGGATTTTGATACAAATAAACTATAGACGTAAAGTAATTTTCAATTAGTTTCAAGGAGTTTTTTAGGGTTTCAGGCCCATAAGAGTTTTTGTTGAAAATAAAAATAGTTGAAGTTTTTGTATTCACGCCATTAGCCTCTATTAAATTAATAAGTTTTGATATGTCTTTAGGTGATTCGACATTACCTGTCAGTGAAAACAAATTCGCAGCTCCAAGCCTTTTTTGCATTGTCACAAGATTTTTTGCACCCGTTGCCGATAACTCGGGATCTATCTCAATTCCTCCGCAAGCATTAAACTTTTTAGTTTCTGACGCAATTATAGGTACTTTTGCTAAGCCAGATCCAAAATCAACAAAAACGGTCTTACGTTGTAAATCAGAATAGCGAATTGCTGAAATATAATAATTGTGACTAAATTTTATCATCTCAAGTGCAACTGATGTAAACGCAGGCCAGTAAGGCATGTAAGAAATTTTTTCAAGGCTTTGAACTTTTATAGTTCTAGTATTAACCCTGTGAGTAATATCAAATAAATCTATTTCCTTAAAAATAGACCAAACTCTTTTAATTCCTTCAATAGACCCATATGCTGAATGAAATTTATAAATAGCTAAGTACTTTGCAAATATATTTTGCGTTTTCATGCAACCACAAAAGGTAGTTCTTTAGTTATAAACTTATAAATCACAGGTATCCTTTGTTAAATAAAAAATATTCGTCCGCCATTATATACAAAGTTTTATAATTAGCAAAATTTTTATTTCGCAATGGGTCCAACGGGGTTAAGCGCCCCAAATCTGCTCAAAACTACTCAAAGCCACTCACCTAACCACTTAATTAATAAATTTGTTATGAATATTAAAAGTAAATTCCATACTTTCACTTTTTATTTTAAAATTTAAAATGATCTAACGAACTGAGTTAAGTATAAACTACAATTTTACAGTTTTTTGATTTGATAAAAATATACCATAGGAAACTAAAATTAATGCAGAAATCATAATGTATCTAACAATCATTGAGTAGGCATATAGCTCATTGCTAGTTTGGAACAATACATTGACATCTGCACCTTTTTTACTTACGTTCGTTAAAATATTTTGAAAAAATAAGAATTGAAAAATAAATTCACTGATCTGCCACCCAACGAAGAGTGTAAATAATAATTTTGTTTTTATTGAATTATACATAAATATTGCCGCTGTCGCAGTCAACCAAATAACATATTGCATAGAATATTGCTTGTTGAAAAGCGTAAATACATAAATTGATAGAAATGCTACCTGAGACAATTTTATTTGATTTGAAGCTTTTAGTAGATAAACAATAAATACCAATAAGGCTACCAAGTTCAATGCATAATAATGGTAATTTTCAATTTTAAAACGGGGGACTAGTATCATAAAAATTTCATATACGGAGCCTGTTCCTAGACTTCGCTCAAAACTGAATTTATAGAAGAAGGCCCAGCCATTAAAATCTTTCAGCATGAATGGGATGTTGATGATTAGCCATGAACCAAAGCATGTGATTATATAATTTTTAAGAATGTTGACTTGCTTTTGCCTTATAAACAATACAGTTATCGGAATAAGAAGTATTACAGGAAAAAATTTCGTTGCAATTGAAATAGCAAGCAAAATCGCACTTACTTTAAAATTTTTTTTCTCAAAAAATATTATTGAGTAGATCATAGTTATAATTGCCCAGATATCCCAATTTCTATATAAAGAATAGGCTACGGCGGGAGATAGCGCAAAAAAATAGGCGTGTTTATTGTTTGTCAACGTTTTGATTTTTAATGTAACTAATGTGAATAATAGTCCTTGGAAAAAAACAGTTATCATGTAGTAATTAAATTGTGCTTGAATTCCTTGTGTCACTAAAAAACTTAATAACCACATAATCAAACCAGTCAAAGCTGGGTATTCAACCGGATTAACTTTTCCGGGAAATCCTTCAATTTCATGTTCAGAAAATGGCCAATCATTCTGTCCATCAAAAAAATGAATTCCGTAAAACCCGAGAATGTCGCTAAACTGGCCATTTCGATTTTGTAAAAATGCAATCGTGGCAATACTTAAAGAAATTGTAATGAGTAAAAAACTTTGCTCAGTTTTTTTCAATTTTGAGTATTTAGCCTTATTAGCCATTTCATTTTCTTCCTAAAGTTGTCCAGAATTACGATTTATCTCTTCCAAATATTATCTTATGGCGGAGACGAGAGGATTTGAACCTCCGAAACCCTTTAGGGGTTAACCTCATTAGCAGTGAGGCGCACTAGACCGGGCTATGCGACGTCTCCAACGCACAAA
>Ga0129336_10003137_pt1 | contig 10212 bp, 6 predicted proteins | sample CPB6_02_DNA_FD_96878 | JGI IMG/M metagenome (GOLD analysis project Ga0129336, IMG submission 96878) | Freshwater to marine salinity gradient microbial communities from Chesapeake Bay, USA - CPBay_Sum_0.6_0.2_DNA | ecosystem: Environmental > Aquatic > Marine > Coastal | place: USA: Chesapeake Bay...
CACGCCGTCCTCGATGGAAATTCGCGGTTTCCATCCCAGTTGAGAAACAATTCGAGAGATGTCGGCGAATGTTGCATCGGGCTCCCCGGGCCGTTTCGGGATGTTTACAGTGTCTCCACCAATCAATGAAGCAAGATGATTTACGGAGGTAGTGGCGCCACTACCAACGTTGAAGATCTCGCCAGAAACACTCGATTCCCCAGCAATCACAAAGGCCTCGGCGACGTCTGTCACAAAAGTAAAGTCCCTTGTCTGATTTCCGTCACCAACAATGGTTAGTGGCTTATTCGCAAGTTTCTGGGCGAGAAATACGCCCATAACTGCTCCATAAGCGCCAGAGGTACGTGAGCGGGGCCCGTAGACATTGAAAAGACGCAAGGAAATGGCGTCATGTCCATACACCTTGGACCAATGGAGGACAACCTCTTCGCCAAGTCTCTTCGTCAGCGCATAGGGATATTCGGGACGGATTTCCGCAACTTCAGGAGTCGGATAAAAGTCAGGGATCCCGTAGCACGACGATGATGCCGCATATATCACCTTCGTCTTGTTGAGCTTTGCTGCCTCCACTACGTTCACGGTTCCGGAAACATTTGTCGAGAAGTATTCCTTTGGATCTTGGATACTGGGCACGATGTCGGCCAAGGCAGCCAAGTGAAAGACAATTTTGCTCTTACTCACTTCATCTTGCCATCTCCCATCTTCTCGAATGTCTTCGACCAACAAAGTGATGTTGTCACGCAGTTCGGATAGGTTCTCGGTTTGACCACTCCTCAAGGAATCAACGACCGTCACCTCGAATCCACCGCGAACGAGTCGCTCCACTAAGTGACTTCCGATGAAGCCACAACCACCCGTGACTACTACCTTCATTTCACATCGTGAGTAAAACCGCACAACCATTGCATCATGAGGTGACCGATAATCACTTGGGCATCCTCAGCGATTTGCATATCATTGATTTCCACGTGCAAAACGTTTTGAGCGATTGATTTAGCTTTACCACCATCGAATCCGAGGATCGCGTGGGTATTGACATTCATCTCTCTTGCTAACTCCAAAACCTTAAGGATGTTTGGTGAATTCCCACTTCCCGACAACGCGATCAACATGTCGCCGGGGTCACCCTTGACTCGCAACTGTTCTGCAAAAATCTCGTCGTATCCAATGTCATTTGCAAGACAAGTGACAATTGACTGGTTTGCAGGTAGTGCTTCCGCCCGTAAACCGATTCCTCGTTCACGACCTGCGCCGAAAATGAAATCATTGGCAAGATGAATTGCATTGCCTGCGGATCCACCATTCCCACAGAGATAGATGCGATGTCCCGAATCCCAGCACCGCAACAAATCTGAGTGCAACAACTCAAGACTTTGTGCGGAAACTCCACCTACTGCAACATGCAATCTGTCTAGATATGAGTGAAGTCGATTTTCCATGATCAGTGTTCTTGCCACCCAGAGATTAGCGAATCAGTCAGCAAAGACTTCGGAATGCGAATTCAGAAGTGCGATGGAAATGGAGTTTGCCCCACGCGACCGTGCCTTGCGAGACTTTCTAGTGAATTCTCCTGCTCCATCCTCACTCATTCAATTCTTTCAGGGCTGTCAGCAATCTGCGGGATTTCAAGAAATACCTGCTCTAACAAATAACAGATTCCCCTTCACAACTTGAATATCGCCTAGTAAGGCTTACGGGAGTAGTTATAGATGCATCATTGTCCGTTTTCAGACTTAGTAGGACCAAATACTTCCAAACGCTCATTCTTGTTCAACAACGCGATCACACCATCACTGATCCGAAAAATGTCGTCGCAGTTCCTAATCGTCTCAAGACGATGGGCGATTTGAATTGTCGTTCTAGTCCGACCAAGTTCCGAAATCTCGCTCATCAACTCCTTCTCGGTTTGTGAATCAAGAGAACTCGTTGCCTCATCAAACAGGAGAACATCGGGGTTAGCATACAGTGCACGAGCGATTCCCAATCGCTGACGCTGGCCGCCCGACATCCGAACCCCACGCTCGCCAATTACCGTCTCGAGTCCGTTACCTAAGTTAAATACGAAGTCTCCCAATCTTGCTTGATTGAGCGCTTCGACAACACGTAATCGGTCGACAAAGTCAGTGTCAACTCCAAATGCCACATTCGCTTCGATTGTGTCGTCAAGTAGGAAGATCTCCTGAGGAACGTAGCCAACGCTCTTCATCCAGGAAATTCGAACATGCCTGACGTCCTGCTCATCTACGAAAATTCTTCCTTTCGTAGGATCAAGAAAACCAAGTAAGAGATCTACGAGAGTGCTCTTTCCCGAGCCGCTAGAACCAATGATGCCGATAGTCCGGCCTTTGCGAAAGACGGCCGAGCATTCGTGTAGTACCCAAGGAAGGTCCGGTCCATAACGAAAAGACACCCTGTCTATTCGGATCCCACTGTTCAGCTTTATTGGAGGTGCGTCAGAACCCTTGGCCATCTTGACCAGTTCTAAGTCATCGCCAATTTCCTTCACAAGATGCCTGCTAAATGCAAGATTTTGGAATGCGGCAACCAAGCGATTCACTGATGGCATCACCCTGAATGCTGCTCCTGCATAGAGAGTTAGAGCGACACCAATCTCTGAAAGAGACCGATCTTGCGCGTTCATTACAACCACTGCAAGAAATAATGAACTGACCGTTATGAGTTCTAGCCAAAGCCTTGGCATGATCAAGACAGTGTCAAATTTGCGAGTAATCATCGCATTGTCGAAAATTTGTTTGAAATACGCCTCTCGGAAAAAGTTCTGGCGCCCATAAAGAGTTACATCCCGGATCCCTCCCAACGATTGTTGAAGGATCTTTAGTTGCAATTCCCCGAGACGATTCTTCTCTGCTCCCCAATGACGGATTCGTCTCTTCGTAAAACGTTGAAAGGCAAGTGTGGCAGCGACGAATGTCGTAAGAACGAGCACTGTTCCAAGCGGCTCAACCGCAATCAACAAGATTGCTAAAGCTACTGCGACGGATCCATCAGTAAGCAATGACAGCGAAGGGTCAATCACCCCGCCCACAAAAATACCTGAGTTCTGAGATTTCCTTATGAGGGAAGAGGAATTTGTATTCAGATAATAGTTGTAGGGCTGGTTGATGTATACGTCAAAGAGTTCATCGCTAAAACGTGTACTCAATCTTGCTGAAAAAGATTTCTGAATCCAATTACTCCATAACAAAAAAGTGCTCTTAAAGGCATAGAGACCAACAAAAGCCCCCAGCGCAATTTGGAGAAGGTGAGCCTGGTCGAATTCCTTGACGACCTGTGGCAGCCAACTAATGGTCGCTATTGAGTAGTCCTCTCTAGTCACCAAACCAACTAATGGAAGAATTAGCGAGAGGCTAAGCATTTCAAGAATCATTCCCAAAAAAATAAGACCAACAATTCCTCCAAGCTGCCATCTCTCTGACTTGGTAAGTCTTCTCAATACCTGAACGACAACGCTGGTCATGAGTTTGAATCTGATTGTTGAGTCATTGGTAGCGGCGACCGGAATCGAACCGGTGACCTTCCGATTATGAGCCGGATGCTCTGACCAACTGAGCTACGCCGCCATTGTTTGTGAGCCCTCTGTGGGAATCGAACCCACCACCTCTTCCTTACCATGGAAGTGCTCTACCGAATGAGCTAAGAGGGCGATGTTTCAAGTTACAAATACTATCTGCGAACAGCGTGAGCTTGCCCCGCACGGATGGTGGGCCGGGAAGGATTCGAACCTACGTAGGCATAAGCCGGCAGATTTACAGTCTGCTCCCTTTGGCCGCTTGGGTACCGACCCCACTTGGCTGAAGTGTACCGCCGAATTATTCTGTCGCCGTGCCGTCATTCGATGTGGTGTCCGAAATCGACCGTCAGGAACTCCGTAATGCCGTCGATCAGGCTCAACGTGAACTCGCCAACCGATTCGATTTCAAGAACACCAACTCATCGATCGAACAAAAGGAGCTCGTGCTCACTCTCGCCACTGTGAGTGAGGATCGCCTCCGCGCTCTACGAACATTACTCGAAGAGAAGTTGGTTAAACGGCAGATCTCGCTCAAGGGTCTCGAGTGGGGCAAAGTCGAACAGGCTTCGGGCGATACTGTCCGCCAAATTGTCACCGTCAAGGTGGGGATCAATTCCGACAAGGCCCGCGAGATCAACAAGATGATCAAGGAAAAGGGGCCGAAGGGCGTGTCGAGCCAAACCCAAAGTGAACAGGTTCGGGTTACCAGCAAGAAGCGTGACGACTTGCAGGCGGTGATTTCAATGCTGAAGGGTGCCGATCTCGGCATTCCACTTCAGTTCAACAACTTCCGCGACTAATCCTCGTTTGGCGCAGCAGTCGCCTTCTTACGCAATTCATCGACCACGGACGCGTCGGCAAGTGTCGTCGTGTCGCCAAGGTTTCGCCCCTCCGCCACATCGCGCAATAATCGACGCATGATCTTCCCACTGCGAGTTTTCGGCAGGTCCGGCGTGAAGTAGATCGTCTTTGGCTTGGCGATGGGGCCGATCTCCTTGGCGACATGGTCACGAAGGTCCTTCTCGGAAACGTTCGAGCCGCCCCGCAGAGTGACGAACGCGACGATTGCCTGCCCAGTGGTTGCGTCGTTGGCTCCCACAACAGCCGATTCGGCGACGTTTGGATGTGACACCAGAGCTGATTCGACTTCGGTCGTGGAAATGCGGTGACCAGAGACGTTCATCACGTCGTCGACTCTTCCCAAGAGCCACAAATAACCATCATCGTCCAATTTGGCACCATCACCTGCGAAGTAACGCCCTGCAAAACGCGACCAGTACGTCTCTTGGTATCGCTTTTGGTCTCCCCAGATTCCGCGCAGCATCCCCGGCCATGGCTTCGTCAAGGTCAGGTACCCACCACCCCGTTCAACTCTCTTCCCTGCATCGTCAACCAACTCTGCCGCGACACCTGGAATGGGAAAGGTTGCTGATCCCGGCTTAGTTGCCGTAACTCCGGGAAGGGGCGAGATCATCACACCACCCGTCTCGGTCTGCCACCACGTGTCGATGATCGGACATTGGTTCCCACCGATGTGTTCGCGATACCACATCCAGGCTTCAGGATTGATTGGCTCGCCGACGGATCCGATCATTCGGAGTGACGTGAGATCGTGTTTTGCGGGCTCCTCGGAACCCCACTTCATGAAGGTACGGATTGCCGTTGGTGCCGTGTAAAAGATTGTCACCTTGTAGCGCTCGATGATTTCCCAGAATCGATCATTGCCTGGATAGTTCGGCACTCCTTCGTACATCACTTGGGTTGCACCGTTCGCTAGTGGCCCGTAGACGATGTAGCTGTGTCCCGTCACCCATCCCACGTCGGCCGAACACCAGAAAACGTCGGTTTCCGGCTTGATGTCGAACACGTATTTGAACGTGTACGTGACATGCGTCAGATAGCCACCCGTCGTGTGCATGATGCCCTTGGGCTTGCCAGTAGTTCCTGAGGTATAAAGCAGGAACATCAAGTGCTCTGAATCGAGCGGAGTGGGCGGACAATCGGACGACGCCTCCTCCATCAGCTCGTGATACCAATGGTCTCGACCAGGCTTCATTGACACATCGTTTCCACCCCGACGAACAACGACAACCTTTTCGATCGACGGAGTGTTTTCGAGCGCTTCATCCGCCTGCGACTTCAAGGGGAACACTTCGCCGCGACGCCATCCACCGTCGGCGGTAACCAACACTTTCGCGGACGCATCGTTGATTCGATCTGCCAATGCCTGGGATGAAAAACCGCCGAACACGACGCTGTGCGCAGCTCCAATCCTGGTGCAGGCCAGCATGGCCACCGCAGCCTCAGGGATCATCGGCAAGTAAATGTTCACTCGATCACCCTCGCTCACTCCGAGATCTCGCAGCACGTTGGCAAATCGCTTCACTTGATCCAACAATTCGAAGTAGGTGATCGTTCGCTTGTCGCCGGGCTCCCCCTCCCAATGGATCGCTACCCGATCACCGTGACCAGATTCGACGTGCCGGTCGAGACAGTTGTAGGAGATGTTGAGCCGACCGCCGACAAACCACTTGGCAAACGGCAAGTTCCAGTCGAGAATTCGATCCCAAGGCGTGAACCACGAAACAAGCTCGCGTGCTTGCCGTGCCCAAAATCCTTCATGGTCGCGGGCGGCTTCCTCATACAGTGCGCTGCTTGCAGTATTGGCCTTTTTCACAAATTCAAGAGATGGCTCGAAAAGTCGCTTCTCGTTCGCGAGAGCCTCAATCACTTCCTTGTCATCCGCCACACTTACCCCCGATGAGTTACGACCTCATGAGAACTTTACGGGCAGCGCCCCACAACTGCCAATGACGAATGATTCTCCGACTAAGACCCGAATTCCAGCACGGTAAAACCACCGAGGCCATGTTCATCACACAGTGCTTCGGCCTCGCGAACACGACTGCGCATAGTCATCGCACGAACATCTGGTCGATCCCGATGGGCTTCCCAAAATCGACGTCCCTCGTCGACCAATTCGTTAATTCCGTGCCGGCGCAGGAACTCGGCTTGAGTCGACACCTTGGCATCGCGAATCTCCAGCTGATCGAGACACACCTGGGCGGTGATGTCCTGAATGCCGACGTCCCGCAAATAGTGCGAACCGCGTTCATGTTGCCGATAGGTACGCAACCAATTGCGCCAAGGAATCGACGCCAGCTCCGCCGTCGTCGGTGTGCAGTAGTCAAAGACCAACACCCTTCCCACGTGAATCGCTGAGCGCACTCGTGACACCCATTCCCGGGCTTCTTCTTGGAGAGGAAGCCTCGTGCCATGTGGAGCAGTTTCCGGAAACCCACGAGGAGTTTCCACCTTCTCGCCCAACACTTCGGCAAACGACCCCTCTTCGTTAGTCGTCACGAAGGCTTCCCGCCAACCGCCGTCGAATACGAAAAGTTGAAACGGAAGGTTGTCCAGCAGTTCGTTGACGATCACGACACCGTGATCGATTCGCGCAGGCATCTCACTCACGCTTTGCACCGAGTCGGGATGACGAAGTCGTTGTTCTGCAGATGTCTCCACTGCCACATAAGTCCCGTGACGAAGACACTCGGGCTCGGCCGCCATCACCGATCGCGCCAAGGTTCCCGGACCTGCACCTACTTCGACTACCGAGAAACTGTTCGGGCTACCCATTTCGTGCCACCACTCGTCCAACACTCGAGCCAGCACTGCACCAAACAGCGGACCCACCTCGGGCGAGGTGATGAAATCACCACGGCGACCCGCGGAACCGACCTGCGAATAGAAACCCTCTTCGCCATACAGCGCAAGCGACATGAAGTCGCGGAAACTGATGCTGCCAGCGCGAGCAATCGCGCTACGGATCTCGTCAGCCGCCGAAGGCACCGACGATTTGAGCCATGTCGGCGAACCGCAATCCAATTCCCGGCAACACGCCAAAGACCAGGGTTGCAACAACGGAGATCGTCAATGCAAGACCAATTGAGGCCGGATACGCGATTCGGGAGGAATCGGCAGGCGTCGGGCGCATCCAGATCTCACGCATCACGTTTCCGTAGTAACCGAATGCGATCACCGAATTCACCGCGCCAACCACGGCGATGGCGTACCCCCAACCAGTTCCACTGGAGAGCACCGCTTGGAATGCTGCGAACTTGGCGATCCAACCCCCGAGAGGTGGTATTCCAGCGAGCGACGCAAGGAAGATCGTGGCTAGTACGCCGAGCCCGGGGGCGTACGAGAACAATCCAGCCCAACTGGAGATCTCTCCGCTGCGCGTCTTGCGCGACACCGCCATGATCACGCCGAACATGCCGAGGTTCGTGGCTGCGTACACGATCATGTACAACACCACGGCACGCAAGGCATCGTCGCCACTGCCGGCAACTCCTGCCACGGCAAGCGGCATCAGAACGAATCCGCCCTGGCTGATCGAAGAGTAAGCGATCATTCGCACGATGTTCGTCTGCCGCAATGCGAGCACGTTGCCGATGGTCATGGTGAGCGCGGCCAACACCCACATCAGTGGTTGCCAGACATCGCTCGCGTTCGGAAATGCCACCAACAACACCGTCACCAATGCGACAAATCCAGCTGCCTTGGACGCCACCGACAAAAAAGCGGTAACCGGAGTGGGAGCACCCTCGTAGGTATCGGGTGCCCAGGTGTGGAACGGCACTGCAGACACCTTGAACGCAAATCCGATACTGATGAAAACCACACCAAGCACGTGGGCCGCCGCGAAGTCACCAGCCATGTCGACCCGCGACGCAATCTCCGTGAGCAGCGTGGAATTGGTCACGCCGTAAACGAGAGACATGCCGTACAGCATCACCGCAGAGGCGAATACGCCGAGCAGGAAGTACTTCACCCCCGCTTCGTTGCTCTTGGTGTCTCGCTTCCGCCACGCGGCCAACATGTAGGCAGGGATCGAGAGGAACTCCAGGGCAACGAAGATCGAGATCAGGTCTCTCGACGACGCCATCATCACCATGCCGAAGATGCTCGTGAGGAGCAGGAACCAATACTCCCCCTTCCAGTACTCGCCCTCTTCGATGTGCTGTGCTGAAAGCAACACCACCACGTAACCGGCGACCAAGAAGACCGCCTTCATCACCAGCGAGAAGTCGTCAACCACGTATCGACCGTCGAACAGCACGCGACTCGGGCTGTCGTGCACGGCGAGGGTGATGATCGGCAACAATGCGCCGAGCAGCGTGAAACCCGCCAGTGAGGAGAGAATCCACTTCCGCGCATCATCGAGGAAGAGGTCGGCAAGCAGAACCACCGTGAGTCCGAGCGCGAGCACGATTTCGGGTGCAAGCGCGTGGTAGTCCACCACGGGAGCCGACCACGCGGCGGAAATCATGGCGAGATTCGGCACCGAATCAGCCTCCGAAGGCGCTCAGTGCGCCCTGCACGGCGGGATCGACCACCTTGAACAACAGGTTTGGCACGAGACCAAGCACGACGATCGCAATCAGCAAGGGAGCCCATGCCGTGATCTCGTACTTGTTCACATCGTGGAAGTGATCGTCATGATCATGTCCCGCGAACTCTGGCTTCGGCTCACCAAAGGCAACGCGCTGAAACAGCCACAACAAGTACGCGGCGGCAAGCACCGTGCCGAGTGCTGCGATGACCATGAACACGCGGTACACCGTCACGTTCAATCCTTCTGCCGGGTTGTAGGCGGCCAAGATCGCTGGAAACTCACCCCAGAATCCGGCCAAGCCCGGCAAGCCGAGCGACGCCATGCTCGAGAATCCGAGAATCCAACCGAGTCGGGGCATCTGCTTCAGCAGTCCACCAAGTCGCTGAATCTCCAAAGTGTGATAGCGCTCTTTCACGCTGCCGGCAACGAAGAACAACATGCCCGTGATCAATCCGTGGGCGATCATGCCGAACACAGCCGCATTCGTACCGAACGAAGTGAGAGTCGAAATTCCCAGCATCACGAATCCCATGTGCGCAACCGACGAGAAGGCGATGAGTCGCTTCATGTCCTGCTGCGCGAGGCAACCCAAGGCGCCGTAGATGATGCCAATTACTGCCAGAGCACCGATGTAGGGAGCCCACTCGATCGCCGCATCGGGCAGCGTGGGAATGGCGATGCGCACGAATCCGTACGTGCCGAGCTTCAGCAGAATTGCCGCAAGGATCACCGACCCCTGCGTCGGGGCCTGCGTGTGGGCGTCTGGCAACCAGGTGTGGAAGGGAAACATCGGCACTTTCACGGCAAACCCGATGAACATGCCGGCAAAGATCCAGATCTGCACGTTCTTGGCAATCGATGCGCCATTCTCGACGAGGAATGGAATGGCAAAACTCTCTGCTCCGGTCTTGAAGAACAATGCAAGGAACGCAACGAGCATCAGAGCAGAACCAAACATCGTGTAGAGGAAGAACTTCAGTGATGCGTACTGACGCTGCTCGCCACCCCAGACACCGATCATGAAATACATCGGGAGCAACACCACTTCGAAGAATACGAAGAACAGGATCAAGTCTTGGGCAATGAACGTTCCCGCCATGCCCGTCTGCAGCACCAGCATCAGGCTGAAGAAAGCCTTGGGATTACCCGGCGACGGGATGTGGTCGAGGCTGTAGATCACCACGAGGAACGTGATCACCATGGACAGGAAATACAGCGGGAGGCTGATCCCATCGACACCGATGAAGTAACTGCTCTTGATCACCGGAATCCAGGTCGC
>Ga0129336_10003139_pt1 | contig 10209 bp, 10 predicted proteins | sample CPB6_02_DNA_FD_96878 | JGI IMG/M metagenome (GOLD analysis project Ga0129336, IMG submission 96878) | Freshwater to marine salinity gradient microbial communities from Chesapeake Bay, USA - CPBay_Sum_0.6_0.2_DNA | ecosystem: Environmental > Aquatic > Marine > Coastal | place: USA: Chesapeake...
ATATACATTTACAATAAATGCGTCTGATGGATTAAACACTGTAGTTCCTAGAACATTTAGTATTACATCAAATGCAAACCCAGCACCTACTGGCGGAACAATAACTACTTCTGGATCTTATAGAGTACACACATTTACATCTAATGGAACATTTGGTGTTTCAGAACCAATTACTGTTCAGTACTTAGTTGTAGCAGGAGGAGGTTCTGGTGGTTTTGGAGCTCCAGGAGGAAATGAAGCTGGCGGCGGCGGTGCAGGAGGATATAGATCTTCAGTTACTGGTGAAATGTCTGGACGAGGAGCTTCTGCAGAATCACAATTAACATTATCTGCTGGCAATTATTCAATTACAGTTGGTGGCGGTGGAGCTGGCGTTAATTCTGGAAGAAACAATGGTAATAATTCAACATTCCATACCATAACTTCAACTGGTGGTGGAGCTGGTGGAGCTAATACTAATGGAAGTAGCGGTGGTTCAGGAGGTGGAGGTAGCCATCCTGCTACAAATGGTGGAGCTGGAACTACTGGTCAAGGATACGATGGCGGAACTCCTCCAGTATCATCATCTGCAGGCGGCGGCGGTGGTGCTGGCGGAGCAGGAGGTAACGGAAGAAATTCTGGAAATGGAAACGTTCCTGCAACTGGTGGAATTGGTGTTCAATCTTCAATAACTGGAACTGCAACATATTATGCAGGAGGTGGCGGTGGAGGAAACCCTGGAACAGCAAATTATGGCGGCCAAGGCGGCGGCGGAAATGGTCAAGGCTCTCAAGGATCATTAAGCAATGGTACTGATAACACAGGCGGCGGCGGTGGCGGTATTATTCAAAGCAATGGGGCCGCTGGTGGAAACGGTGGTTCGGGAATAGTTATTATTCGCTACGTAGTATAAAACAATAGACTTATCATTTACCAAATGGTAAAATAATAAAATACCAATAAGGAGGTAAACAAATGGCACATTGGGCCGAATTAGACCAAAACAACATCGTTACTCGTGTATTAGTTGGAAGTAACGAAGATCCAGATGAGGGCTATCAGTGGTTAATTGATAACCTTGGCGGAACTTGGGTAAAGACTTCATATAATACACAGGGTGGAGTTCATTCTTTGGGCGGAACCCCGCTAAGAAAGAATTACGCAGGAATTGGATATTCATACGACGCAACTCGTGATGCATTCATTCCACCAAAGCCTTTCAATTCATGGATACTAAATGAAGAGACATGTCTTTGGGATGCACCAACCCCATATCCAACAGATGGAAATTTCTATCGTTGGATAGAAGAAGATTTAAACTGGCAACTAGTATCTCAGGAATAGTAAATGTCTTATCAACTAAGGGTAATAAAAGATTATCCATTAGGCTTCTGGCCTTTAGACGAATCTTCGGGTTCTACAGCTTCGGATAAATCTGGTTGCGGAAATAATGCTACTTATGTAGGATCACCCGCATCAAACATATTGCCCTTAGTTTCTGGTGGAATTTCTGGAACAGAAATAACTGATACTGCTTATATTACAGTTCCAATTACAAAAGATTATTACGGAGCAAATGTCGGGGCAGGATTCGGAACAAAGTATACGTCAGATAATGACTTTAGCATGGAAGTATGGTTTCATCCAACAATTTCATCAACATCAGAAGTAAGAATATTTGCAGATACTGCAAATAACGTAGGAATATTCTGGCATAAAAATGATATAGTATTTAAGGTGTCTGCAACAGAGTTAGTAAGATATGCTGTTCCGTATCACAAAAAAACAATACATGTAGTTGCAACATATAGTCCGTCATCAATTAATCTTTATTTAGACGGATCTTTGGCGGAAAATAAAACATTATCTAATTTTAAATTTACTAATACTACACTTAATCTTCAAATTGGTCCAACGCCAGTTGGAGATAGTTTTATAGTAGATGCACCAGCAGTATATAGATATGCTATTTCTGAAAGATCAATAATAAGACATAATGTTGCTGGAAACATTGTATCCCCAGCAATTCAAGTTGTTCAGCCAGACCAAGGAACTTTATTTAGTTGTACTGACGCTAGACAGAAACCTTCTTTTGAATATTCTTATCCAATAAATAGACCATGGACATATTTTTTGGACGACAACACATATTATGACATCTTAAATAAAGAAATTGGATTTAAGGAAACTGAAACTGTAGAATCAAAAACATTTATTATAGAAGATTTTTTCCTTGTCCCTGATAGTTTAGATTTAAATAGTTCTAAAATTGAATGGCGTAATGATTATGGAGTGTTAGTAGAAACAAGTATTGACGGAACAAATTGGCTGGCATGTACAAATGGGCAAGCAATACCACAGTATTCAAAAGACTCATTTAGTAATTCTGGAAGGCTTTATTTAAAAATAACTATGTCTACCACAGACGCAAGCAAATTCTTTCCTAAATTATCATATTTTTCAATAAAATTTTATGGAACAAAAACACTTTATGCCGATAATTTTGGAGATAAAATTACTTCAACCACAGAATATTCTTTAGGATCAATAAATTATCCAATTCTTTCTAGAAATTATACAAACGGGCTTAGGACTAAAAATGGAGCAGGGTTTGATATTACAACAGCCTCTTCTATAAAGTCTGTAGAAATGATGTTTACACCCTCTAGTTTGGCCTCTAACACCCTCTTCTATGCTTCCGCACCTTCTACCACTAGATTCGCCTGGAACGGCTCTGGAGTGGTTTCTAAGGCCAATATAAGTAAGGTATACGTAAACAATGTAGATGTAACTAATCAAACAAACATTAGTTCATATTTAAATGATAATGAGCCACACCATGTAGTTTTAGTGTTTACTACCCCAGTATCTGGAACCCTTCAAATAAATTATGAGACTTCGGGCGGACCAGATAATCTATATAAGAATATAGCCATATATGAAAAAGAATTAACTGCGGGAATTGTAGAGACTCATTATGAGTTATATATCGGAAGAGCGGTAACTTCAAAGTCTGAACCGACAATAACCCTGACAGAATCAGACTTTATTGCATATAATAACGACTGGATTGTTCTTCAAAGCGTATAATTTGTCACTTTCGTTGACAAAAAAGCTGGACTTATGCAATAACTGGTGGTAAAATAAAAACCTATGGACATAAAAAGAACTAGCTATAAGTATAAGCAAAACGAAACAACGCTAGGGATATACGTTTGGGAAATGCCAGACGGGCGGTGGATTGGAGACGATGAAGGAAATTTTCTTTCTATTACTTCAAAAAGAGGTAATCGTCAAAGGATAGATGCTTTGGCACGAGAAGTTCGTTCTTATGGAATTTACGAAGGCCAGCCAGTATTTTTGGAAGGCCGTAGAAAAATTGATGATGAAGAATTTCAGTACCAGCAACAAAGATTAAAATGGGGTCTGACACCAGATCCACTTGATATTGGAGTATATAAAGACTCTTTAAAGCAGGACGGGGTAAATCAATGAAATTTGAAGAAGAAGATACAGATCAGACAATACACATTTCAAACGCTGCTGACTGGGCTAAATTTAATAATTTATCTACTGAGACCACAAATGATCCATTTAGAATTGAAGGCGAAGATTTAACAAAAGTATCAGGCCTTGGAGCATCATTCCGTAGAAAGTTAAATAGAGATTTACAAAAGAGATTTGCTGGAACAGATGGAACAGGAACTCAGCAAAATCTTTTAGCACAGGCGGTTACTGGATATGCAATGTTCGATCTTATCGAGCCACCATATAATTTAGAATACCTATCTCGTGTTTACGAAATATCCCCATATAATTATGCAGCAGTTAATGCAAAGGTTTCAAATATTGTAGGATTAGGTTTTGATTTTATTGAAACACGTAAAGCTATGGATGCTTTAGACGGAATTGAAAATGAAGTGCAGTTAGAAAGAGCACGTAGAAAATTAAATAGACTTCGCCAAGATCTACATACTTGGCTTGAGGATTGCAATGAGGAAGAAACATTTAAAGAAACACTTATTAAATTTTATACAGATGTAGAGGCTACAGGTAATGGCTATCTCGAAATAGGCAGAACCTCTGCAGGAAAAATTGGATATATCGGACATATACCAGCAAAGACTATGCGTGTTCGTAGATTACGTGATGGATTTGTTCAATTGCTTTACGGCAAAGCTGTATTCTTCCGCAATTTTGGAGATCAAGAAACTCCTAATCCAATTGCAGGTGGAGAAGATAGACCAAATGAAATTATTCATATCAAGAAGTATACGCCACAAAATAACTATTATGGCATTCCAGATATTGTAGCCGCAGCAAATGCGATGGCTGGAAATGAATTCGCAGGAAAGTACAATCTAGATTACTTTGAAAACAAAGCAGTCCCTAGATATATTATTACAATGAAGGGGGCTAAGCTTTCAGATCAATCAGAAAGAAAGCTTCTTGAATTTTTCCAGACTGGATTAAAAGGCAAAAATCATAGATCCCTTTATATCCCACTTCCTGGAGATACCGCAGATTCTAAGAGTGAATTTAAGATGGAGCCAGTAGAAGCTGGATCACAAGATTCATCATTTAATACATATCGCAAAATGAATCGTGATGAAATATTAATGGCACATCGTGTTCCTGTAAATAAAATTGGAACTCCAGAAGGTATATCTTTAGCATCAGCAAGAGATGCGGATAAAACATTTAAAGAGCAGGTATGCAGACCTTCACAAGATATATTAGAAAAGAAAATAAATAAAATTATTCAGGAAATGACAGACGCCCTTGAAATTAAATTCAACGAATTGGCTCTTACAGATGCAGATACTCAATCTAAGATTGATGAAAGATTATTGAGAATGCAAGTTATTACTCCAAATGAAGTTAGAATTAGAATGGGTCTAGTTCCTTTAGACGGTGGGGATGAGGTAGTTCAATTAAAGCCTCAACAGCAGGCAGAAATTAGGGCTCAAGCTGGAAATACCAGAAGGCGGGATCAAGAAAGAGAAAATAATTCTCCAGATATTTCTGGGGAAGGTAGAAATACTCAGGGGGACGGCAGACAAGTCGAGTAGTCTTACTCAACCAGTTATTTGCCTTTTTATCTAGTAGTAGATAAAATTAACTATATGAAAATTGAGAAATCTCTTTGGAATTCGCATGACGACAACATCTCGTTGTCCGTGCCATTTACCAAAGTTAATCGTGAAAAGCGTACAGTTTCTGGATTTGCAACACTTGATAACTTAGATCAAACAGGTGATGTTGTAACAGCAGAAGCATCTCTTAAGGCATTCGAATCTTTCCGTGGAAACATTCGTGAAATGCACGGATCAAATGCAGTTGGTAAAATGGTTTCATTTAAGCCAGAGACATATTATGATCCAGAGACAAAAGAATTTTTTAATGGCGTTTATGTAGACGCATATATTTCAAAGGGTGCACAGGATACATGGGAAAAAATTCTTGATGGCACACTACAAGGATTTTCAATCGGCGGAAAAATTATTGACTCAGATAACCAAGTTAATAAGACAACTGGTAAACCAGTTCGCTTTATTAAAGAATATGCATTAATGGAACTTTCAGTAGTAGACTCACCAGCAAACGAGCTTTGCAATATTTTGTCTATTCAAAAGATGAATGGTCAGTTAATGTTTAAAGGAATTGCTGCAGAAACAAAAACTGAAAATATTTTTTATTGTGCAGACTCCGATTCTGTTTTTATTTCAACAGAATCATCTTATGACTCCCCAGTTACTGGAAAGCCAGCGGAACTAATCGGATGGGTAGAGAGTAATGATGTTAACAAAGCAAAAGAAATAGATAGAATTCTTGATTCACATAAGCGATCAAGATTACCGTTGCCTGATACACAAACAATTGCAAAACAGGCAAACGCAGAAGGAGGTAATGAAGTGTCAGAAAACACAGAGACAGTTGCAGCAGTTGAAGAAACTCCTGTTGCTGTAGAAGAAACACCAGTTGCTGCTGAAGAAGTAGCACCTGCAGCTCCTGCAGAAGAAGCAGTAGCAGATGCTTCTGCCGAAGTTCTGGAAAAAGCAGCCGACGTATCAGAAGTTGAGGTTGATGAACCTGATTTTGCAAAGATGCTAGGCGATCTAAAAGGCTTTTTCTCAGAGACTCTAAACAAGGCTTCTGAGGCTAATGCTGCTCAGGTTTCCGCAATTAAAGAAACAGTTGAGACATTCAGCAAGAGCGTAGATACTAGAATTTCAGAGTTGGCAGAACAGCATGCCGCACTTTCAAAGGCAGTAGAAAACATAAAGGGCACCATCGATAATGTCGAAAAGCGTGTCGACGCAGTTGAAGCTGAAACTGCAATTAAGAAGTCCTCAGACCTTGGCGGGTCTCAGGAAGTAATAACAAAATCCAAATCAAAGTGGAACGGTTCTTTCCTCGGTTCCGTAAACGAACTATTTAACTAATAAGGTAGGTGAAACAATATAATGAGCAATGAAACATTAGAAAAGACAGTAGCTGCTAATACCACACAAACTGGTACTATGGTAGGTGCTGCATTCTCAGACACTGGTATCCATCGTGGAAACGAAGGAAAAGGTGGTCTGCTAAATCCAGAGCAATCAGCACGATTCTTGGATTACATGTTCGATGCGACAGTTATTGGTAAGGTAGCCCGTACAGTCCGTATGAGAGCCGATACCACTGAAATTGATCGCATTGGCGTAGGAGAAAAGTTAATGAAGCTTGCAACTGAGGCAGATGATACTGCAGCAAATTCAGCCGTTACTTTCTCAAAGATTTCTCTAACAACAAAGAAGCTTCGTCTAGATTGGGAACTTTCAACAGAGTCTCTAGAAGACAATATTGAGGGTGCTGATCTCGAAGATCATATTGCACGATTGATGGCAACACAGGCTGGAAATGATATTGAAGACGTAGTCCTCAATGGAAATACAGCTCTAACAGGAGACGCACTATATAAGTCATTTGACGGTATCGTTAAGCTTGCAAAGGCTAACGGACGTGTTGTTGACAACGGTGCTGCAACAGGCATCTCTCGTGAAACATTTAATAAGGCACTTAAGGCTATGCCTCGTAAGTACAAGCAACGTCGTACAGACCTTCGCTTCCTTGCAGGTTCAAACTTGATCCAAGATTATTTGTTCAACGCATCAAATAACATTCAAAACGTAAACCCACAGGATATCGCTTCAAGCATTATCCGTGGAGACGTTGCTCCACTAGGTGGTGCAGCTGGTTATGTAGCTCCATACGCATTCGGAATTCCTCTAGTAGAAGTTCCTTTGCTTCCAGAGACACAGGCTGGTGACTATTCAGGACAGACAGGTTCACACGGAGACGTCCACTTGACATTCCCAAATAACGTAGTTATTGGTGTTAAGCGTGATGTAACTGTATACCGCTTCTTCTGGCCACGCAAGGACTCCATCGAGTACACAATGTATACTCGTGTTGGATGCCAAATTGAGCAGGCAGATGCTTGGGTAGTTGTAAAGAACGTTAAGGTCGCTTCCTAATTTATAGGATTTAGATCCGCTAAAAGCCCCTCAGAATTAATTTTTTGGGGGGCTTTTCATTTAAATTTACTAATGCTATAATTGTTTTAAGTAGAAATAGGAGTAAATATGTCATTTGAGACATTGAAAGTAGCCGAATTAAAAAAGATTGCAGAAGATTTTGCAGTCGATACAGAAGGTTTAAAAAATAAAGCAGACATTATCTCAGCATTGGCTGAAGAAGGCGTAAGCTGGTCAGTATACGAACAGACCACTAAAAAGTTAAATGAGGAATCAGTAGATATGGCAGAAGAGACTCTTCCTAAAATTGACCCTAAGAAAAATGATCCAGAGAATACTGTTTTGGTTAGAATGACTAGAGCTAATTTTAGATATGATATTCTAGGACATACATTTACAAGAGAGCACCCGTTTGTTGCTATGACAAAAGATGATGCTCAAAAAATTTTTGATAAGGAGGAGGGCTTTAGACTTGCTACTCCGACGGAAGTCCAGGAGTACTATAACTAAGCCTAATAAATGGCAGAGATATTAGTAGATACACAATTTCCACTAAGTCATCAAATATTTTGGAATGGTGAACTTACAAATGCTGACACTTCACCTACTGTTCAAATATTTGATATAACTGAAGATCCTGCAATAAATCCACCTGTATCTCCAACTACCCCACTCATAACACTTGGAGCAGTTTTGGATGAAAACAATCCAGGAACTTATAATGTAAATATTCCATATCAATATACGGATAGAAATAAAACTTTAAGATTAAAGTGGCAATATTCCGTAGGCGGAACTTCTATAACCAGATATGATGAAGTTTTTGTGGTAACTCCATATGTTGATTTTAATCATGTTCAAGACCTAGGATTTAGCCTAGATCCATCGGATCCAGGATATAGGTCTTATAAAGAGCTTTTAAAAGCAGAAAGATATGCTCGTAAACAAATAGAAAAATTTACAGGACAAAAGTTTTATTTATATGATGACCTATATGTAATTCAAGGGTATGACTCAGATAGTCTACCGCTACCAGCAAAAATTTATGAATTGCATGAACTTTATTCGAACGACATCCTTCTGCTTGATAATATTAAAGAAATTGATAATTGGGGATACGAAGTTCAGATATCAGAAAGTGGTTATGGTATTAGAATAAACAGGGCAGGAATGTTAGACAACACTGTATATACTGCTAATGGAATGGTTCCTCCAACAATACACGATTCATACGGAATATTCCAGTCTGGCGTAGCATACAAGGTACAGGGAAGATTTGGCTGGGAAAAAGTACCAGATAATGTTGAACTCGCAGCAATAGAATTAATGAAAGATTATTTCTCAAAAGACACTGCTTGGAGAAATAAGTATATTAAGAGCATATCAACATTTGACTGGGACTTTGAATATTTTGGAGAATCATATTCTGGCACAGGAAACCTATACGCAGACAATTTGTTAGAAGACTATGTCATGACTTCAAAGGTAGAGATAATATAATGAACGATATTATAGACTCAGTTTTATCAATGAGTCTAGATGTTTATAGACAATTTGATTTACAAGATCCAGATACTGGAGCATTGAAGAAAGAATGGTCATATCATAGAACAGTTCCTTGTCATGCAAAAGGAATCATAAGTAACTCTGCTACAACTAGATCTAGCGATAAGCAAGTATTTTCTAATAAATATGTTAATGACCAGACTATTCAAGTTAGAACATCAGAAAAGCTTACTATAAGAGAAAAAATTACTAACATATGTGACTCTAGCGGAAATCCAATATGGGTAGAATTAAATTATCCTACCGACACCCCAACAGTTTTTGAGGTAGTCGGGACTACTCCAATAACAGACCCTTTTGGAAAAGTTATTGGTTACAACTCTACAGTATCTAGATCGGAGAATCAGAAGATTGGACAATAGTATTTTATTAGTTCAGGCGGCCAGCGGATTAGAAAATCTTATGGCTGGTTCAGTTCCAGGTCCAATAAAAGACTCTACTGTTGCACAGGTATCTGCTTATATATATTATCAATCAAATGTAATTGCAAAGCTTACAACAAATAAACAGTTTCAGAATAAATTTACTACAGTAATGTTTGATCAGATAAACAAAGACTTTGGAGAATATATAGATGCTATAGCAAGAAGCCGTCCTAGGAATATGCATCATGTTTATGAGTGGAAAAAAACAGGAACTCCAGCAGGAAGACTTTTTGATTTGAAACTTTTATCTACTGAAGGTTTGTCTTTTAAGTTAGGTTTTGAATTTAAGCCGTCAAAGTCTATTGTGCCGTCAAGTAATAGTAGACGCAGGCATGTATTTATAAACAAGGCATCTATAATGGAAGCAGGTATGCCATTAAAAATATCTCCACGATCTGCAGAAAGATTAGTATTTGAGTATAATGGAGAAACAGTATTTATGCCTAAAGGAGCTTCAACGCTAGTCAAAAGACCAGGCGGACCTGGAGTAAAAAATCAATTTGTGTTAGCATACTCTAGATTTTTCAAGGGACAGCTAGTAAATAGCTCTATAAAAAGATCTAAATTTCAACAGGTATTTAATTCTGGTTTAACTAAAGCAATGAGGCTTCCATCTAGCATTAAAAAAGTACAATATAAGTTTTATCCAAAAACACTTTTAACTCAGGCTGATGCAGCATTATCTCAGGCATATGGAGGTTCTCTATAATGACAGCAAA
>Ga0129336_10003141_pt1 | contig 10204 bp, 11 predicted proteins | sample CPB6_02_DNA_FD_96878 | JGI IMG/M metagenome (GOLD analysis project Ga0129336, IMG submission 96878) | Freshwater to marine salinity gradient microbial communities from Chesapeake Bay, USA - CPBay_Sum_0.6_0.2_DNA | ecosystem: Environmental > Aquatic > Marine > Coastal | place: USA: Chesapeake...
CTTGCGGCAGGTAATGCCGTGGTCTTGAAGCCAAGTGAGTACACCCCTGGTGTCGCGGTCTGGCTTGCTGAGTCATTCGCAAAGGTCTCGCCGATTGCTGATCTCTTCACTGTGGTTCCAGGTCTTCCTGAGACTGGAAGGTTCCTGACTGAGAGTGCTGTCGATAAGGTCGCTTTCACTGGATCGACACGGACTGCGAAGAAGGTCGCAGCCTCATGCGCCGAGCGGATGACTCCAGTGGTCCTCGAATGTGGTGGCAAGGATGCCGTGATCGTCGATCGAGATGCCGATATCACTCTCGCTGCCGAGAACACGCTCTGGTCTGCGATGTCCAATGCCGGACAGACCTGTATCGGTGCGGAGCGCGTCTACGTCCATGAAGCGGTCGCGGAAGAGTTCATCGAACGGATCACCGAACTTGCCAGCAAGGTCGAATCAGGGAAGAACTACGGACCGGCGACGATGCCCTCGCAGTTGAAGGTGATCTCAAGCCATATCCAGGATGCGAAGAAGATGGGTGGCACCTTCAGACTCGGAGGCCTCGATTCCGTTGGTGAAAGATTCGTCAGCCCGGTTGTGATCACCGACCTCGATGAGAGTTCACTTGCGGTGCAGGAGGAGACCTTCGGTCCGACGCTTGTGATCAATCGTGTTCGCGACATGGAAGATGCGATCGAACGGACCAACGCCACTCGCTATGGACTTGGCGCTGCAGTCTTCTCTAAGCGCCATGGTGAGGAGATAGCTTCGAAGATCGCCTCAGGAATGGTCTCGATCAATAGCGTGATCTCATTCGCAGCCGTCGCATCAGTCCCATTCGGTGGGATCAAGGAGAGTGGATATGGCCGGATCCACGGTCCGGAGGGTCTCTTGGAGTTCACCTATCCGAAGTCGACGGTGCAAGCGAGATTCCAACTACCGCTGGCATTCACCACCTTCAGGCGGAGTAACTTCGCCGACAAACTCGTGGTGAAGTTGATCAAGATGCTCCACGGCCGCAGTCTCGGCTAGATCCTTACTGCTTCCTATCAATACTTCGGGGCGTTACGCGTCCGCTCGATCTTTGGCTTCCTCCGTCCACGTGCGCTCCAACATGGCGTATGCCAATGTCTTCGCGTCTCCACATCATGCTCCAGCCAAGCAACGACATGTGGCGTGGCGGTCGGGATCATCTGATCACAACCGGGACAGCGATAACTCTTCGTCGATGATGAACCTGTGATGCGGCGCACCATGAAGATCCCATCATCATGCTCTTCGATCTGATCACCTCGAGTGAGGTCGTCATCTTCGCGCCTGCTCTTGTGTGAGCGTTGCGACTTACCTTTTCCTGCGCGCCGAGCCATGGTGGGATTCTTCCCACTATCCTCATCTCGTGCCAGCAGGCGAGCGCGTGATCTCGATCCGAAACTTACGAAAATCCTATGGATCCGAAGAGGTCCTTCATGGAATCGACCTCGACATCGAACGTGGTGAGATCTTCGCACTCCTCGGCCCCAATGGAGCCGGAAAGACCACGACGGTCGAGATCCTCGAGGGGTATCGCAAGCGCGACGGTGGCGAGGTCTCCGTCCTCGGCATCGATCCAGAGAAGGCGACGATGCAGTGGCGGGATTCGATCGGCATCGTCTTGCAAGATAGCGCTGACTTCCCCGATCTCACCGTCCGAGAGACGATCTCTCACTTTCGCCACTACTACTCGAGAGCGCGTGATGTCGCGCACCTGATCGAGTCGGTCGGACTCGGTGAGAAGAGCGATCAGAAGATCCGGACCCTCAGCGGCGGACAACGCCGTCGCCTCGATGTAGCGCTCGGCATCATCGGCTCCCCCGAGCTCCTCTTCCTGGATGAACCGACGACAGGCTTTGATCCCAAGGCGCGACGTTCGTTCTGGGATTTGATCAAGAACCTCCGCGATGAGGGTACGACCATCCTTTTGACCACTCATTACCTCGATGAGGCGGAGGCTCTAGCTGATCGAGTCGGCGTGATCGCAGAAGGTCGCATCCTCGAGGTGGCTCCACCGACGACGCTCGGTGGCCGCGAGAAGGCGATGGCAAAAGTGAGCTGGCGTGATCAATTCGGTTCGCTCCATCAGGTCGAGACCAATTCGCCGACAGAGATGGTGGCGAAGTTGATCGCCGAGTTCGATGGCGAGATCCCTTCGCTCTCCGTCAAGCGTCCGACTCTGGAAGAGATCTATCTCGAGATGATCGGTGAGAACGACTCCGAGTTAGTCGATGAGGTCGCGCCATGATCACCGCTCTTCGCATCGGATTGCAACGAGGATTACTCGAGATCAAACAATTCAATCGTGCTCGAGAAGCAGTGGTCTTCACCATCGCATTCCCAGTGATCCTGCTCTTCATCTTCGGTTCGGTCTTCAATGACGAGATCGCACCGGGAGTGACCTTCAGTCAATACTTCGTCGCAGGGATGATCGCCTCTGGTTTGGTCAACTCTGGTTTCCAGAATCTTGCCATCACCATCCCGATGGAGCGAGATACCGGAGCGCTCAAGCGCCTTCGCGGCACACCGATGCCACCGAGCGCGTTCTTCATCGGCAAGGGAATCCAAGTCCTCTATTCGATGTCGCTTCAGGTGATCCTGCTCCTCGCCTTCGGTGCTCTCTTCTTCGGCTTGGAGTTACCGAGCGAGGCCTCACGGTGGATCGCCTTCGCATGGATCATCGCACTGGGATCGATCTCGGCAGCGATCCTTGGTATCGCATTCTCCACCGTGCCAAAGAGTGGCCGGGCTGCCTCAGCGGTGGTCTCGCCGATCGTGATCGTCTTGCAATTCTTCAGTGGCGTCTTCTTCGTCTTCTCGCAACTTCCAGGATGGATGCAACAGTTCGCGGCGCTCTTCCCACTCAAGTGGCTCACCCAAGGCATGCGTTATGTCTTCCTCCCCGATTCCTTCGCAAGCCAAGAAGTCGCAGGAAGTTATGAGCTTGGACGGATCGCGATCATCCTCATCCTCTGGACCATCGTCGGTACATTCCTGGCCGTGAAGACATTCGCTTGGTCTCGCAAATGAGGAGGAGATGATGCGTCGAAACTTTGCGCCACTTCTCCTTGCCTTCGTCGTCGGCTCTGGATTGATCATTCCGACCGCGATTCCATCCGCTATTCCCACCGCAGTGAGCCTTACGAGTGAGATCGAGGTAGAGGCTGCCGCCAAGAATAAAGAAACGAAGAAGGATAGGAAGGCCCGACTCAATCCTCAGATCTCGCCACCTCCGAATTGGCCACCGAAGGGATTCACGATGAGCAATGGGATCTACGCAAAGATCCCAACGAAACGCGAATTGGCAGGTCTCGTATCGGCGCGGACCTCGCTCTTTGAGGCGATCCAACCCTGCGATCAGTTCGCCTGTGGCAGTGTGATCGTTGCGAGCGCAGAGAAATGTCTCTGGTGGGAGGTGCTCTCCACCGTGACGGGGCCGAAGACGAGCGACACGGCGACCATCACCTCCTACGGATCGCTGACCACCAAGAGTTCAGGAAGTGATGCGAGAGCGCAGAAAGTGATCCTCTTGATCAGTAGTGAGCCGATCGCAGAGCGAGTTAGGGTGGCAAATATCAATGTCACCTGTCATCGCTCAGGCAAGAAGGGCAAGTCAGGCAATACCTATCTGCCCTTCGAAGATCGCGGTTGATCCACGATGCTCGGTGGGATCGATAACACCCTCTTCCTCACATCATTCGGTGGCTTCTTCGCGCTCCTCGTCCTGATCCCATTGCTGAAGTGGGCATTCGCCCGTGGGAAGTCAGTGGTGGAGCGACCGATAAGAATCGGTGACGAGAGTGAGTACGGCCTCCTGGTGCCGGTGGCCGAACCAGCGAATCACATTGAAGGAGAGATGCTCAAGCGCCTACTCCTCGATAGCGGGATCAGAGCGAATTTGGTACAGACCAAGAGTGGACCGCGGTTGATGGTCCAACGAGATGAAGTCTCGGCCGCAAAGGCGATCTTGACCTCACCTACTAACGATTAGCGCCTGGGACCCAGAGTTCATCGCCACGTGATGCGTTGACGCTTCGCGCCAAGACGAAGAGAAGATCCGATAGCCGATTGAGGTACTTCGCTGTCAATGGATTGACACCGGTGCCGAAGGAGTGGATTGCATCCCACGTGCATCGCTCCGCACGACGGACGACGGTTCGAGCGACATGCATATGTGCCGCTGCCGGAGTACCTGAAGGAAGGACGAAAGATCGAAGTGGAGTGAGATCGGCGTTGTACTTATCGATCTGATCCTCGAGGTAAGTCACCTGCGCTTCGACGACACGGAGTGGTTCATGTGGAGGGTTGTCGATCACAGGAGTACAGAGGTCTGCACCGACATCAAAGAGATCGTTCTGGATCCGTACCAACAAGGCGCGGATATCTTCCGCAATATCCGTCGATGCGAGGACGACTCCGATCGTCGAGTTCGCCTCATCGACGGTGGCATATGCCTCAAGGCGAGGATCCTTCTTCGAAGTCCGAGAACCGTCGCCGAGCGAAGTCGTGCCGTCATCACCAGTCTTGGTATAGATCCTTGTCAGATTGACCATGTCGCGAGCCTATTGCAGTGGCGGTGCGTGAGCCAATCCTGCCTTCGCTGGCTACCTCCTCACTCTCTCGCTCGTATTCTGAGTAGCTTGAAAAGCCCGCACTAGTATTGCCGGCGTGATGTCGAGCCACTCTGGTGAGAAGTTCCGTGTCGTTGGCGGGGCGCATCTCAAGGGCGATGTCCATGTCTCAGGAGCGAAGAACTCAGTTCTCAAGTTGATGGCAGCTGCGCTCCTTGCTCCCGGTAAGACGCAGCTGAGTAATGTCCCTGAGATCGCTGATGTCGCGATCATGTCAGAGCTTCTCACTCGACTCGGTTGCACGATAAAGCGGGATCTCGACAGCGCAACGATCGAGATCGATGTCCCGACATCTCCCTCGCATCGCGCCGACTATGACTTGGTGCGAAAGATGCGCGCCTCGATCAACGTCTTAGGTCCACTCGTCGCCCGCTGTGGTGAGGCTGAGGTAGCACTTCCTGGTGGCGATGCGATCGGATCTCGCGGTCTCGACTATCACATCAAGGGTCTCATCGAGATGGGGGTCAAGATCCATAACGAACATGGTTATGTGATCGCGAAGGCACCAGAGGGACTCCACGGTGCGAGCATCTCTCTCGACTTCCCAAGCGTCGGTGCGACTGAGAACATCATGACCGCAGCCGTCCTCGCCAAGGGCGTCACGATCCTCGATAACGCCGCACGTGAACCGGATGTCGTCGATCTCGGTAACTTCCTCATCGCCATGGGTGCGGATATCGAAGGACTTGGCACTCCCACGATCACGATCCGAGGTGTCACCTCACTCACTCCCACCCGACACACCACCATCCCTGATCGGATCGTCACCGGGACCTGGGCCTTTGCGGCCGCGATCACAGAAGGCGACATCTTGATCCATCGCTGCGATCCCTCTCATCTCGAAGTCCCGCTTGAGAAACTCACCAGTGCCGGTGCGGTGGTGACGACGACCTCCGATGGCATTCGAGTCCGAATGGAGAAGCGACCGAAGGCAATCGATGTCTCGACGCTTCCCTACCCGGGGTTCCCCACCGATCTGCAGCCTTTCATCATCACGATGAATTCGATCGCGGAGGGTGACGCGATCGTCACTGAGAACGTCTTCGAGTCACGCTTCATCTTCGTCAATGAACTGCTTCGTCTCGGTGCACAGATCAAGGTAGATGGCCACCATGCTGCAACTGTAGGGATCGATCGACTCTCATCGGCTCCAGTTGTCGCTACCGACATCCGCGCTGGCGCGGGCCTTGTGATCGCTGCCCTCGTCGCGGATGGCGTCACCATCGTCGAAGGTGGTTTCCATATCGACCGTGGTTACCCGAACTTCGCCGAACAACTTCGCTCACTTGGCGCGGATGTGACCCGAGTCGATTGACTTCCTCTGATTCCATCTAGATTCGCCGGATGTGATTGGGTAAAGGGATTACCGCTCTATCTGCCAGTGTCGAGATCCTTGCGCCCTGAGATACCCAACTTTCGGTAGATCGCGATCGTCTCTTGGCGAATGAGGGATTCGGAGTAACCCATTCGCTCTGCGATGGTGCTGTTGGTATCTCCTGACTTGATCATCCGCAAGATGATCTCTTGTCGTTCGGTAAGAAAAGTCGAATCAGTTTCTCGCTCTTGTCCCTCAGGGTCGACCGCTAACTTCCCATCTGAGCTCTTCACCACCGGCTCCTTATGTGACTTCAAGAAGAGTGAGAGCACGTATCGAATGGCATTGAAGTAATTGATATCAACCACACTTTCCTCGGTCAACGTCGGAAGAGTGAGTGAAGCGATGTGACGAGGTGAGATCTTCATCAAGATGGTGGACTTCCAATTCGCTCCATCAGCGACACCAAAGTTGGTCTTGAATCCCCTCCGGTACTCACGATCATGATCTATAAATACCAGCGAATGATGAGATGGATGGCCGATCATCAGCTGGGCTGCGACCATCTCACCATAGGCGCGGTGGGCAGCGAACCGCACATCGAATCCGATATCTGCCAGATGAGAGACCTGTAAGTCTTTCTCGATCTTCGCGAGATAGAAACGAGAGGCACCTCCCGACAGAGATGCGTACATTGAGATTCCCTCGATCGCATCATCCAGAGTAGAAGCGTTGGAGAGGTGGTCTGCGATACGTGATAGATGATCGATCATCAGATCCTCCTCTCCTCTTGCTCTCGACTCCACTGATGACGGTGAGGCTGTCGTGAACCTACTATCAAGGCGAGAAGGAGTGTTCGACTGCTGAACAATTGACCTGTCAAAGTTCCTGACACTTATATGCTTTCATTCATCCATGGTCCACCTTCTGAGACGAAATCTAAGTGCGAGGGGTTCAGACGGTGAATGAGGAACTACAGAATCCCAACGCCTTGCTCGTTGAGGATGACGGTGAGGACCGGCTCACGATCAAGTTGCAACTTGAGGTGATGGGGTTCACAGTCTTTGATGTCTCATCAGCCCAACAGGCACGTGAACTCTTCGCCATCCGTGACTACAGCATCGTGATGATCCACCTCGGTCACGCTCCTCTCGACAGCCTTACCGTCTGCCGACAGATTCGAGCGGCCTCGACGGTCCCGATCCTCATGATCACCAAACGCGGCGAGTTGATCGACGAGGAGCTTGCCCTGGGTGCTGGCGCAGATGATTACGTCACGAAGCCGATCGAGGCCCGCATCCTCTCCTCACGGGTGACGCAACAGTACAAACGAGGCGAGAGCCAGCGAGCCCCTCGTAAGACCTTGCTGACATGGGAGAACCTAACCCTCGACTTAGCAGAGCATCTCTTCAAGATCGGTGAGCGCGAGATTCTCCTCACCAACTCGGAGTTCCATCTCCTCCAACTTCTGATGGAGAACCCGCAACGAGTCTTCTCGAAGGAACAGGTCCTGGATGCCATCACGGCGTTACGACAGGAGGCGAAGTCGATGGAGAGTTACGTCCACCAGCTTCGGATGAAGATCAAACGCAATGGCGGTCCCGATGTCATCGATGTCATCAAGAGCACTGGCTTCAGGCTCGCGAGCATCCCCGCAGATGCACGGCAATCGAGCGCTTCCTAAGTAGGAGCAACTTCCCCACTCATATTCTGTCTTCGAGTTCTAATGCGATTCTTGGATCCAGCAGGTCCAGTGGGTTCACCCCACGATCACATCAGTGATCACTCCATTCTTGATCGCGACGGTGATCCGATCGATTCGATAATCCTTGGTGAGTGCGAAGAATTCGCCATCGCGCTCTCCCACGCGATAGCCCCAGCCATTGCTCTCAGCACAGAGTTTCGCCGCATCCTCCCTCATGCCGATCAATTGGTCAGCGACAGGATCCTTGATCCCACCGCTCTCCTTTGTCGGAAGTGGGCATCGGCCTGTGGATGTACCGAACTGAAGAACCTCGCCAGGGACTTCTTGATAACCGATGGCAACGAGCGCTGACGATGCGCGTCCTGCTCTGATGGTTGCGGTGTAGACCCCAGCTTCTGCATCCTTACTGATCCGAGAGAGATAGAAGTAATCCTGCGGCAGGTAAGGCTTCGAGAATCGAGTTCGCTCGTTGATGACGAGTTGCTCGACCTTGCCGCTTGGCGAAGTGACGCTCACCTTCGGCAGTTGGGACTTCTTCATCTTCCGCATCTGCGAGGTATCGGGAATCAAGTACTCCATCTTCAACGTCTCACCTGCGCGATGGAGGAACCGGACATGCCGGATCGCTTGCCGTTTTCCGTTTTTGAGATCCTCACCGGTGAAATCGGAGTAGACGGCGAATGAGATGGTGCCATCGATGATGATCGGAGATGCAGAACTCTCTTGATCGACCACTGATAGGCGAAGCGGGATGTGTGCATAGGCACTTCCACTGATCAGGGAGAGCGGAAATGCGAGCGCCATCCCGAATGCGGATAGCGAGAGGAGGTTTCGCTTAGTCCGTGCTCTCTCCGAGGATCGAGACGCGATTGTTCGCGACCGAGATGAATCCGCCGTGAACATTGAATGTGGTCTCGCTTCCGTCAGTCGACTTGATCCGCACCATGCCATCGGCAAGTACACCGAAGAGCGGGGCGTGGTTAGGCAATATACCGATATCACCTTCGAGGGTGCGCGCTGAGACCATGCTTGCATCCCCACTCCACACCCTCTTCTCAGGGGAGACCAATTCGACTCGAAGTTGTGCCATGGGTCTTAGGCCTTAGCCAACTCCGCTGCCTTGCGCTCGACATCGTCGAGACCGCCGCACATGAAGAACGCCTGCTCCGGGATATGGTCGTAATCACCGTTGGCAAGTGCGTCGAATGCTGCGATCGTCTCAGAGAGCGTGACGAAGGATCCATCGATTCCGGTGAAGACCTTCGCGACGAAGGTGTTCTGGGAGAGGAAGCGCTGGATACGACGTGCACGTCCGACGAGGATGCGATCCTCTTCGGAGAGTTCGTCGATACCGAGGATCGCGATGATGTCTTGCAGGTCCTTGTAACGCTGCAGGATCTGCTTGACCCGGTTCGCGACGCGGAAGTGATTCTCGCCGATGTAGCGCGGATCGAGGATACGTGAGGTGGAATCGAGTGGATCCACCGCCGGATAGATACCGAGCTCGGAGATCGGACGTGAGAGAACCGTCGTCGCATCCAAGTGGGTGAAGGTGGTGTGTGGCGCCGGGTCTGTGATGTCATCGGCAGGGACGTAGATCGCCTGCATCGATGTGATCGAGTGACCGCGAGTCGAGGTGATGCGCTCCTGGAGCACACCCATCTCATCAGCGAGAGTCGGCTGGTAACCCACAGCAGAAGGCATACGACCGAGGAGGGTGGAGACCTCAGAACCTGCCTGGGTGAAACGGAAGATGTTGTCGATGAAGAGGAGAACATCCTGCTTCTGCACATCGCGGAAGTACTCCGCCATGGTCAGCGCTGAGAGCGCAACGCGAAGACGCGTCCCTGGTGGCTCATCCATCTGACCGAAGACGAGTGCGGTCTTGTTGATGACACCGGTCTCGGTCATCTCAAGGAAGAGGTCGTTACCTTCACGAGTTCGCTCACCGACACCTGCGAAGACAGAGACGCCTCCGAAGTTCTCGGCGACGCGGTAGATCATCTCTTGGATGAGAACGGTCTTACCGACACCTGCACCACCGAAGAGACCGATCTTTCCACCCTTCACATAAGGGGTAAGTAGATCGATGACCTTGATTCCGGTCTCGAACATCTCGGTCTTCGACTCGAGTTGGTCGAAGTCAGGTGCTTGGCGGTGGATCGGCCAGCGCTCCTTCACATCGAGGGAGGCGGTGGGAACATCGAGCGACTCACCAAGCGCACTGAAGACGTGACCCTTGGTGACATCACCGACCGGCACAGAGATCGGAGCGCCCGTATCCTGCACCTCGACGCCACGGACCATTCCGTCGGTCGGCTGCATCGAGATGGCGCGGACCAGGTTGTCGCCGATGTGCTGCGCTACTTCGAGAGTGAGCATGCGCGCACTCCCCCCGAGCGTCACTTCGACTGTGAGCGCGTTATAGATCGCCGGCATCGCATCGGATGGAAACTCGATGTCGACGACCGGACCGATGACGCGTGCGACACGGCCTGTGGCGGTTTTCGTGGTCATTATTCGCTCCCTGCACTAGCTGAGGAC